>LLBZ010046174.1_pt5 | contig 12857 bp, 13 predicted proteins | sample 1489421 | NCBI WGS metagenome assembly LLBZ01 (sample SAMN04092657, study PRJNA295927) | soil metagenome | biome: Soil prokaryotic community; feature: Bulk soil; isolation source: soil from tomato rhizosphere | host: tomato cultivar Moneymaker | place: South Korea | collected 2011-11-01 | reverse complement strand
GCCGATGCGGCAGTAGGCGATCACCTCTTCATCCGACGTGACCCCTTTCCCTTCATAGAGGGTCCGCAGCTCCTCGGGCGTCTTAAAGGTGCTGTCGGCTTCGTTCACGGCCTGGGACCACGGAATGCTTACCGCGCCCGGGATGTGACCGCCGCGCTGTGCGCCTTCCTGTGGATAATTCGGCATAGAGATCAATTCGCCCGAGTATTCCTTCGGGGAGCGCACGTCTACTAGCGGCTTCTTCGATTCGCTCTGCTGGCGCACCTCGTCGCGGAAGGCGCGGATGGATGTATCGGGGCCGGTGGCCTTGTACGTTGTCCGCTCATGGGTCGGGACTTCCTTGGTCAGGGGACGACTCTCCTGCTCCCATTTGAGACGTCCGCCGTTCATGATCCTCACATTCTGATGCCCGTAATACTGGAATAACCACAACGCGTAGCACGCAAACCAGTTTGACTTGTCGCCGTAAAAGACAACGGTTGTATCGTTGGTGATGCCGAGCTGGGAGGCAACTTCCTGGAACTGCTCTTTTGTGAGAAAATCGCGGCGCACCGGGTGCTGCAGCGTGCTGAACCAATCCACCTGCACCGCGCCCGGGATGTGTCCGACCGAATAGAGCAATGGATCTTCATCGGACTCGATAATGCGGACGTTCGAGTCGTTCAAGTGCTCCGCGACCCATTCGGTTTCGACAAGGTATTCGGGGTGAACGTATGACATGATCTTCTTTCCTTTTCAGCGATAAAATTTTGTTGGAGTTTCTTAATATAAAAGCAGCCAACGGACCAAACAAACGGGATGGCGGACCATCCGGCACGAATCGATTGGTGCGCGGGGGTCGTTGCACTGCCTTGAGTCGTTGACTGCTTATCGGTAAAAGCGCATCTCAAGCGGTGGCTACGAACCCCGCCAGAGACAGGAGCAATAATTTACGGTTGACATAGTCTGATGACGAAGGCTATTTTACAATTCTTACTTAATCTGTCAAGTTAAAAAACCCACTTGTAAGTGACGGTCACTCTTCCGCAAACAATCGTGCAAACCCCGGATAAGGAATCAGTGGAATGATTTCAAAGGTGATCAGACCCGCTCCTACCAATGGCAGGGAGTCCAGCGTCTGTTGTGCTTCGGTCACGTCTGCACATTCAAGGACCAGGACAGCCTCAGGACGGTCAGCGCGGAAATAGATCTCACGCAAAATCCCACTTTGATAAAGTTCCCAGACTCGCCCGGCTTCTGCCCTGAGATGTGAGGCGAATTGCTCAGGCTTCACGCCCTGTGCTTCCACTTCCATGGCTAGGATTTTCATGATGCCTCCAATTCGCCTACCTTCGAAGCCTCTTCCTTGACCGGCGCCGACGCGAATCGCTCCTGCCGGCCCAGCCAAAGATGGAGAGCATAAAAACCGACAGCAGAGATCAGACACAGCATGCCGCCCAGATACCACAGTAAATTCGGGTCATAGTTATCGAGGATGAGCCCTGCTGCAGCCGGTCCAAATGTAGCAGGCAGAGTCCAGCCGAGATCGTAGATTGCCATGTAGCGACCGCGCATCTCGGCGGGCGCAAAGCTCACGGCGAGGACCCGATTGGTGGGGAAGGTGATCATCTCGCCAATCGTGATCACGACGATGGCAAGCACGAAGAGCGGAAGGCTGCGCACAAGCCCGATCATGGCAAAGCCGATCATAAAAAAGAGTGTTCCAAACGCCATCACCAGAAACGGCGGGTACTTCTTGATGGTTCGGCTGATCCAGATCTGAAAGAGGACCACTTCCAGCCCTGCCACAGAAAGCATAACACCGTAATTCTGGGAGCTGATGTTATGTATGTCGCGCAAATATACAGACAGGGAACCATATTGCTGCTGGTACACAACCAGAGAAATCATCCCCGCGACGGTGAAAACCATATATGCCAGGTCGCGCAATACAAAGCGGTATCCACCAACCGTGGTCAAGAGGCTCGGATTCTTTTCCACCGTCTCCTGAACATGGATGACCGGTTTGGTCTCAGGCAGGAAGTAATAGAGAATGACAGCCACCGTCAGGCTTAGGATCGCGTCGATGACGAATAAGGCCAGGAAAGACTGTGCCGCGATCAATCCACCGAGCGCTGTTCCCAGTATCCACGAGAAATTGCCGACCACGCGCGTGATGCCAAAGCCCTCCTGGCGCTTGTCCTCTGGTAGGATATCTGCCATCATGGCGTCGTGCGCGGGTGCCGAGACTCTGGAGAGCAGCCCTACGACCACGACCAGGAAATAGAGCATCCGCACATCGGAGGCGAACCCAAACAGGAGACTGCTCAGGGCGCTGGAGACGAGCCCGAAGAGGATCAGCTGCCGGCGCCCGAAACGATCGGTCAGCGCGCCCCCAACCATGCTGCCTACCAGACCAAACAGGGACGACATCCCCAGCAGGATGCCAGCCTCCGTCATGCCCACGCCGAACTTCTGGGTGATATACAACGCAAAGAACGGGAACAACAGTGTGCTCCCGATCGAGTCAATGAATTGTGTGACGACAATGATCCAAAAGAGTGGGGGAAATTCAGTGTAGGTTGTTTTGAGTTTCTTCAGCATGGTGTCCTACTGCGAATAGGATTGGATGTCATACCCACAGTTCTTGCGAGGGATGATAACGCAAAGGAAGTGGGAGTTTAATAGCACATTAGGAGCAGTTCTTCACAATGCTGTAATTGGAAGCAACCTTAAAAATGCCGTATCATGCAGCGGTTGAAACCGCCAGCACAATCTGAAGCAAAACCCCGCCGCACGGCGGGGCTTTGCTATTCTATGGAATCAGTCAAATACAATCATCCCCCACGGACCAAGGGGATTTCTGCCTGAAGCCCAAAGAGCTGTGCGTACACAACTTTGGCGTCTTCCGACTTGAGCATTTTGATTCCATTCTCTTGACAGAGGGAGTGAATTTGTCCCCCAAGAGTAAACGACTCCTGAAAGACAGCCATGACCGTTTCTGAATCATCGTCCGCGGCAATGCGGTTGATGGACAGCGTTCTGCAATCCGTACATTGGTGGATGAGCATTAGCTCACCGCACGCTTCACGTCGATATTTATTTCTTCCTATCTTCATCGTCAGACCGATAGGTCTCATCGGCGCTTTGCACGCAGACAGACGATCGCCCGCGGTATACAAGTCCAGGTGGCTGGACCACAGGCAGTAAGGACAATGGTTGCGATTGTTGACGCCGGAGATCAGATGCGCGCTGAAGACAAGCACATGACAGTGCGCACACTTGAAGTCTCCGAAAGTGGCAGCCCGCGCTCTCACAGCTCCCTCCGCAAATTCATATAGCTTTGATAGCGATAGGGACTGACCGACTCTGCCATCACAGCCTTACGGATCGCGCAGCCTGGTTCCGTGTCATGCTGGCAGCTCATGCCAAATCTGCAGCGGCCGACGTACGGTGCCATCTCCGGGAAGAGATATGCCAGCTCGTCGGCCTCGATATCCCAGAGACCGAATTCGCGAATGCCAGGCGTATCCACCAGCGTGCCGCCCAATTCGAGCTCGAACATCTCGAGATTCGTTGTGGTGTGACGTCCCTTGCCGATCTCGCCGTTGCCTACGGCTTTGACGCGCAGTCCCAGCCCGGGCTGGATGGCATTCAGCACCGAGGTCTTGCCCACACCAGATTTCCCGACCATCACCGACTGCTTTCCTTGCAAGGCTTGTTTCAATTCTTCGATACCTTCGCCCGTCGCCGCGCTGACAAGAAGCACCGGGTACCCGATGCGGCGATAAATATCGATCTCTTCGTCAAAGTCAGGGTTCTTCCATGCCAGGTCAATTTTGTTAATCAGGATCAGAGCAGGGATCTCTGCGGCTTCTGCTGAGACGAGGTAGCGATCAAGCAGACCCCATTTTGGGGTTGGATTTGCTACGGCAAATACCGGCAGGACCAGGTCCGCGTTGGATACGATGACCTGTTCGAAGACGCGTTGTCCTGGCACCGGAGCCGGACGCGAGAGCTTGGACTCCCGCGGCAAAATTTCCACGATCATGCCGCGCCCTTCGCCGGCCTCCAAATAGCGGACGCGGTCCCCAATGGCAACCGGATCCACGTGCTGGATCTCGCGTACACCCTGCACCGTGTGGCGCAAGGATGTGGGGTCCGCGGTGGGGAAGATCAGTTGTTTATGGATCAGGGACGAGAGCGAACAATCGATCTCCCGTCCTTGCGTGCGGACGGTGTAATGTCCTAAGGTTTTTCGAAAGACGACGCCGATGCCGTCTCCAAAGTTTGTATCCATTGTCAGGGTTTCCTGTAGATAGAGAAGTAAGTCGTTTCGATAAACGCCCAATCTGTATGCTGTGGGCAGATAGAGTTCCAGGTGTGAGAAGGACTCGAGCAACTTTTGCGGACATGAAATAACGTTCCTTTCTATAGTTTGCTATGGGTCAGGCTGACGGCCTGACAAATCCGAGTGCTGGCGGGTTAACAACCCGCCCTACGCTGAAAACAAAACCAGCCACGAGATAGTTCCGTGGCTGGTGGTCGTAGAGGGACAGACTTCTTTGGGTGCCGATGCGAGCGAATAGAAGCGGCTGTTTCCGTTTAAATAAAAACGCCACGGAGGCGGGAACGTCCGTGGCAGTTCGAAAGTTGAATCAGAAGATCTGGCTTAACTGCTGTGCAGAGACGCGCCCACAGGGTTATCGCGAACAAGGACCGATGCTGAATTGAACATAAAGACGGCGCGTCTCCTTTCTTTAGAATGAATTGCAGGGAGGTAGTTTATCAGTGGCAGGGAACAATGTCAAGGAAGTTATGAGAATTATATTGAAGTAATACTTCGAGAGTCATTTGCAAACCCAAACAACGATGCCATCCCTTGCAGGGCAAGGCTGCCTCCATACAAGATCATGAAATATTCCATATCGCCGCTGACCAACGCAAGATGGAAGGTCCAGACGATGGTCGCCACGCCCAATGAAACCAGGAATAAACTGCAGAGCGCCATCAACCCGGCCCGGAAGGCACGCGCACTCCCGAGCCAGGTCAGTACACCGACAAAAATAACAGAAGACGCGGTGGTCACTTTTGTCAATGACCACCACGTCTTTGCCTGGGCCAGCTCTGTGGGGGACAGGCTGAAGGCCAGGATCAGCCCCGCCAGTAGAGCGTTGACTAACGCCAGAAAGATCGAAAGGGTTTTCATCACAGCACCTCCTGTAGAATTCGCTTGCAGTATAAGGAAGGAGGACTGTCAGAGTCTACGAAAAGACTCTCAATCCCTGTAAAACGCTTTCGCGACTGGCTAAGATTCCAAGGTGAGCAACCGTTCGAAGAAGGCGCGATAGCGCTTCAAGGCCTGGCGCATATCTTCCGTGGAGATATTCTCACCGTTATTCCACTGCTTTTCCAGGCTGATGCGACGGTCGGCAAAGCTCATGGTGACATTCTTAATAATATCCGCCACCAGGTCATCCGCCTGTTTGACCGAATCGCGTGGATCGTCCACAAATTTGCCCTGGATTGCCATCCAGCGAGAACGGAATTTGCGAGATGCATCCTCTTCGAACAAGGGCTCGAGTGACTCAGGGCCGACATTCGTAGGAGCCTGAGTTTCCCGAGGCGCACGTTCGTGTGCACTGGTATCCTCTGCGATTTGCTCGTGCCTCATCCGCTCTTCAGAGGTCTCCTCGATATCCATATCTATCTGTTTCTCACTATTTTCGTTCATTAAATATTCTCCTTCTCAGGTGTCGCTGGTTCTCGTGTCTCTTTTCGCACAAGATTTTCGAACAGTGCCCGACCATGGACCATGGCCTGACGCATTTCCTCCGTGCTCACATGGTCGTCCGCTTCCTTGACGGCAATCATGCGCAGGCCGCGATAATCCGCCACCAGCTCGGGGTAATCCACCGAGATATCGGCCGCGCGCTGCTCGAAATCCTCGACCGGATAGCCTCTTGCCTTCATCGCCTCCCGGATCAGGCGGTTGGCCTTTTGAACAGAAGCCAGGGGCTCATCCACAAATTCTGCTTGCGTAGCCTGCCACTCCAGCGAGAAGCGCTTGACCTCCTCGGCGCTGAGTGGGCGGATGTCCAAAGCCTCTACATGAGCCAGGCGTGACTCCAGCTCCGCTTCTGCCTTTTGTCTGTCACCGGTCTCATTCACGACTCGCTCATATTCGGGCCCAAAGCGTTCCCGAAGACGCCGGCTCCGTTGGAAGCGCTTCAATGCCACCGCCAGCAAACCCACGAGGATCAAAACTGCAACAGCCACAAGAATGAGAGTTGTCGTATTGTCCATATTCTCTCCTTTCTGAGCAATAACCCGATGTCTATTGCTCAACATCTTTCCTTCCGTCGTTCAATCATAAGAAGATTGGCACGAACCTGATAGCAGGAAAAACCCCACCTTTTGATGGGGTTTATGCCTGTCACCTCAGTGTTGCGGAAGGATTAAATTAAGTTAACGAAAGGGATGCTCAGGGGATAATGGATCGGCCTTTCGGACTTCTGCTACTAGGGTCTTATTTTTCCCTGCCGCCTTGGCACGCTTCAACGCCCCTTCGGCACAAAGCACCAGCTCATCCACACTACTGCCATGGACCGGATACTCGACCACCCCCACCGAAACGGTGACGGGAAACAGCCAGCTCCGAGAGGCTACCTCCACCCCCGCCCGGACGCGATCGGCAACAGGGACCGCTTCGTTGGCTTTTGTATCCGGCAGGAGCAAGGCGAACTCATCCCCAAATCGCCACCGGCCTACAAAATCTCCCGGGCGGATCGTCTCCATCAGCACGGAGCCAATCTGATTGATGAGCCTATCGCCATCCGCGTAGCTTACAGCGTTATAGCGCTTCAAGTCATCGCCGTCGATCAGGAACAGACTGAAGCTCTGGCCCTTCGACTCTGCTTCCGCCAGCGTCAGGTCCAGTTTGCGGCGGGTGGCGATCAGATTCGGCAGGTTGCCCACTGGGTCGGTATAGGCCATGCGGAAGGTCACGTTCAACATATAGCCAAGGGAAAGGATCCGCTCAGCCATCAATTCAATGGCCCGGATCATCTCCCGATCCTCCTCAAGCGGTTGTGCGTCGAAGATCTCGAACGGTTTCTCTCCGTCGATGGATTCCATCCGCTCATTCAAATTCATCCAGACCCGCGCCGTGCTCAACGCGGTGCCCGCGGCAAAATGGATGACGGCCATCGTCACCACCGGGATTTCCATGCTGAGCTGCTGCGCCTGGTCATTGAGTCGCCGGAACAGCTCCTGCGCGCGGCCGTCATGCGACTCCCTTGAGTCGCCGACGAGGACCACCACAAACGCTTCTCCACCGATGCGATAGACCGTGTTTCCCATCTCGTCCCGCAGGGCGATCCCCAGCCAGCGCAGTAATTGATCCCCGCGCTCGAAGCCATGGATGCGGTTGACGCGCCGCAGCTGATGGACGTCTATGCTGAGGAGGGTGAGGAAGCTGAGGGTCTCATTCCCAAAGTTGGTCTGGATGCCTTTCGAAAAACGGACCAGGTTCCAGCATCCCGTCAGGAGATCGATTTCCGTAAATTGTGCCTGTAGATGGTGTTCCATAGACAGAGTTCTTTCCCGGGAAGGTTTTGATTGCAGGGATGATTATAGCTGGAAGGCAGGCTGTGCGAACCATCCGGTGGAGCTATAACAAGTATGGCGTGAGGCCTTACAATAAAGTATCTCTTCAAGAGGTGCGATGAAAAAAAGATATCTATATGTATTGTTGTTTGGACTCCCCGGCCTATTTGTCGCCGGTATCCTCTCTATTCTTCTGTTCGGCGCTGTTGCTGGAATTCTCTGGCTCTATGTCTTCGGCGACAATCCCTGGCCATCCTATGCCGAAGCTGTCCTATCCATCTTATTCGCTCTGAGCGTGATGGCAATCTGGGCTGCGATCATCGTCCTGGGTTACGTCGCCGGAAAGAGACTGGAGTCCCGTCCCGGTTTGAACAGGAGCCACATCTTGGCCTCGGTGGGACTGACTCTGATCTTTCTTCTGTTGATACTATTCCAGCAGTGGAGCCTGGGAACCTTAGGGACACAGTCAGATACGGTGTTGTGTAGTGAGTTTTGCGCCCGGCACGGATACGCGGGAAGCGGCATGCCGCCTCGCAATTCGGGAGAGAGGATATGTAGTTGTTATGATGATTCCGGTAATGAGGCCCTCAGGATTCCGCTAGATCACTTCGCTCCGGTGGCTCCGAAGTGAGCGGCTCGCGTCTTCGCTGGATTTTTTGCAAGAGCGCATGTTTCATCACCCGCATGAAAATTCCCGGGGCAAATAATGTGGTTGCTGGTTGGGTCAACTGGCTGACCGCGTTGAACTGGAGCCATACTGTCCTATCCGAGGCTGTCGCGTCGAGCAGCTGATTAATGTACCACCGTCCAAAACGGTCTGCTGGACGTTGACTCACCGTTCCACCTTCTGTACCCGGCCATTCCAGGTCTGCGCTGGTCGCCAATAGCCAGATGCCTTCTGTGATCTTTCCGATCTGCTGCAGCGTGGCTTGCGCTACGCCATCCAAATCTCCATGGTTGCGACGGATCGCCTCCGCCAACGCTGCTGCCGACTGGGCAGCGGCCAACATGCCCTGCCCATAAATTGGATTGAAACCGCAAAAGGCATCGCCGAGCACTACCAAACGTTCGGGCCAGCGTTCCAATTGCTCGTAGTGACGCCAGCAGCTGGATGTCCCCCGGTAGCCATACGGTTGCGTGATTGGCTCGGCGTCGCGGAGTGCTTCCTCAAATTCCGGCCCGAGGCGATGTGTAAACCTATCGAACTCCAGAGGATCGGTAGGTGGATAGTTTTTGTTGAAGCCGGCAATGAGAGTCACCATGGTATCGTTCTCTTCCGGGAGGATCAGCCCGCCATAGGGATGGTCTGGGGGTGTTGCACCGATCAGGAGTAAGGGCGTATCTGGCTTCCGCTTGTATTTTCGGGTGACGTAGCCGAGGAAGCTGTCTACTACGCTCTCCCCGGGAGGGGCATATCCTAATTCCCTCAGCCATTCGGGCGTTTTTGAGCGGCGTCCGAGGGCATCGACCACCAGGTCTGCCGGAAAGACTGCATCCGCTTCCTGTAGGGCGGTGCCGCCGCGGTAATTCCGGACCCGCACACCCGTCACGCGTCCTCGCGCAGAATCACTTTGCAGACCTACCACCTCCACGCCTTCCACAAAACGGATACATGGATTCTGGCGCAGTCTTTGCCGGATGCTTGATTCGAGCAGCAACCGGCTGCAGCTGAGAAGAATGAGGTCGGATGGAAACTGTGGATACCATCGCTGGCGGATGCGGACGCGCGAATCGTTCATGATGTCGTAGGGCACCGCCCCGGCTTCGATCAATTCCTGCTCGAGACCCGGGAACCAGTCCCGCATCAGCTGCAAACCAGACAGCAATAGGCCGTGATACTGGCGTGCCTGCGGTGCGCCCGGACGGTAATCCGGGCCCTCCGGGAGATGATCCCGCTCGAGCAGGACCACCTCTTCAAAATGATCGATGAGGGCCCGCGCTGTCCATAGACCGGAAATGCTGGCCCCCATCACGACTGCTTTTCCGGAGCGCTGGCTATCCTGAGGACGGGTGTAGACGGATTTGCTCATCATTGCTTTCCCTTTTTACTACGTCGTGGCTATCCACCCGTGGTGCAGCTTTGATCAATGTAAGCATGATATATCCGATTAGAGGCAAATACAATAGGGAATAAAAAGTCCCCACTCTGTTTGTGGGGACCTTCGTCTTCCGTGCTTCGAATCATGAAGTCTTCATTTCCTGATAACGGATGTGCATATTCCGTACGTAGGTTACCACATCGCCCAGATGTTCATAGGATTCGGTCTGCTGGACAAAAGATGTTTTATCGGTCTGCATGCGTTCCAGGCCCTGATTCGTAAATAAGGCATAACCCTTCCAGCCAGTTGATTCAGAGACGTGGTTCTTTGCCAGCCTGTGGATCAGGTTGACGTCCGTTCCCAGGAGGTGCTTCGCGCCTGCTACCTGTTGGATCAGGTATTCGCCATGGTGCACCATGAACTTCAGGTCGAGCGTGGGAAGCGCCCGGCATGCCTTACAGGGACAGGTTGCCTGACTGTATAACGCCAATGCCTTCTCGCGGAACGCCAGGTAGGTCTGATCGATCAATTCCAGCAGGTCCTGCGCTTCTGGCAGTTTGTTCTCGTCAAGGTAGGCAAAGACTGCATCCCCTTCCAACTGCCCGACGGTCAATAAGCCGCTTATTTTCTCCACAATGGTTTCCAACAGGAAGGACAGCGCCATATCGGCGTGCTCGATCTCCGTTTGCGCGACAAAAGACGTATAACCGGAAATATCGGCCAGTACCAGATAACCTGTCTGCGTCTTTCGCTCCATTGCTCACTCCTCAGAACCATTAAGTAACTCTATTCTAATGTGATTTAGACCATTTTGGTCTGAATATTACCAAGCCTTAATATACGGTTGCCTAAGAATTGATTTTTGACCAGAAATGAAAGCCCCACCAGGAGGCGGGGAACTTAGATGTGTCCTTGCCTATCGAAATCCATCGGCTTAGACTTGCCTTCTTTGATCTGCTTGCCCGCCTGACGCGCTGCAGAAACCAGCTTATCCCGTGATCTGACAAACGCTTCACCCTTTGCAGAGCGTCAATATTCTGTTGCATTTTCGTTTGTATTGCCATATGTGTTTATCAGAGAATACCGGCATTTGTATCCCTGGTGGAGCTCGTGCCGGCACAACTCAAAGGGCATGTGTTCCTGATCGGTGCCCTGTGTTTTTCTGGCCTGACATTAATATCAATCGGGCGGCTCAACGCCGCCCGATTGATATTTTACAGATGAGCTTATGGTTTATACCCATCACTCAATGTCTTCAAGAACGCCACAATTGCCTGTTCCTCGGCGGGGGTTAATCCGAGATCTCCCAGTTCTCCCGTGTTTACGTTTTCGGCGACCTCAGGAGCTGGCCAGCAGTTTGAGGCAAGTGCCTGTGCCTCGGTGTAGTCCCCGGGGCAGGCCTCGAGCACATCACGGGTGTTGTAGAAGTGCACAATTCCCCACAAGGATTTGAAGTAGCCATTGTGCCCGTAGGCTTTGACAAACGTGCTGTGGGGTCTCAAATCCACATTGCGCAGGGTCGGGACTTTGTGTTTGCCCATATTTTCAGTGGCGAAGTCGGCATAGTCTGGCCTGTTTGCCAGAAAGCCACCAAGTCCGTGATCGATGAAAGTGGGGTTGTAGGCATAGACCGGGTTTTCTGGATTTTTGGGAAGTCCCAGATTGTCGAAGGTGAAGTCCGTAAAGAGCGGATTCGTACCACGGCTGGTGTGGCAGAGCTTGCATTTGCCCTTGCCTTGGAAGAGAGCATATCCCTTCTGCTCCAGTTTTGTCAGCTTGGCCTTGCCTTTCGAGGCGAGGTCAAATTTCGATGAGAAGGCATTTACTTTCGCTGAACCCTCATATGCCGCGACAGAATAACCAATGGCATCATAGGCCATCGCCACATTTGTCGGGTTGCAGATGTCATCTCCCCAAACCTCTCTGAAAAGACCACCATACCCTGCGGAGCAGACCTTCGAAACCAGGGTCTCGGCGTCAGGCAACGCCTGCTCCACCGGGTTCAGGAACGGTCCCTTGGCCTGCTCAGCAGCCGGGTTGCCCAGAATCTCACCTGTGGCTCGTCCATCCCAGAAGTTGCCCCCCACGAAACGCCCTTTCTTATCCATGTAAAGGATCGGGCTGAGGGTTGCATAAGCCGAACTCGGTGGCTTACGAGCCCCAAATTTGCCAAGGATCGAACCCTCGTAGACTGTACCATGCTCGTTGATCTCCGAAAGCTCGCCCGTCCAACCCGCTTCGGGAGCATGACAGGCTGCGCACGACTGGTTTTCGTTGATGGATAGAGCTTTATCAAAGAAGATCAATTTGCCTAATTGTTCAATAGGAGTCAATTTAGAGTCTGGGCTTGCAGCTGCAACAGAGAAAACCACTACTACCCCCAGTGCTGCAATGAAAATCGCGATGAGAAAGAGTTTGCTTGTCTTGTACATATCTTCCTCCAATTTATTTCAATGTCAGATTGAGCCGCTTAAAACATGGGGACGAAGGGTTTTGTCAGCCTCCTTTCTGATAGCAGATCTTCCCCGGAATATCATCAAGTTACACGTAGATTCGATACCTTTCCAAGCTGGCCAATTGCCTCTACCGTTATAGGGTTTTCATCAAGTACCAGTATTTAGGACGATATGGTAAAAATATGTGACACCATGTTCTATCATATCTTCTTTTGGTTCATAAAGTCGAGTAACTTTTGTCATGTTTTTTGGGCGGTTCTCGCCGATGGTCTTTCTACTGGCAACCACTATCTCGGAAAGATCAACAGGACAAACGAGTTGCAATTCTTGTAAAAGCAAAAGATTGGTTTTCAATCATTTTGTGTTTAGGAGAATGTGTAGGAAACAAAAGTCACTATGGGAATGTGAAGTTCTATACTTTTTTAAAACTCCAATTGACATCCTCCCCTTTTTTTGCTACACTAGAGTTGTCAGACAAATTTGGTCTAGTCTACTCACTCATTCGACGACTGTACTATACAACTACATGACCACCCTTCTCATCAAAAACGCCTACATCGTTACTATGGATGACCACCAGCGGGAGATTCCCGATGGTGGTCTTTTTATTCGCCGCGGGCTCATCCAGGAGGTGGGACCGATGAGCGAGCTGCCGGCCACAGCCGATGAAGTGCTCGATCTTCAGGGTCACATCGTCTTGCCGGGCCTGGTCAACACGCACCATCACTTCTACCAGACGCTGACGCGCGCTGTCCCTGCCGCGCAGGATGCCAAT
>LLBZ010023036.1_pt1 | contig 12866 bp, 11 predicted proteins | sample 1489421 | NCBI WGS metagenome assembly LLBZ01 (sample SAMN04092657, study PRJNA295927) | soil metagenome | biome: Soil prokaryotic community; feature: Bulk soil; isolation source: soil from tomato rhizosphere | host: tomato cultivar Moneymaker | place: South Korea | collected 2011-11-01 | reverse complement strand
ATTTGGTGATCGCATCCTGCGCCGTAATCATGTCGGTGCGGAACGCGGACTCATTATGCGACAACAGTGCCAGACGTGCGTTCAGCAGGCGCAGCTTGAGGTTCTCGCGCGCGTAATACGCTTGTCCTGGCGACAGCAGCAGTGCATCCGACGTCTCGACGCGGCGCACGCGAATCAATTGACTCACCTCATTCCACATTTCATTGGTCCAGCTCTGCCATTTGTCTTCGAGCGCAACCAGCCACTCTCCAGATGCGCCTTCCTTGCTTCGTGGTCCCGTGGCTAGACTTTCGGCAGCCCTGAACGCTGCCCGGCGCGAATTCTTCGGTTGTGTAACCGGAACGACCGGCTTTTCGTCGGATAATAGCGGCATGCTGTCAATCTGGCTGATGAGGCTGTCGAGACGCAGGGCGATGCCGGTGATATCAAGGCTGGGCAAGGCTTTCAGCTTATCCAAGTCTTTCGCAATGGCGCGTCGGATAATGATGAACTGCGACTTGTCGGAGCGCGACAAGCGGCTGTCGGCATTTTGCAACGCAATCAGCGCACCTTGCACATTGCCGGCGAGTTGTAACTGCTGGCTGGCCGTGGACAACACCTGCTCGATTTCGGCCAGCGCCCAGTCATCGCGATTTCTGGAAAGCTCTTGGTAGAGCTGCGCCAATGCCAGTTGCTGGCTCTGCGCTTCCGCCTGCTTGCTCTCCAATAGCGTCACCTTGGCTTGCAACTCGCGTGTGTTTTCCTGCGTAGCCCTGACCAGCACTTTGGTCTCGGTATTGGTAGCGTCGCCAATCTGCAGGCGATTCGCCACTTCCTTCCGCAAGCTGTGAATTTCCGCATGCGATGCCCACCATTGCGCCGCCAGCAGCAGGGCCAGCACGATCAGTGCAGCGTACAACAAGCGATTTTCGATGTAATGGGATGCTCGCCTCGGCATATCAGATTTCGGTGCAGCCGGCGGCCCCTGCGGAGGTGCAGCCTGCTGTGGATTCGATTCGGAGAAGGTTGGCAATTCGTTCATGCTCTGGATTGTGATTGTAACGCGGCAAGCAAGCGCTCGTCGCCTGATCCGGTTAAGGTAATATCAATAAAACCCAGCGCCCGCGCTGTTTCTTCAATACGGACGTGAGGTACGATAATTCTTTGCTGTTGCATTTTTGCGACACCGCCGCCATCAGCGATCTGCTGCATCATTCGCATCAAGATTTCCAATGCCTCTGAACTGGTCACGATCCAGTCACCTTTTGCATCCAGCAAGGTCCGCAACTGCGCGCGCCGTGCCTGGTCCATTGTCGGCGCCACGCGCCGATATGCCGCTACCTGCGTCACCTGCACGCCGGCGTCGCGCAACCTATCGGCCAGAAATTCGCGCCCGGTTTCGCCGCGAATAATCAGTACTCGCTTGCCCTTCAATGCGCCGAGGTCCAAGGCCTCGAGCAAGGTTTGCGAATCGGTACGCTGCGCATCGCGCGGGCCGACGATGTGGGCATTGGCAGATGTCACACCGTGATGCGCCAGAGCTGTACGGCTACCCTCTCCCATGATGGCAAACACAATATCGCTGGGCCAGCTAGGTACTACTGAAAACGCCGCATCGATTGCATTCGGACTGACAAACGCAACCATCGCGTATGCAGTCAAATCGTGAAGTGCCGCACGCAATTCTGCCGGATTGCTGAGCGGGTGGATTTCCAGCAACGGAAACATTACCGCATCGCGCCCGATCGCTGCAACCCGTTGCGCCAGCAAGCCTGCCTGCGCCAATGGACGCGTGATGACAACTGGGTTAGTCATCCACTTTGCAGGCGGCAAGAATTGTCGCCGCATCTTGCGCGTTCAGCGCATCGGCGATTCGGCGCCCCAACGCTTCCGGCGCATTTGCCTGTCCTGTTGCATCCGCGGTTGCAATACGCCGTCCGTCCGGCGTCGCCACCACCGCACGTAAATGCATGGTCTCGCCATCTACTGTCGCGAATGCCGCCAGTGGAATCTGGCAACTGCCGCCGAAGGTCCTGGATACAGTACGTTCCGCTGTCACCGCCCGCGCAGTCGCCTCATGATTAAGCGGTGCCAGCCAGTTACGCAGATCATCGCGACCGGTAGGAATTTCAATTGCCATGGCACCCTGCCCCGGCGCCGGCAGACTTTGTTCGGGCGCGATCAACGCACGGATACGCTGCGGCATGCCGAGCCGCTTCAAGCCGGCCGCCGCGAGAATGATGGCGGCGTACTCGCCCCGATCCAGTTTGCCTAGGCGCGTATCCAAATTGCCGCGCAATGGTCGGATCACCAGATGCGGGTAGCGCGCCGCAATCAAAGCTTGGCGCCGCAAACTGCTAGTGCCGACGACTGCACCGTGAGGCAATGCATCGAACGAATCGTAATCGTTGGATACGAATGCATCGCGCGGATCTTCGCGCTCCAGAATAGCCACCAGCTCGAAACCTTGCGGCAGCGCCATCGGCACATCTTTCAATGAATGCACCGCCAGATCGGCACGTCCTTCAGTCATTGCGACTTCGAGTTCCTTGACAAACAAGCCTTTGCCACCAACCTTGGATAAAGTGCGATCCAGAATTTGATCGCCGCGCGTCGTCATTCCCAGAATTTCTATGTTGCAATCTGGATATATTAATGATAACTTTTTACGAACATGTTCCGCCTGCCACATGGCGAGGCGGCTTTCGCGCGATGCGATGATGAGTTTCGAGGGAGAAGATACGTTCAAAATTAACTCTTTCGGTTTTCTTTGCCGTTACGCGCAACAATCAAGCCCTTGGCAAGCTTAGCTACGCGAATTTTATCATGGGAGCACCTCTAAAATCGCCGTGAGCGGCCCAAGACAAGTGCCGCACAGCAAGTTTTAGAAGTGCTCACGCGCCTTTTCAATTTCCGGCCACAAGCCCTCTGTCTCTCTCAAAAAGCTGCCCATAACCAACCATCATGACAAAACAACTTACCACGCCTTCCCGCACTACCAAGCCCGCCATCGATAAGGATACCCCACTAAAAGAAGACATCCGCCTGCTGGGACGCCTGCTGGGCAATGTCCTGCGTGACCAGGAAGGGGAAGCGGTATTCGACGTGGTCGAGACGATTCGTCAAACCGCGGTACGCTTTCGCCGCGAATCCGACGCACAAGCGGGCACAGATCTCAATAAACTATTGAAAAAGCTCACGCGCGACCAAACCATTTCGGTGGTCCGCGCATTCTCGTATTTTTCACACTTGGCCAATATCGCGGAAGACCAGCATCACAATCGGCGCCGGCGCGCACATTTGCTGGCTGGTTCCAGTCCGCAGCAAGGCAGCGTTGCCTATGCGCTGGCCAAATTGAACGACGCCGGCGTATCCGGCGCCACCGTACGGGAGTTTTTCAAGGAAGCACTGATTTCACCGGTGCTGACCGCGCATCCGACCGAAGTACAACGCAAGAGCATTCTGGACGCCGAGTATGAGATTGCGCGCCTGCTGGCCGAACGCGATCTGCCGCTGACGCAGAAAGAACGCGCCAACAATACCGAATTGTTGCATGCAAAAGTCGCCACGCTGTGGCAGACGCGCATGCTGCGCTACTCCAAGTTAGTCGTTGCGGATGAAATTGAAAATGCGTTGTCGTACTACCGCATCACCTTCCTGCGCGAGTTGCCGGGACTGTACGATGACATCGAATCTGAAATCGCTGCGCAATTCCCGCAGCGGGAACATCAAAACGCCATTCAAAGCGACACACCGCTGTTTATGCAGATGGGCAGCTGGATTGGCGGCGACCGCGACGGCAATCCAAACGTCAATGCCGGCACCATGCAGCATGCACTGGCACGTCAGTCGACCACAATCCTCGAATTTTATCTGGAAGAAGTGCACGCATTGGGCGCCGAGCTGTCGATTTCATCGATTCTGGCTAGCATCAGCCCGGCGTTGCAGGCATTGGCCGACGCATCGCCCGATACGTCATCCCATCGCACCGATGAACCCTACCGCCGTGCATTGATCGGAATCTACGCGCGTTTGGCAGCGAGCGCGCGCGAACTCGGCGCCGCCCATATCCTGCGCCGAGAAGTCGGACCGGCTGCGCCCTACGCCAATGCAACCGAATTTACCAGCGACCTGAAAGTGCTGGTCGATTCGCTTGCGGCGCATCACGGCACGGCGCTGATCAAACCACGCCTGGCAATGCTGAAACATGCGTCTGAAATTTTCGGATTCCATCTCGCCACACTCGACATGCGGCAAAGTTCGGACGTACACGAACGCGTGCTGGCGGAGCTGTTTGCGCGCGCCAAAGTGGAAGCGCACTACGCCACTCTGACGGAAGAGAAAAAGGTTGAACTGTTGCTGGGCGAACTCGACAAACCGCGCCCACTGTATTCGCCGTATATCAATTATTCCGACGAAACCAATTCTGAATTGTCGATTCTGCGCGCCGCCAAAGCGATCCGGCAGCGCTACGGCGCACGCGCCATTCGCAATTACATCATCTCGCACACCGAAACCGTATCCGATTTGCTGGAGGTATTGCTGCTGCAAAGAGAAACCGGCCTGTTGCGCACCGAATGGAACGACGCGTCCACGCCGATTGATGCGGATCTGGAATTGATGGTGATTCCTCTGTTTGAAACCATTCCCGATTTGCGCTGTGCATCGGAAATCATGGAAAGCCTGATGGCGCTGCCGCAGGTTAGCCGTCTGATCGCCAAGCAAGGCCATCTGCAGGAAGTGATGCTGGGCTATTCGGACTCCAACAAGGATGGCGGCTTCCTCACGTCGAACTGGGAATTGTACAAAGCTGAAACCTGCTTGGTCAAAGTGTTCAACCGTGCCGGCGTCAAGCTGCGCCTGTTCCATGGCCGCGGCGGCACGGTTGGACGCGGCGGCGGTCCGAGTTATGAAGCAGTCTTGGCGCAACCGCCGGGCACCGTGAACGGCCAGATACGTTTGACCGAACAGGGTGAAACGATTGCATCGAAATTCTCCAACCCGGAAATTGGCCGGCGCAATCTGGAGCTGCTGATCGCCGCCACGCTCGAAGCCAGCCTGACGCCGCACACTGCCGAAGGAAAGCGTGCGAAAAAACTGGCGGAATTCGAAAGCGTGATGAGCGAACTGTCGGACCGCGCTTACAAGGCGTACCGCAACCTGGTGTATGAAACACCCGGCTTCACCGACTATTTTTTCTCGGCTACGCCGATTGCGGAAATCGCGGAACTCAACATCGGTTCGCGCCCTGCCTCACGCAAATCCACACGCCGCATTGAAGATTTGCGTGCCATTCCGTGGGGATTTTCATGGGGTCAATGCCGCCTGCTGTTGCCGGGCTGGTATGGTTTTGGCACCGCAGTGTCGTCGTGGCTGGAGGAAGGCGATCCCAAGACACAAAGCAAGAAACTCGCGACCCTGCGCGACATGTTCAAGGAATGGCCGTTCTTCGCCACGCTGCTGTCCAACATGGACATGGTCTTGTCGAAAACCGATCTCGCGGTGGCATCACGCTATGCGGAACTGGTGGCCGACAAGAAGCTGCGCAATAGCATTTTCAAGCGCATCGTAGCTGAACATGAACGTACCACTGCATGCCTGACCGCCGTTACCGGCGCGAAGGAACGCTTGGCAAACAACCCGCTATTGGCGCGTTCGATCAAGAATCGGTTTGCCTATCTTGATCCGTTGAATCACTTGCAAGTCGAGTTGATCAAGCGCCATCGAGCAGCGACCGCCGATGGACGCAAAAGCGATGAGCGAGTGCATCGCGGGATTCATTTGTCGATCAATGGTATTGCGGCGGGGCTACGGAATACTGGCTGATTTACGGAAGGATGGGTGACAACCAGCTACCGCACCAGCGCCCTCACCACCGCCCACTGCCGACGCGAAATCGGCAGCCGGTCGCTGATATCGCGCACGATCACTTGCCATGATTCCAGCGTTTTCTCACTGTCACCGTCGGCGTCTATCGAATGCGCACCACGTTCGACGCCGACAATCGCGTCACGCGCCACGAGCGCATTGCGATGCACGCGCACGAACAGTGTAGACAATTCCTGCTCGAGCGACAGGAGCGATTCCTCAATCAGATATTCATGTGCCTTGGTGCGCACTGTCACATATTTCAACTCTGCCTTCAAATACAGCACCTCATTGACCGGAACCAGCAACAAACGGTCGCGTTCCTGCACTGAAAAATGCTTGCGTTTCGATTGCAGCGTTGCGGCGGCAGCAGCAATCGCATCCTGTTGCGATTGCACATGCTTGCGCATGGCGATCACGCGCCGGATTGCGTCCGCCAGGCGAGTGGCACGCACCGGCTTCATTAAATAATCGAGCGCATGCACTTCGAAGGCTTTGACAGCGAATTCGTCATATGCAGTCACAAAGATCACTACTAGTGCGCCGTGCGGCTGCTTCGCGAGATGGATTGCCAGTTCGATTCCGGTCATGCCCGGCATTTGCACGTCGAGCAAAACGATGTCGGCATTGGCCTTGGCGATATTCTCCAGCGCCGCTTGCGCATTGTCCGCCTCCCCAACCAGTGCATGCGGGCAATCAGCAGCAATATCGGCCAACAAGGTCGTCAATCGAGCGCGCGCCGGTGCCTCGTCATCCACAATGAATATGCGCGGGATCATTGCAGTGCCTTCACATACGGAAAACGCAGTCGTACTTCAAAGAATCCGCGTGCAACCACAGTCGTCAATTGCGCTTCTACATCATGCAACAGCGCCAACCGTTCCCGGATATTCTCCAACGCCATGTGATTGCCCGGCGCAGCCGCATCGCCGCCTTGCGCAAGCGCCGTGACCGGATTGAGCACGGCGATCTCGATGCGGTCAAGCAATCGACTTATATGAATTTGAATCAGTACCGGTTCACGCGCGGGCTCCACGCCGTAATGCACCGCGTTCTCCAGCAGCGGCTGCAATAGCAAGGCGGGAATTTGCGCTTTACGCAATACGTCGTCGGAGATATCTGTGGTCTCCCACCGCACTTGCAGACGCTCGCCCAAGCGAATTTTTTCAATCGACAGATATTGCTTGCATATCCGAACTTCATCTTCCAGTGAAGTAATGTCGCGCGCATCGCGCATCAGCACGCGGAACAAATCGGCCAGGTCTTCCAACGTCGTTTCGGCACGGCGCGGTTCGGTGCGGATCAGAGACAGCACCGCATTCAAGCTATTGAACAAAAAATGCGGGCGAATACGCGCCTGTAGCGCCTGCAATCGCGCCTCTGCCAATGCCGGCGAAAAGGCACGCGTGCGCAACTCAAAGTAATGCTGCAGCACAATGCCGAACAGCCCTGCAATCAATATGCCTTCCATGACGGTCACGCGTGTGAAGCCGCCCAGCAGCAGGTTGGGCGACAATGCAAAGCGAATAATGAAGGCGGTAACAGCCGCTGGCACCAACGCACATGCAACTCGCTGCCCCCAAGGCGGAACGGTGCTGACGATTCTGCGCATCCCGCACAATGCCAACAGCGACAATAGACAAGCAAATTCCACAAGTATTGACGCATCAACAAATGCCAGCAGGCCAGCCTTCAATACATGGACTTGCAACAGAATCGCGGCCAGCACTGCGCCGTTGACTGCCAGCAGCGCGCGAACCATCACGCCGGTATTGCAGCAATCCGGAATGACGATCTCGAGCGGTCCGCGTGTAGAAACAGTGGATGGCAACATAGGTTCAAACGTTTATCGGGATAGGGTGCGCATGTTTTATAATCATGCAATTCACCGGAATCCAATTATGACAGCACAACTCTCCCAAAAAAGCGAGGCTTGGTCGGCTCGTTTCTCCGAACCTGTATCCGATTTGGTAAAACGCTACACGGCGTCGGTCTTTTTCGACAAGCGTCTGGCCGAATTCGACATCCAGGGGTCTCTGGCCCATGCGGAAATGCTCGCGCATCAAAAAATCATCGGGCAGCAGGATTATGCCGATATCCAGCGCGGCATGGCGCAAATCCAGTCCGAAATTGCTGCGGGCAAGTTCGAATGGCTGCTGGACCTGGAAGATGTACACCTTAATATTGAAAAGCGCCTGACCGAGCTGGTAGGCGACGCCGGCAAGCGTTTGCACACCGGCCGTTCACGCAACGACCAGGTGGCCACCGACATCCGCCTTTACATGCGTTCGGCGATCGATGACATTTCCGGCTTGCTGCGCGATTTGCGCCTGGCATTGCTGGATCTGGCGGAACAGCATGCCGATACCATCCTGCCCGGCTTCACCCACATGCAGGTCGCGCAGCCGATCACCTTCGGTCACCATATGCTGGCCTACGTCGAAATGTTCAGCCGCGATGCCGAGCGCATGACGGACTGCCGCAAGCGCGTCAATCGCCTGCCACTGGGCGCCGCCGCGCTGGCCGGCACCACCTTCCCGATCGACCGCGAACGCGTGGCGAAAACGCTTGGCTTCGAAGATGTATGCCGCAATTCACTCGACGCGGTATCCGACCGCGATTTCGCGATTGAATTCTGCGCGGCTGCCGCGCTGGTGATGACCCATGTATCGCGCATGTCGGAAGAGCTGGTGATCTGGATGAGCCCGCGCGTCGGCTTCATCGATATCGCAGACCGTTTCTGCACTGGCTCCTCGATCATGCCGCAAAAGAAAAACCCGGACGTACCGGAACTCGCGCGCGGCAAGACCGGGCGGGTCAACGGCCACTTGATCGGCTTGCTGACGCTGATGAAGGGGCAGCCGCTCGCGTACAACAAGGACAACCAGGAAGACAAGGAACCGCTGTTCGATACTGTCGACACCATCACCGACACGCTACGCATTTTTGCCGACATGGCGCGCGGCATTTCGGTCAAGGCAGACGCGATGCGCGCAGCGGCATTGCAAGGGTACGCGACCGCGACCGATCTGGCCGACTACCTGGTCAAAAAGGGCCTGCCTTTCCGCGATGCGCATGAAGCTGTCGCGCGTGCGGTGCGCGTCTGTGTCGACCAGAACTGTGACTTGAGCGACCTCAAGCTGGATGACCTACAAAAATTTTCGGCGCTGATTGAAGCGGATGTCTTCAAGGTACTCACGTTGGAAGGCTCAGTCGCGGCACGCGATCATATCGGTGGCACTGCACCCGCACAGGTACGCGCTGCGATCGCCCACATCCGCGCCCAGTTAAATTAGCCTGCGACAAAACCACGATGCTTATCCCCTCTGATAAGCATCGCCCCCCTCCAATATCCCCCCTCGCCGCAAAACTTCGCGTACATTATGTCGCCCGCTGCGGCATCGAATACCCGGCCTCCCCCTCCCTTGCGACATCCCCTCCAAACATTTACGTAGTACCACTTACGCGTTACTGCGCCCAGATGAAAAAAAATTGATTCTTTTGCGGAGCGACATAAGAAAAGCAGTTTTCATAGAGGCAGAATGCTCGTTTGCAAGTTGAAATGTCTTATACTGCCCCGAATCCTAAAATAGCATCCGAGCTTGGGTCTTGATAATCGCAATATCCATGCATCGATTCAAAAATTTTTCACTCATAATGGAGACAAGAACCATGTTATTTCTGATCTCGCTGTCGAAGCTCATTGATGCCCTCAATGAAAAAATCGGCCATGCCGTAAGCTGGGCACTGCTTGCCGCAGTGCTCATTTGCAGTGGCAACGCCTTGGTACGCTACGCCGTCAACATGAGTTCCAACGCGTGGCTCGAAATACAGTGGTACTTGTTTTCCGCGATATTCCTGCTTGCGACATCCTATACATTGCGCCGCAACGAACATGTCCGCATCGACGTAATCACAGGCAGATTTTCCAAGCGCACGCAGGTCTGGATCGACCTGTTCGGTTTCCTCCTCTTCCTGTTGCCGATGACGCTGATCATCCTGTACTACGCGACCCCCTACGCGCTCGAGTCGTTCCAGAATCAGGAGCTATCGAGCAATGCCGGCGGCCTGATTGTATGGCCGGCCAAAGCATTGATCCCGCTCGGTTTTTTCCTGCTGTCCCTGCAAGGTATTTCTGAATTCATCAAACGCGTCGGCTACCTGATGGGCAAAGTCGAAGCGCGCGAATTCGAGAAACACGTCACGACGCCAGAAGAAGAAATCGAAGCGATCAAAGCCGCCAACAATTTGAAGTGACCGACCGGAGAAAATAATAATGACGCAATTTTTCATCTCGAATATGGCTCCGATTATGTTCGGCGCGCTGGTCGTTTTTTTGTTATCGGGCTTCCCGGTTGCATTCTCTCTGGCTGCGAACGGACTTTTCTTCGGCTTTCTGGGCATTGAATTCGGTCTGTTGAAGCCGGAACTGCTACAGGCATTGCCGAACCGGGTCTTCGGCATCATGGCGAACGACACCTTACTGGCGATTCCCTTCTTTACCTTCATGGGCTTGGTGCTGGAACGATCCGGGATGGCGGAAGATCTGCTCGACACCATCGGGCAGCTATTCGGGCCTCTGCGCGGCGGCGTCGCCTATGCGGTAATTTTTGTCGGCGCACTGCTGGCGGCAACGACCGGCGTGGTGGCTGCCTCCGTCATTTCGATGGGCTTGATCTCGCTGCCGGTGATGCTGCGTTATGGCTATGACAAACGGCTTGCCTCCGGCGTCATTGCCGCATCCGGCACGCTGGCGCAAATCATTCCACCGTCACTGGTGCTGATCGTGATGGCGGACCAGCTGGGCCGTTCGGTTGGTGACATGTACCAGGCAGCGTTCATTCCCGGCTTGATGCTGACCGCGATGTATGCCGGTTATGTCGTGGCGGTATCGATATTCAAGCCGAAATGGGTCCCGGCATTGCCGGCGGAAGCGCGCAATTTGCGCGAGCCGAATGGTAATAGCGGCGTGGTGTCGCTGCTGGTATTGGTGATCCTTACAGTTGTTGCGTCGGTTGCATTTGCCAAAATCTATGGCGCGGCTCACCCTAATGTAGCTGCTGATGAAGTCGGCATTTTTGCCGCATCATTTGGCATCGTTGGCGCGTTCGTACTGGCGCTGATCAATCGCAAAATGAAGATCGGCCTGTTGTCACGCATGGCAGAAAAAGTGGTGTTTGTTTTGATCCCACCGCTGGCGTTGATCTTCCTGGTGCTCGGCACGATCTTCGTCGGCATTGCGACGCCGACCGAAGGCGGCGGCATGGGCGCGCTGGGTGCGATGATTCTGGCGATGATGAATCGCCGCCTGTCGTGGGATCTGCTGAAGCAGGCGATGAATTCAACCACCCGGCTGTCGTGCTTCGTGGTGTTCATCTTGATCGGCTCTACCGTCTTCTCGCTGATTTTCCGCGGTGTCAACGGCGATCTGTGGGTTGAGCATTTGCTGTCGTCACTTCCGGGCGGCAACACCGGCTTCCTGGTCGTCGTCAACATTTTATTTTTTGTACTGGCATTCTTCCTCGACTTTTTTGAGTTGGCATTCATCCTGGTGCCACTGGTCGGACCGGTTGCCGAAAAGCTGGGCATTGATCTGATCTGGTTCGGTGTGCTATTGGGCGTAAACATGCAAACGTCATTCATGCATCCGCCGTTCGGCTTCGCGTTGTTCTATCTGCGTTCGGTTGCACCGAAAGAAGTGAAAACTTCCGACATCTACTGGGGCGCGATTCCATTTGTAGCAATCCAGATCATCATGGTGTGCCTGATCATCGCCTTCCCGAGTTTTGTGTCGGTGGCATCGAAGACCGACATGAAGGAACAAATCGAATTGAAGATCGATACATCATCGATGAATCTGGATTCGAATGGCCAGCAGGATGGCGAGGCGCCGCAGTTGAATTTCTCGACCGATGGCGATAGTAACGGAAGCGATACGCTGCAACTGAACTTCTCCAGCGATACAGATCAAAAATAGCCGATTTGTTGACGCCACCCAGACCCCGCACCTTGCGGGGTTTTTTATTGCCGGATGAAATACCAGATGCGCGGATAAAAGTCCATACATCAACAGGACCCATGCAATGTTTGGCATCCTCAAAGATGCGTTCGATCAAAGCGAAACTATTTTTCCGCTAAAGATAATCCCCCCTTTCCAGAAAGGAATCATGACAACGCGCTTGATTTTGAACTTTTCCAAGAGTTTGACAACTCATCTTGGTGAATTCATTTTCATTTATTCAACCTCATTGCAACATGACTGCAACCGTCAACCGGGTTGCTGGTTTATTTTTGCTTGCTACAAGTCAAGGAGTTCTCTATGAAAAAATTAGTTTCTGGAATAGTTGTTGCAGTCATGGCGCTGGGCGGTGCCTCCTATACTTTTGCTGCCGATATCGTTGATACTGCGATTGCAACGGGATCGTTGAAGACATTTGTCGCCGCACTAAAAGCAGCAGGTTTTACGGAAGCGCTCAAAAGCTCTGGGCCATATACGGTATTTGCGCCATCGGATGAAGCATTCGCGAAACTGCCGACAGGCACTTGGGATGCACTGATAAAAGACAAAGCCAAATTGGCGCAAGTGCTGGCCTATCATGTCGTACCCGGAAAGATTTTGGTAGCCGAGGTAAAACCTGGAAATATAAAAACCGTTCAAGGCACGACGCTTCGTCTTGCTTCAGATAACGGACAGGTCACAGTCAATAACGCGAAGGTCACGCAAAGCGACGTGATCGCAGACAACGGCATTATTCACGCGATTGATACGGTAGTTTTACCGAAAAAGGAAGAATAGTACTAGTACTGGCGTCGATCGAAGGGGATGCGCTTAGCAACTACTGCAACGCCATCTGATCGACATCCATTTGCGGCATCTTCTTATCGCCATTCTTTTGACACGCCTGAACAATGTGCTGGATGGTTTGGCGCGTTACCTGAAAGTCGCAGCCGGCTAAAGAACCGGTGGCTATCGTGGATTGATTTATCAGTGTTATGCTAGGAGTCTGTCGGACTTTCTC
>LLBZ010027358.1_pt1 | contig 12878 bp, 9 predicted proteins | sample 1489421 | NCBI WGS metagenome assembly LLBZ01 (sample SAMN04092657, study PRJNA295927) | soil metagenome | biome: Soil prokaryotic community; feature: Bulk soil; isolation source: soil from tomato rhizosphere | host: tomato cultivar Moneymaker | place: South Korea | collected 2011-11-01 | reverse complement strand
ATGGGCGATGCGGTGAACCTGTCGTCCCGGCTGGAGGGCATTACCAAGGTCTACGGCGTCGGCGTCGTGGTCGGTGAAGCCACCAGGCTGGCAGCGCCGGAATTCGCCTATCGCGAACTCGATCGCGTACGGGTCAAGGGCAAGTACGAGCCGGTGCCGATTTTTGAACCGATTGCGCCGGCAACCGAACTTGACGATGCACGACGCATCGTTCTTGCGCAATGGCATGAGACGCTTGCGCTGGTGCGGGCAATGCAATGGGATGCAGCCGAGCAGAACCTGCGGCAATTGCTGCGTACGCAGCCCGACGATGGCCTGTATGTGTTGTACCTGTCGCGCATCGCGCATTTTCGCGAGCATCCGCCGGGAACCGATTGGGATGGTGTAACCACGTTTGAAACGAAATAAGGCGTGTGCGGCATTGGCATGAGAACCGGCAGCATCGATTGCCGACCGCACATATCAGATCGACGAGCTGTATGGGAGGAGACTATTCATGGCATGGCAGGTAAAAACGACAATCGCATGCACGTTGCTGGCGGCAGCACTTGCTGCCAACACCGCTAACGCGGGAGCAGCGGACGCCGACATTGCGCACGCGCGTACGTTGATCAAGGATGGCAAGGCGGCCGATGCTTACCGCTTGCTGGAGCCGCAGGAGTTCGAGCGTGCCGGTGACATTGAATTCGATACTGTTCTAGGCATTGCCGCGCTTGACGGCGGCCTGCCGGACAAGGCCACTCTGGCATTCGAGCGTGTGCTGGCGCTTGACCCGAATGCGGCGGGCGTGCGACTGGACATGGCGCGCGCATATTTCGCGCTGGAGGATTTTCCGCGTGCGCGGCAGGAGCTGGCGCAAGTCGCTGCGAGCAATCCGCCGCCGGCCGCACGTACCATCATCGACCAGTACCTGAATGCGATTGCCGAACGCGAACGCAAAAAACGCACGAGCGTCGCCGGCTATGTTGAAGGCGCCGGCGGTCATGACGACAACATCACGTCCGTGGTCGGCGACTTTACGAATGCCGTGCTGCTGACTTACAACCTGCCCGGATTTCAACCGACCGGCAACGCGATCAAGCGCGACTCGGCGATTGCCGGCATCGCGGGCGGCATCGAGATCCTGCATCAGGCGAGCGATGCATTGACCTTGTTTGCCAATGTCGATTTGCGTCACCGTGCGGTAATCGATGCGAACAATTACAGCAGCGAGCAAGTCGATGTGCGGACCGGCGCCAGCTATGCAACCGGCGCGAACACGTTGCGCGCCGGACTGACGCTGCAGGAATACCGTCAGCGCACCGACGTACCGACTGCTGATCGTCGTGCGGTTGGATTGAATCTCGAATGGCGGCGCGCATTCGGTCCCTCCGATCAGGTCAGCGTCGTGGCGGCGGCGACGCGCCAGCGCTTTCCGGATATTGCGGTCAACGATGTCGATACGCTCGCAGCAGGTGTGGGCTGGCTGCATCTGTTCGACCATGCGCGCAAGCCGCTGCTGTATGCCAGCGTGCTGGGTGGCCACGATGATGCGCAACATCTCCTGGCCAACGGCGCAGACAATAGCCGCCGTTTTGCGAGCATGCGCCTGTATGGACAGCTTGCACTGGGTGATACGTCGGATTTGTTCTTGAGCGTCGGCCTGCTGCATCGGGACGACCGCTCGGGGTATGCGCGATCGACCAATATTGAGTACGGCGATGACCGCACTACCGATGTCACGCTCGGATGGAACTGGCGGCCCGCACCACGCTGGACCGTGCGGCCGCAGGTGATGCATGCGCAGAACCGTTCGAATGTCGCGCTCAGCGAATATCAACGTACCGAAGCCACCGTGACCGTGCGCTATGACTGGAACTAAGGAGAGCATCATGACTTCAACAAGATTTGATTCATTTCGTCTGAAAGTACTGTGCATTGCGCTGGTTGCGATCTATCCGGCGTTGGTTCATGCCGGTGTTGCGGGACGGGTGCAATTCGTTGCCGGCGACGTGCGTATCGTCGACGCGCAAGGCAAGGGGCAGGCATTGCGCAAAGGGCAGGATGTGAACGAGGGCGACACCGTGATGAGCGCCGCCAGCGCCTCGGCGCAGCTGAAAATGATCGATGGCGCAGTCGTCGCGGTGCGCCCGGGCACGCAATTGAAGATCGTCGGTTATCAGTTCAACGGCAAGGAAGACGGCAGCGAGCGCGCGTCGTATTCGCTGATCAAGGGAGGACTGCGTGCGATTACCGGCATGATCGGTAAAACCAACAAGGACCGCTACAGTATCGAAACGCCGACTGCCGTCATCGGCATTCGCGGCACCGATCATGAACCGGTCGTCGTGCTGCCGGTGGCGGATGGCGACGTTACGGGCGCGGCACCGGGGACGTACGACAAGGTTAATGTCGGCGCGACCTCATTGACGACGCAGGCTGGCACGATGGTGGTGGCCGCCAACCAGGTCGGCTTTGCCGCATCGCCGACGCAGTTGCCGGTGATCCTGCCGGTAGTGCCGGATTTTTATTCCCGCACGCCGGTGTCGCAAGCGGCACAAGGGCAGCAGGACCAGCAGGAACAGAAGGAACAGCAGGAGCAGAATCCGGAACAGGCATCCAGCCAGGTGGGTAGTGATGACACCGCGGCAACGGAAGCGCAAGCGGACGCCGTCGCGACGACTGCGACGTCGTCAACAAAGGCCCTGAGCGCCGTCGATGCCAACGGCAATAATCTCGATCTGACACGTCAGACGATTACCTCGGCGAACGGACAGGTGCGATCGCTGACGGAAGACAACGTCGTGATTCCGCCGACGTTGCCGCCGACATTTCCGCCAGAAGCCGGCGTCCTGTTGATGGCGAGCTATCCGGCGCCGGCCGAAGATAGCGGTGACGGCGTCCCATTGGAGGCCGAGTTCAGATATTCCGCCGCTTATTTCGCTGACGGGCGCAACGAGAACCTGACGCGCGATGCTGCCGGCAACGTGACGAGCGCATCGAATGTCAACCACCGTTTTTTCGAATTCGATCATCGCTCATCGCTATCCCAAAGCGGGAGTACGATGACCGATCTTGGCAAGCATGAAGCGACCGGACTGTCATGGGGGCGCTGGCAGGGCGGAAAAGTCACCGAGTCGTCTCAATACTTTGACATGGATGCGAGCGGTGCATGGGGCATGGGCGCAAGCAACGACAATGGCGAATTCATCATCGGCAACGTCGACACCCGCAGCACGGACCTCGGCAGCGGCAGCCTGCACTGGATTGCCGGCAGTTCCGTCGGTCAAGGCTTCCTGTCGCGCGTGTTGACCGGAACGGCGAATTACACCTCGATCGGCGGTACCAATCCGACCGATACCAAGGGCAACGTCGGCACGTTCACCAATGCGTCGCTCGGTGTCAACTTCACCACACGGACTGCAAATGCTGACGTGAATTTTTCGATTGCAGGCGACAGCTGGAACATGCGAAGCGATACCATGCAATTGCAGGACGCCCATTTTTCCAGTCATAACAATTGCCAGTCGACATGCGCATCGACAGTGCAACTGACGAGGAACGGCACGATATTGTCTGAATTCGCCACAGCCGACGGCGGCGGATTTGGATCGATCAGCGGCATGCTGGTTGGCAGCGGCCTGAATGGCGCCGCGTTGCAGTATGTCGTGCAGACGCATGCGCCGAAGTCCGGCATCGATCCTGAAACCGGCCTGCCGTACAGGGCGATCGACCACAACCTGATCCAGGGCGCCGCTGCCCTTGCCGGGCCGACGCAGGATGTGGACACGCCGTTCCGTGTCGTTAATGTGAATAGCGATTGGGAACTCGACATGGATGACGACGATGTGGATGACGGGACTGTCGGCACAGACGGCAAGCCACTGTATCGCGGTTCGGTCGACGGCGAGGTTGCACGGCCAGCACAGATTGTCGACAATGCCGGAGGTTTGATCCAATTCGCCGGTTCGACAAGTGGCTATGTCGCGCTCGGCAGTACGGCTCCCTTTGCGCTGGATCGCGATACCGAGGCAACGATCAAGATCGGCAGCGCTGTCAATCGTGATGTCGGTTCGACCACGATTGCAGGTGCAACCATCTCGTGGGGACGCTGGGAGGGCGGTACCGTCGACATCTACAGCAGCGACGGTACCGTCAAGCTCGGCACGATCGACAACAGTAACCGCAGCATGCACTGGTTGGCCAGTTCGACATTGACCAACCAGTATTTCAACATGCCGCTGACCGGCACTGCGACTTATACCGTTGCCGGCAATACCAGCCCGACTGATCTGATCGGCAACGCCGGCACGCTGACCGCCGCCACCCTCACCGCCGATTTTGCCAATGCAAAGGTCAATGCCGGTGTCAGCGTGAATTTCAATACGCAATCCAACACCAGCACCTGGAACATGGCGGCCACCAATATTCCATTGGCAGGTGATGGCGAGTTCAATTCGAGCAGTTTGCTGAACGGCGTCAATGGCATCACGCACACCGCTACATGCGCGGGACCGTCGTGCGGTGCACAGACTATCGGTCACATTGACGGCCATTTTGTCGGCGGCGCGCAGGGTGCGGTGCTGTCTTACAACATGGGAACCGGGAACCCGGCGTCAACAGAGCAAAACGTGACGCCGCTGAATGCGGTGAGCGGTGTGGTGGTGATGAAGCGCTAGTGCGAGAAATCCCTGGCGTGACCGTGTGCGCCAGGGAGATTGTCGGAACGATTGCAAAGATCGTCCTCGGGGTTCTATCGGATACTGCGACGCCAGTATCCAAATCCAACCATTGCCGCCATCAGCAACAGCAGCGCCAGCGTGCCGATCGTTTTTTGCTCCGGTGTCAGTGTCGATAGCGACTGCATTTCAAATCCCGAGACTTGCTGTGATTGAGCGTCGGCCTTTGCCGGGCTCTTTACCGAATCAGGTGCTTTTGTCGCTGGCTTTGCAGCCGCTTTCGCAGGCGTGGCAGCGGGTGCGTTGGCGCTTGCGGAGGCAACCGGCTGCGGGTTGCCTGGTGCAGCAAGCTGCGGTGCCTTGCGCAATGTCTCCTTGCTGCATGATTCGGCACTGCATGCCGCGCCCGCATCGGTAATCGCACGCGCATTTTCACTTTTCAATCGCTCGTGCACGGCGGCGGTCGGCTTCCAGTAACCGAGTTCGATCGCGGTCAGCATGCGGTCGGTGATCGCCTGGAATGCGCGCAGGTTGCCGCTTTGTGCGAAGCGCTCGCGCACCCGCAAGCCATGGCGGTCGGCGATGTAAGTGTCGTACATGCGCTGCCACTTTGTCGCATCAACCACTTCCGGCACCGTCACTTGCCATGCCCAGAGGTGATCGACCACGCGATGGATGAAGCGCGCACCCGCATAGCCTTCGCGCAGCATGCCGTCGGCCCAACGCGGATTCAAATAGCGGCTTTGCAATTCGACGCCCATATATTTTTCGAGCGTCGCGTGTTGCGGGCGGCGCGGGTTGGACAGGTCGGTCACCATCACTTCGGGGTTTTTGCCATCGACGCTGCGAATCGCCATCGCGGTGCCGCCGAGGTACTGAAAGAAATCGTCATTGTCGAGTGTCGCAAACAGGTTGCTCGACCGGCTGTGCAGCGCGATCTTGCTGCCGGACAGGGCGTACTTGAATACGTCACGACGCAGATTGGCACCATCTTCCTGTGATGCGAGATCGTCGCCCCAACTGCCGCGGCCGAACGGGTGGCTCATGCGGTTGATGAAGACATCGGCAATCTGGCTCTCGTTCTGCCAGGCATTCGATAGCGGGATCAGCTTTTCGATGTTGGTGCCGTAAGCACCGGAGGGCAGACCGAAGATGCGCACGCTTGCCAGCTGCTGTGCGTGATCAGCAGACAAGCCACGCTGTTGCAAACGCAGCGCCGTCGCCCGCGTATGCGCCTGCAACGGATTGTCGCTGTCATCCTGCTGCTGCGCCAGTTGCGCGGCGTCGTCCAGCAGCTTGAGCAGGTTGCCGAACAGGTCGCGGAACAGGCCGGACGACACCATCGTCACATCGACGCGTGGTCGACCGAGATCGTGTCGCGATATCGCTTCGATGCCGGTGACGCGCCCGCGCTGGTCCCAGGTCGGACGGATGCCGAGCAGCGCCAGCACCTGCGCTTCCATGATGCCTTCATGGCGCGAGGTTTCCACGCCCCACAGATTCACCGTCAGTTTGTCGGGATAGATGCCGTGGCGCGCGCGGTAGTCAGTGACCAGTTGCTGCGCCAGTTTTGCGCCTTGTTCATAGGTGGTGCGGCTCGGAATGCGTGCCGGGTCGAGCCCGTAAAAATTGCGCCCGGTCGGCAATGCGGCCGGATTGCGTACCAGATCGGCACTCGGTCCCGCCGGAATGAAGCGTCCGTCCAGCGCCTGCATCAAGCGTTCCAGTTCCAGTGCCGCACTGTTACGGATGTCATCATCCAGTTGTTGCAACCGTGCCGCCTGTTCGGACGTCGGAATGCTGTCGTCGAGACTGACGATCGCGCGTGCGGTCGACTGGCGCAGGTCGGATGCCGGCGCCACGCCGAATGTGTGCAAGCCGAACGGTGTGAGCTTGGCGGTCACCGTGTCGAGATACTCTTCCAGCGCTTCCATGTCGGCTTCGGTCGACAGGGCTTTTCGTCCCATGTCTTTCAGCACGCCGCTTTTTTCCGCCAGGCGATTCAACGCAGTCAGGTGCGAGCGTGCCAGCAGCGGACTCTTTTGTTCCGCGACGCGATGGTCATTGAGCAGGGCGCCGAGTTCGCGCAAATCCGGGTTGAGGCCGGCAACGTCGAATGGCGGCGTCAGGTGATCGATGATGGTCGCCATGCCGCGCCGCTTGGCTTGCAATCCTTCGCCGACGTCATCCATCACGTACGGATAAATGTTGGGTATCGCGCCGATCAGCGCTTCCGACGGATCGGCATCGGACAATCCGGCTTCCTTGCCGGTCAGCCATTCCTGCGTGCCATGCGTGCCAAGGTGAATCACCGCATTGGCGCGGTAGCCCTGTTGCAGCCACAGATAAAACGCGATGTAGTCATGGCCGGGCGGCAGCGTCACATCGTTATGCAGTTTTTCCAGATGCTGCTCCCATGCGCGTGCAGGTTGCGGCGCCAGCAGCAGGTTGCCGTAGCGTCGTGCCGGGAACACGAATTGCGCTTGCCCATTGACATCGCGCCACAGCGACGGCGACTGCTCCGGTTTGCCCCAGGCTTTTTCGACCGCATCACGCAATGCGGGCGGCAACGTGCGATACCAGCGGCGATAGTCGGCCAGCGGCACCAGCAATGCTTCGCCGCTGGCGGCGAGTTGCGCGATGCCCTTGCTGTAGGTGCTCGCACCTTTGGTCGGATAACTGCCCCAGCGTTGGATGTCCGCTTGCAGCGTTGCTTTGTCGGTGGGAATGCGCGCACTGCCATCGGCAGCAAAATAGCCATCGGCGGAAAAGCGCTGCACGATTTGCCACAGGCTTTCCGGCAGCACATTCAGATAGGCGGCGCCAATGGTTTCGGAACCGTGCGGGTAGTTGTAATACAACAGCGCGATGCGCTTGTCCGCATTGGCGGTGCGGCGCAGTGCGAGCCATGCATCGACACGCGCAGTCAGTCGGTCGATGCGTTCTGCGATCGGCTGTTCCTCGATATACGCAAGGCCGGTCTGTGTATCGGTCACGCGTTCGCGACTGGCGACTACCGTCGGTTGGATCAGCCCCGCCAATTCGGCGCCCGCCATTTGCCAGGTACGTTCGATGATATCGAGCCCCACTTTGGAGGCGCGCCATTGTTCCGCCGATTGCTGGCTCAGCGTAATCGCATTGATGGCCGGTACGCCGATTTTGTCGAGCAGTGCACCGGTCTTGCCGGTACCGCCAACCTTCATGCCGAGTGCGACGATCGCATCGACACGCGGTTGCTCGGCATCGTCCAGGAAATACCGCAGCGGCAATTCATATGGATAACCGAATGCCGGCAGTACGTTGTAGCCGGCCTGCTCCAGTCGTGCGGTGATGGCGGCCAGCGGCAAGGTCTGACCGGCCACCAGACTGGCGCGATAAAACATCACGCCGACCCACGGCGCGCCCGGACGATGTCGCGCATAGCCGCGTCGATAATCATCGAAGCTGGTCGCAATGCGATTTGCATGCACGTCATACAGACCGGCCTGTGGCATCGGCTGCACCGGACCTGCTGCAATGTCGATACCAAGCCGGGTGTGCAGCAAGTGGCGCAACAGATTGGCAAAGTTTTCCACACCGCCGGCGCGATGATAGTCGCGCACTGCAGACTCTTCACGTACGCCGAGTGCGAGCAGCGTGTCATCGACAGTGCCGCCGACTGCCAATACCGGGCGTTGCGCGTTTTGCAATGCGGCCAGTTCGGGCGCGATCGACTGTACTGTTTGCCTGCCCAATACATCCAGTATCACGACATCGGCGCTGTTCAGCGCTGTGCGGTCAATGGCGGTAATGCGGTTGACCGGTATGATGCGCACCGTGACATCATGTTGCTGCAACGGTGCCTGCAACGCGCGTACCGCCAGCACGGCGGGGCGCGAATCGACATCGCCAAGCAGCAGTGCGATCGAGCGTTGCGCCGCCTGCGCGCCGGAGCTCAATAGCAACAATAGAGCCAGCAGCCAAGTCTTACTCTGGAACATAAACGACCTTTCCGTCGGGGAGTTGGTAAGCAGTGCCCAGGCGCTTGCCTGCACCGGACAGCGGTTGGTCGCTGACGCGGCTGACCTTGATCTCGGATCCTTTTTTTGTCAGGATTTCGACTTTGCCATCCGCGCCTTTTTTTGCAATCGTGACTTCAGAATTCGGATCGAGCAAATCAAGCATGTTCCATGCTGCAAACAGCGCCAGCATCATGGCGACAATGAACGCGATGCTGGCGTCGAACAGGTTCGCAACGCCGGCAAGCGGATCTTCGCTCGCGCTGTCGCGCTCCCGGCTGTAGCGATGCCGATTCATGTAACGCATGTCAGGCTCCGCTGTGCAGTGGTTGCGGAACCGCTGCCGCATGGCGGGCAAGCAGCGTTTCCGCCGCATACGCGACGTCGGTCATATCGGTACGCAGCCATTGCTCGCGCACCAGCGTGAGCAGATACGCGACCACGCTGCAGGCAAGGCCGACTACCGTGGCGGTAAATGCGGTGACCATGCTTTCCGCCATCTTCGGCAGATTGCCTTGTGCCAGACCGGCAAGCGAAATTCCCATGGGAATCAGCGTGCCCATCAGGCCGAGTGCCGGACCGATGCGGACCGCAAAGCGCACCGCGTCCAGCGCACGCACGCCACGCGCTTCCGCCTGCTGCACGATGCGCTCCAGCTGTGCATCGAGTGGCGCCTGATGACCGGATGCGGCCACGACGGCGGTCATGCCGGCTTCGGCTGTCACCAGCAGTGCGCGCACGCCACGGCGTCGCTCTCGCCATTCGCGCACGAGCGAACCGGTGCATGCCAGCAGATACAGCACCAGCAGCACCAGCGCGAGCAGCACCGGCAGGTAGAGGACAGTTGAGATCGAGTACAGCAGCGTCTCGATCGATTGCAGTGCTAACGGAAGTGGGAATTCAGGCATGGCGAATCTCTTTGAAGATCAGGAGGCAAATCGGTTGATGGCAAGCGCGCATCATTTCAGTTTCAACAGCGCATTCAGTAGAGGCAAGGTGGCATCCGCGATGCGGTCGAGGCTTTGTTCGCGCAGTTGCGCCAGGTCGACCGTCGTGTTGCTGTCAAGACCGGCCCAGCGCAGCAATGCCGCCAGCGCGTCTGGCGTATCGAATACGCCGTGCAGGTAGGTGCCCAGAATCCGGTCATCCGCAGAACGTGCGCCTTCCGGCCGGCCGTCGATGTAAAACGCCGGGGTTGCCATCGCTGCACCGTGCGAAGCGCCCATGTGGATTTCGTAGCCGCTTGCCGCAGCATCGGCAAAGGCGCAGCGTCCCGCTACCTGTGCCAGACGCTTGTCGCGTTGCAGCTCGGTCGTGATATCCAGCAATCCGAGTGCCGGCGAGTCGCCTGGTTCGCCTTCGACGCCATGCGGGTCGCACACCGATTGCCCGAGCATCTGGAAGCCACCGCAAATGCCGATCACCTTGCCGCCGTAGCGCAGATGCCGTTGCAATGCCGCTTGCCAGCCGTGAGCGTACAGCCACGCGAGATCGGCGCGCGTGTTCTTGCTGCCGGGAAGAATGATCAGATCGGCCGGCGGTATCGATTGATCCGGACCGATGAACGTCAGGTCGATATCGGGATGCGCGCGCAATGCATCGAAGTCGGTATGGTTGCTGATGCGCGGCAGCGCTGGCACCACAACCTTGAATCTGCCGTGCGTGCTCTGCATGCTTTGAATCGCATCTTCCGCATCCAGCTGCAGTCCGTGCAGATACGGCAGCACCGCCAGCACCGGTTTGCCGGTCTGTTGCTCCAGCCAATCGAGTCCTGGTTCCAGCAGCCCGATATCGCCGCGAAAACGATTGATCACAAAGCCGATGATGCGCTGTTGTTCACTGGTCGACAGGCATGACAATGTGCCGACGATATGCGCGAACACGCCGCCGCGATCGATGTCGGCGACCAGGATCACCGGGCAATCGACCGCTTCGGCAAAGCCCATGTTGGCAATGTCGCGATCGCGCAGATTGATCTCGGCCGGACTGCCGGCGCCTTCGACGATGATGGTGTCGTACTGTGCAGTCAGGCGGACATGCGATTCGAGCACCGCCTGCATCGCGATTGTCTTGTACTGATGATAGTCGCGCGCATTCATGTCGGCGCGCACCTTGCCGTGGATGATCACTTGCGCGCCGGTGTCGCTCGATGGCTTGAGCAAGACCGGATTCATGTCGGTGTGCGGCGCCAGTCCCGCTGCTTGCGCCTGCAACGCCTGCGCGCGCCCGATCTCGCCGCCGTCGGCGGTGACCGCGCTGTTCAAGGCCATGTTCTGCGGCTTGAATGGTGCGACCTTTACACCACGTTGCGCGAGCAGGCGGCACAGCGCCGCGACGACCGTGCTCTTGCCGGCATCCGAGGTCGTGCCTTGTACCATCAGAGTGGAATAGGGAAATTTCATGTCCGGTCATTTCCTTGCATGGCATGCCACTGTTCGATCAAGCAGTTCATCGCACCGGCTCCTTGTGCTGGCGCGCACGGTCGAGTTGTTCGCACAATGCGGTTGCGCCAGCGATCAGACGCGGGCCCGGCCGGTTCAACAAGTCGCCGTCAATCGAAAAGAGATTGCCGCGTTTGACGGCATTCAGGCCCGGATACTGTTTCCAGTGTTCCAGACCGTTTGGTGATTTTGCCGTCATATCGCCGCTGATAATCGCATCCGGCTGTTCCAGCAGCACCGCTTCGACCGTGACGACTGGTGCCGTCGTCGACAGCTTCGCAAAGATGTTTTCGCCACCGCACAGCCGGATCACCTCGCTGACAATATGGCGGCCATTCAGCGTGTACAACGGCTTGTCCCACACCTGGTAAAACACGCGCAGCCGCGTGCGGTTGCGGTATTTCGCCGTCAGTGCGGCGATTTTCCGGCGCAGTTGCGATGCCTGCTGTTGCGCGTACTGTTCGGTGCCGGACAATTTTCCGAGACGCTCCAGGATGTCCGCAATATCATCCAGCCCGTGCGGTTCGCTATAGAACATCGGTATGCCGAGCTTGCGCATCGCGTCGATCTGGCGGTTGGCAGCATTGTGGCGCCACACCACGATCAAGTCCGGCTTGAGCGCAATCAGACGTTCAAGATCGACTTGCCGGTTGTCGCCGATGCGCGGAATCGCCTTGGCAGCTGCCGGATAATCGCTGTAGTTGACGGTGCCGACAATGCGTTCGCCGCCACCGGCTGCAAACACCAGCTCGGTGACATGCGGCGCCAGCGTCACGATGCGTTGCGCCGGCTGTTGCAGCACGACGGTGTGGCCGGTGTCGTCCTGCACGCTGATGGCGGCATTGGCCGAGGCGAGTGCCAGCGGTATCAGGACGAACGACAGAAGCAATGAGGTGACCTTCATGTTGATTTCTCCGATGTGATCCATGTTGCGAGTGCATGTTCCAGCCGTTGCCAGTCATGCTCATGCAGCGGCAGGCCGAGCCGGATGCCGCGTGCGGCATTGGTAAACAGACGTACCCAGATGCCTTGTTCCGCCATGTGCAACCAGAATGCTTCGGCGTGCGGTTCCGGCCACCATTGGAACAGTGCGCATCCGCGCGCATGAATGCGATGCGCGGCGAGCAACTGGTGCAGACGTTCGCCCGCATGCAAAAGTTGATTGCGCATCGCTGCCTGCCACTGGTTGTCTGCCAGTGCAGTGCCGCCGATTCGTTGCGCGGGACCGCTGACAGACCACGGGCCGAGATAATTCTCCAGTTGCGCCAGCAGCGCGGGCTCGGCAGCGACGAATCCGAGGCGCACACCTGCCAGCCCGAAAAACTTGCCGACCGAACGCAGTACGATCAGGCCGCGACGCTGCGAATGCGCTGCCACACTCAATTGCGGCATCGTGTCGCCGAAAGCTTCATCGACCACCAGCCAGCCGCCGCGCGCGGCAAGCTGACCGGCCCAGTCAAGCAATGTATCGGGATCGACGATGGCGCCGGTTGGATTGTTCGGGTTGCATACCACCATGACATCGCAGGTCGCCACTGCCGAAGCCAGTTCCTGATACGGTACCTGACGCATATTGTGTCCGGCGCGCGCCCAGCAATGGGCATGTTCCGCATAGGACGGCGCGGCAACCACTACGCGCGACAGGGCGCGCAATCGCGGCAGCGCCTGAATCGCGGCCTGCGTGCCGGCAACCGGCAGCAACTGCGGTGCGCGGTAATATGCGGCTGCCACTGCGGCAAGCGATGGATCGGTTTCCGGCAGCCGGTGCCACGCATCGGGGG
>LLBZ010033175.1_pt1 | contig 12879 bp, 10 predicted proteins | sample 1489421 | NCBI WGS metagenome assembly LLBZ01 (sample SAMN04092657, study PRJNA295927) | soil metagenome | biome: Soil prokaryotic community; feature: Bulk soil; isolation source: soil from tomato rhizosphere | host: tomato cultivar Moneymaker | place: South Korea | collected 2011-11-01 | reverse complement strand
CAAAGTGAATTTGGAAAACCATACATTCCTAAGAAAGCAGGTTCAGCACCATGGTCACGAATATATTCTTCAGCAATTTTATCTAAATGTAAGGTAGTTACACCTGGTTTTATTTCTTTAGCAATGATACCTAATGTTCTAGAGACAATTAGAGCACTTTCGCGCATTAATTCAATTTCCTCTTTTGTTTTTATAATAATCATAATAATTAATTCTGAATGGACAAAAGTACAATTTTCTTAATAAAATCAATTTCGAAAATCGATTTCAATTAAAAAATCTAACTTCTTATTTCCTGACTTAGTACTTAAAATGAGATTTATCATATTTTAACTTTGAGATACCTAGTAAATTTGTAAAAAATTATGGTATGAGTAAATATGTAACAGCAGCAGAAGCTGTAAAAATTGTAAAATCAGGAGACAGAGTATATGTGCAAGCTGCAGCAGCAACACCAACGGTTTTGACGAAGACATTATCAGAAAGAGCTTCTGAATTAAAGAATGTAGAAATTTGTCATTTGCATACAGAAGGAGATGCTCCTTATGCAAATCCAGAGTTGGCACAAAGTTTTCATGTTAATTCTTTTTTCATTGGTAAAAATGTAAGGCATACGTTAAAAGCCGGAAATGGTTCTTATACACCTGTTTTTTTAAGTGAATTGCCTTTACTATTTAGAAAAAATGTTCTAAAACTAGACATTGTTTTTATACAAGTATCACCACCAGATAGACATGGATATTGTTCATTAGGGGTTTCTGTAGAAGCATCAATAGCAGCTATTGAAAATGCGAAAACGGTAATTGCACAAGTAAATCCGCAAATGCCAAGAACCTTTGGAGACGGAATTTTGCATGTTTCAGAGATTGATTATTTGGTTGAAGTTAATTTGCCTATTTATGCCCATGATATTACTCCATTTACTGTTGAAGAAGAAAAGATTGGTACTTACATAGCTTCTTTAATAGAGGATAAAAGTACTTTGCAAATGGGAATAGGTTCTATACCAAATGCAGCTTTGTCGAAATTGACTAATCATAAAAACTTAGGGTTACATACTGAGATGTTTTCGGATGGTGTTATAGATTTAATAGAAAAGGACGTAATTGATTGTAATTATAAAGGAACTTTTAGAGGAAGAGCTTTAGCTACTTTTTTAATTGGTTCTAAGAGATTGTATGACTTTGTTGATGATAATCCTTTTATAGAAATGAAAGAATCTTCAATTGTTAATGATACGGCTCGCATTCGAAAAAATCCAAAAATGGTTGCCATTAATTCTGCGATAGAAGTTGATGTTACTGGACAAGTGTGTGCCGATTCTATTGGTGCCAAAATGTATTCAGGTGTTGGTGGACAAATGGATTTTATTAGAGGAGCTTCATTAAGTGATGGTGGTAAAGCTATTATTGCCTTACCTTCTATTACTAAAAGAGGTGAAAGCAGAATTGTACCTTATTTAAAGCAAGGAGCTGGAGTTGTTACAACACGATCTCACATTCATTATGTTATTACTGAAAATGGCATAGCCGATTTGTATGGCAAATCTTTAAAACAAAGAGTGAACGAGCTAGTAAAGATTGCTCATCCTTCTCATCAAGAATGGATAAATAAAGCTTATTTTGAGTTAGTAAATTGTTTGTAATTCAATATGTTGCCGTTATAAACGTTATTTTTGTGTAAACATTTGAAAATAAATGAAATAAATATTTTTTGTATTCATTAAAAGATTACCTTTGTTCCAATTATAATATATATTTATGAACATTTTTGTAGGAAGTCTTCCTTTCAGTATTGAGGAAGCAGATTTAAGAGGTTTTTTTGAAGAGTATGGAACTGTTGATTCAGTTAAGATTATCTCTGATAAATTTACTGGAAGAAGTAAAGGATTTGGATTCGTTGAGATGCCAAATGACGCTGAAGCTCAAAAAGCTATCGACGAGTTAAATGGTGGTACTGTTGAAGGCAGAACTATCGTTGTAAACAAATCTGAACCAAAACCAGAAGGTGAAAGAAAATCTTTCAACCGTACTGGGAATGGTGGAGGAGGAAGAGGAAACTTTTCTAACAACAGAGATAACAATAGAGGTGGTCGTTACTAATTATCTGTAGTGTTATAAAAACAAAATCCCGATTTATTCGGGATTTTTTTTATGTCCTATTTTTTTTATTCTGGATTTGCAACTGTTTTAAATAACCCTAAAGTTGCATTTAAAAATGAATTTTCAAGTACAATATTTGTCAATTGAGAGCTAACCAAATTGTTTTCTCTAGAATTAATTAAAAATAAAGAACTTTCTCCCATTTGAAATAAACGCTCTTCTGCAGTAAGCATTAAACTGTAGCTATTAACTAATTCATTATTTATTATTCGTTGTCTTTGATAAGACTCTATTTCTTGTTTTTGAGCTTCTATTTTATTGGTGAGACTTTCTTTTTCAAAATGTAAACTCAACTCGCTATCTTGAAGTTTTAATTTTGCTAGTTTTAAATTAGCTCTCTCTTTTCTTAAAAATATAGGAAAAGAAAAATTAACTCCTATTTTGTAATCTTCAAATCTATAATTTTCAAAGGCACTTGGTTCAGAAAGATAATTGTAACTAACATCTAGTTTTGGTAAAAGACTATTTGCTTTTAATTTTCTTTCAATGTTTAAAATATCGATTTTAGATTGTAGTGCATTTAATTTAGGGTGATTTTCAATGCTTACTACTGAAAAGTCATCAATATTTAAAGTAGTTAAAATGGTTTTCTCCATATTTGTATCTGGAAATAAAGAATCGTCAATTTCTAATGGAACATTGTTTTCCATCCATAGAAAATTGGACAATTCTAATTTGCTTTTAGTAAGTTTTAATCGAGCATTTTCAAGATTTAGTTTCCGAGTTTTTACAGTTATTCCTGCTTCTATACTATCAATTCCTGCTTTGTCTCCTTGTTCTATTAATTTTATTACACCATCATATCTAATAGTAGCATTTTTTAAATAGGTATTATATAATTGCACTTCATCATAGCTTCTCTTCCAGTTGATATAGTTCAAAGCAGCTTCATATATTATATTAGTTGCCTCAATATCTCTTTCTGCTTTATTTAGTTTTTGATACAATTTTGCTTTTCTTAAATCTGACATTCTTGCGTTTATCCAAAGACCTTGACCAATAGGCACACTAATGCCTAAAGAAGTTAAGCCTGCATTTGGAACAGTGTTTTCAGGATTTAAATAAAGACCTTCATTGTTGTCGAAAGCTGCTTTTATTTCAATACCATACCAAGTGGGTATTTTAAAACTGCCATTAAAGATGGAATAGTAATTTTTATCTGAATATTCCTTTTTTGAATAATCTGCTTCAATTTTTGGGTCAAAAGCACCTCTAGCTTTCATTAATTTTGCTTGAGCTTCAGAAATTTTCAAATCGGCTTGTTTAACTAATGGGTGGAATTTTTTAACATAGCCTAAATATTCTTCAAAAGTAAATTCTTTTGAAGGGTTTTGTGCATAAATGGTTAATCCAAAAAACAATAAGAGAAAAGTAATTTGATTCTTCATGTTGTTTTATTTTTTATCCGATTTGTTTTTTGTTCCTTCTGGTTGGTAAAAATTAGGCGGAAAACCATTTAAAGTTCTCCATATTTCAAACCAAATAGGAACATCTTCTAGTAATGCTATAGATTGGGTTCCGGCACCAATGCTTAATTGTTCTGGCCATTTTTTGTCTTTAGGATCTGGTGCAATTAATACACGATATTTACCATTTTCACTAATGAAGTTTTCTTTAGCTACAACTACACCACCAAAAGTTCCATAAGAAACTCCTGGCCAGCCACTGAAAACTATAGTAGGCCAACCATCAAACCATACTCTTACTTTTTCTCCTTTATTAATTAATGGAAGGTCTACTGGACTGATATAGGTTTCTACTGCTATTTCAAAATTTGAAGGCATAATACTAACAATTGATGTGCCTTCTTTTATAGTTTCACCTATTCCAGACTGAATAGCTCTATTAATATAGCCATCTTGTGGAGCTGTAATATAGTATAATCCGTTTCTAATTTGGTAATTAGTGTATTGATTTTTTAATTTATTTACTTGGGCTTCTGTATCATATTTCGAACTCAAAGCGGTTTGTTTATCGCTACTTGTTTTGGCACTTTTTTCAGCATATTCTGCTGTTATACGATTTAGTTCCATTGTTGCATTTAAGATTTCATTTTGGCTTGCTAAATACTTATTTTCCTGAGTAATTATTTTAGCTTGCATTTCTTGTAATTTTACTTTCTTCTCTTCTACATCTGTTAATGGCTTTAAGCCTTCTTTATTTAAATTAACAGCTCTGTTAAATTGCGTTTCGGCAATTTTTAACTGTGTTTTTGTTGCTTGTAAATCGATGCTATCACTTTTTACTTTTAGATAAGCTTGTTTCAGTTTGTTTTGTGATTGTTTGTATTTTAAGTTTTTTTCGCTTTCTATGGCACCTAATTGCATTTCCAAGGCTTCTACTTTTGAAGTATAAGAGGTTACTGCATTTTCTTTGGCTGTTACCTGGTTGCCAGTGTTTTCAACTAAATTTGGGTCTAAATATTCTTCTTTTATTTCGGAAATAAATAGAATAGTATCTCCTTTTTTGACAAAATCTCCTTCGTTTACAAACCATTTTTCAATACGTCCAGCAATAGCTGTTTGAATTTTTTGTGGTCTTTGATTTGGTTTCAATGTAGTTACAAATCCAGAGCCAGAAATATTTTGTGTCCAAGGAAGAAAAAGAAAAATTAATACTAAAATTGCCATAGCACCAATAAGTCTTTTAATAAAGAGGTATCCTTTGTTTTCAGCAAAAACAATATTTGATTTATATTTTGATAAATCTATTTGATCATCAATTCTATTCTTTGTTATATTTAGCATTTTGTAAAATTATAAGTTAAACAATTTGACCATTTTCTAATGTAATTGTTTTAGTAGCTTGTTTTTCCCAGTTTTCATTTCCTGCAGTTACTACTAGCGTCCATGGGTTGTTCACATCCATTAAAAATTCAATTATTTTAATAGAATGTTCTTTATCAACTTTATTTATAGGATCTTCTAATAATAAAATTTCAGGTTTTGATAAGATACATCTTGCTAAAATAATTTTTTGAGCTACAGAAGCATTTATTTGTTTTCCTTCTGGAAATAAAGGAGTGTCTAGTCCTAATGGTAAGGTTTTTATAAAATCGATTAATTGTACTTTTTCTAATATATAATTAATTTCACTCATTTTTATTGATTGATTCTGACACGTTATATTGTCTAATATCGAACCTTCAAATGTAGAATCATCTCTTGTAATTAAACCAACTTTAGATCTATAATTACCAATGTTAATTTTATCTATATTCATATTGTTTACAAATAAAATTCCAGCACTTGGTTCTAATATTTTTGCAAGTAATCTAATTAAAGTGCTTTTTCCTGAGCCATTGGTGCCTTTAATAACAATTCTGTCTTTTGGGTTTATTGTTAAATTGATTTTATTTAGAATTGGAATTTCAGATTCTGGATATTTATAGCTTACGTTTTTAACTTCTAAAGTTATATCTTCATTTTCAATTAGAAAATTTTGTAGTTTGTTTTCTCTTTCTACTTCTAAATCAGAAACGGCTCCTAATTTTTCTAAAGAGGTTAAAACATCATAAAATAGTTCTAAACCACCAAATAGTTTTTCTACAGCAGTTATGATTGTTAGGATGACAATTTCTGCAGCAACAAATTGGCCAATGTTCATTTGTTGATTTAAAACTAAAATTCCACCTATAATTAATAAACCAGCTGTTATAATTGTTTTAAAACCAACTAATTGAATAAATTGTTTTTTTAATATTCTAAAATGTTTTTCTCTGTAATTTAAATAATCACTTACAAGAATATCATTTTTGTTTAGTGAAAATTCAAATAAGTTTTGATTTTTAAAACTTAAGTGGTTTCTAGCAATTTCTTGAATCCAATGTGCAACTTTATATTTAAATTTTGATTCTTTTAGACTGGTTTCTAGACCAATTTTAAAATTTCCTTTAAATATAATGTATAAAAGTCCAAGGAGAAGTAGTCCAAAAAGGATAAAAAATGGATGATATAACGATAATAAAATCATTCCAAATAAGATTTGTAATATTGCTGTTGATATGTCTAATAGTAATTTTGAAAAGCCTTTTTGAATAGATAAGGTGTCAAAAAAACGATTAGCTAGTTCTGGAGGATATTGATTGTATAGTTGGTTAAATTTAATTTTTGGAAAACGATATGCAAAATCAAATGATGAACGAACAAAAATTTTTTGTTGTAAATTTTCAGTAATTCTATATTGCATGATTTTAAAAACACCTACTAGAATAACACCTATAACTACTACAATTACTAAAATTCCCCAAGAAGTTGAAACTTTACCAGCTTGAATAAAATTAACAATTGATTGAATACCTAAAGGTAAAGTTAAACTGATTAATCCACCAAATAAGGAGTAAAGCATTATTTGGTAAATATCTCTTTTGTCTATTAATATTAAATTTTTAAATCTCTCTAAAGGTGTCATAGCAATGTTTTTTTTATTAAATCAATATAAAAATCCGAAAGTGTATTTGATTCAGATAAATTGGTAATGGTTTTAAAATGTTCTTTCAAGTAATGTTGGTGTAATGAGCCTTCTACGATTGAAGAAGCTAATGTTTTAGCGAATTTATAATTGGGATTTACTTCTTCAATCATAATGATTATCCTATTGATAACACTTTTGTAAACCAAAAAGAAACCTTCTTTGTTTTCTTCATCTACTTCTTTAGTTAGAAATGTTTTGGTGAATTCACAAATGATAATTTTGTTTAAAATAGATTCATTTACATGTCTTGTAGAAATATCATCTTCAATTTCTTCTGTAATTATTATAATAGCTTTTGATAATTTTTCAATGGAATTTGAAATGTTATTTGTAGCAAAAACAAGTTTATACTCTATCCATGACCAATACCATGATGACAAATAAAGAAGAAGTTTATGCTTGCTTTCAAAATACCTGTAAATTGAACTCTCATTGGATTTAATTTTTTCTCCTAATTTCTTAAAAGTAAAAGCTTCAAATCCTATTTCATGTATCAATAGAATGCTACTTTTAATAATTTTTTTCCCTAAATCTGATGTTTCAGGGTTTTTTACATATAGTTTTTCGTTAACATTAATGTTTAAATTTGAAAGTAAATTTTCCATAACTGAAATTTATACTCACAAAAATAATAGTATTACTATCATATTCCAAAAGTTTAACTTATATTTTAGAATTGTGCATAAAAAATCCCGAATGAATCGGGATTTATAATTGTAATAGGACTTTTTATTATCTCTTTAAGGCAAAATGGCTTTTGTATTCTTTAGTTACATTATTTTTTGTATAAATAAGTTTGAACCAATAATCTGATGAAGGTAGAGGTTGTCCGTTAAAAGTTCCATCCCAGCCTAAACCATCAGGTGCTAGTTGTTTTAGTAATTTACCATATTTATCAAAAATATAAATGGTAATAGCGTCTAAAGCTCTATTTCCTTTGATATTCCATGTGTCGTTAAAACCATCTCCATTTGGTGTAAAGAAACTTGGGAAATCTGCAATAATAAAATCGGTAGTTGCATCACCACAACCAAATTTGTTTCTTACACTTAGCGTGTATTCTCCAGGTAATATATTTGTAAAAGTTGGGTTTTCTTGCCAATTGGTTTGATCTATACTGTATAGATAATCATTAGAAAATGGTAAAGCATTAGCAGTAATGGTGTTTTCAATACCAAAAGCAATTAACTCATTAGGATTTGTTACAACTGTATTTGGAACTAAAGAATTTTCTGTTGTGAAATTAAAAATACTAGAGCACATTGCAACATTTGAAATATTTGTAACTAAAACTGAATATTCACCTACAATTGAAGTTGTAAACGAGTTTCCATTTTCTCCACTGATTTCATTTCCAGAAACTGCGTCAAAACCATTATACCATGTAAATGTATAATCTGATGTATTTAGAACTGTTTTTATTTCAATTGGTGTGGTTGTATTTGTCTCTTGATCAATACAAATAATATAAGTGTTTGATAAATTGTTTTCAGGATAAGGTCTAACATATAAATCTAATTCTAATATTCTAAAACATGCTATGTTAGTTTCGCTGTCTCTATTAATCTTACTATTCATACGAACATATATAGTTTGAGAACTAGGAATAGTATTATTAAACTGAGTTGGGTTAGAAATATAATTAGTATTATTACTTATAGCATCATTTAAATTAGTGTAATATCTGTAAGCAATATCAAGTGTTGGTGTCGCTCCAGCCATTTCTGTTTCTCTACTAGTTAAATCAAAAAATCCAAGACCTGAATCATCACATGTTTCTAGTGGAGTGGGATTATTTAATGCTCCTGGTAATGTAAGTATTTCTAAATCTAGAGTTGTGATGGCTTCACAATTGTTATTTGAACTATCTATAACATTAACATAGATTGTAGCTGTAGAACTTGTATAATTTGCAGGATTAGCAATATTATTTCCAGCATTTAAATCAGCAAGAGTTTCATAAAAACTAACTTGATAATTTGTATTTCCACCAGTGATTTGGTTAATTCTTAATTCTAAATTGAAATCAGCTGTTCCATTTCCACAAAATTTAATTGGATTAGGTTGAAAGATAGTTGGATTTGGAAACACATTTATGTCAAAATTTACCACCGAAATACATTGTGTAGTAGTGTCAAATAACCTTATGTAATAGGTTTTTGTACCTAACGTTAAAGGTAGAGCGATATTTTTGTTTATTGGACTAGTATTGTTAACTGCATTATCAAAGGATTCAAAATAGGAAGTGATTACACTAGGATTTTGCCCCGTAAGTGCTTCAGCATCTTTAGTATTTAATATAAATGTGTCTAAAAGACAAATTCCTTCATTAGCCATTACTGTTTGTAAAGGTGGATTTGTTACTGTTATGTTGAAAGTTCCTACACTTTGACAGCTTGCAGTTGTAGCTGAAATAATTCTTGCATATATGGTTGAAATACCAATAGGAATTTGACTAGCATTAGTTAAACCATTTAAACCAGTAGAAGCATCTGATGTGTTTTCATGGAATGAAATGATAACATTTGATAATGGAAAGTAGGTGTTTTTTATGAATGAGCGTTGTGTGTCAAAATCAACAAAGCCATAGTTTTCATTTATTTCAGGGCAAACTGGAGTTATATCTGGATAATTTGATAAATTGGTTGGATTAATTTGTAAATTAATAACTGCTGTTCCTGATGAAGTACAATTAAGTGCTGTGTTTTCGTTAACTGCTTTTACGTAAATGGTTTGAGTAAATGGAGAGGAACTATTTACATAATTTGTAGGATTGCTTATAAGATTGGTTAAACTAATGTCTTGATAAAAATATAAGGCATATCCTGCTATAGAATTAGTAATAACATTATATAAACTTGTTAAATTAGTTTCAGCAATACCATCTAATGTTGATGTTATATAATCACATTGTTCAAAAAGAATAGGTGTAGTGTTTACTACTGGAAGAGCACTTATTGTTATTGATATCGAGTTAGATATATTGCTGCAAGTTCCTTGTTCAGTTGTTACTAAATAATAAGTAGATGTTGAATTTACTGTTTGATTACTTGAGTTTACTACATAATTCGCAGTAGTAATTCCAGTTGAAACTCCATCTTTAAACCATTCGTAAGTAATATTGCTATTAATTGAAGCGTTTGTATTACTGGATGTTATAGTATAATTATCACCTTCACAAATGGTTTGGTTATCTTGAATTGTAACATTTGGATTTGCAATAATTCTAACTGTATTAGACTGAACATCTGTACAAGAATTGTTGGAGACAATTACATAATAATCTCCTGGTAGAGTAGGTGTAAAAACTGGATTCGTTTGACCTAAAATTGGATTTGTGTTTAAATACCATTGGTAACTTAATACATCCACACTTGAATCTAAAAGTGCGTTGTTTATAATAGTTGTATTTAATACAGGATTGGTCTCTAAGCAAACTGTATTGGTATTTTGTATGGAAATATCAGGAATTACATGAAAGCTTAAATCGATGCTAGCATCACTATTTTGGATAACACTTGGATTGGTAATATCATAAGCAACTGTTTCGACTCGATAAGTTCCAGTTTCATTGACTGTTATGGTGTTGGTTGGTGAATTAGAGTCAATCACAGGTGCTCCAATTTGTACACCGTCTTTATACCAAGTATAACTAAATCTCAAATTAGATGCATTACCACTAAAATTAGTAACATCAATTGTAGCTGTTAAATCTTTGGTTGCAGGTTTGCAATAATCAGTTTGATTGATATCGCTTCCGTCAGTGTTAGTTATTTTTGTTAAAGATAAAAAGTCGCAATTTGTTGAACCAGTTCCTCCTGGTAGTTGGGTTACTGAAATGTTTCCAGGAACATTAGAGTAATTATCAATTAACATGACATATAATTGTCCAGTAACTCCATTTGGGATATTTATATTTTCAATACTTGCATTAGACCAACTACAATCTACTTCTGTATTGATGTTTAGTTGACTACAAATATTAGTTAAGTTGTTAAAAGGTCCCCAAAGTACAAAATCAACATCAGTACCATTTCCACTTAAATTGGTTTGACTAATTTGTAGTGTTAATGAGCCTGAATTTTGTATTCTAATAAAAAACCAAGTTGGTCCTTGAAAAGCTGCACCAATACAAGAAGTATTGAAACTTTCTCCATTTTGACCAACAGAATTTGAAAAAGGAATGTTTGTAGCACATGACTGATATGCTTCTGGGTTAGCAGCTAATTCAGCACAAGAAGAAGCACCTCCTTGACTAAAAATTGAAAAGCTAAATAAAAAACTGAATATCAGTGTTAATAGTAATGATTTCATAGCAATAATAATTGGCTACAAAAATATAAAAAACAACGTGTTATTCTTTAAGAATTATATATTTAACTTATTTACTCTGCATAAATATTCTTATAAGGTTTTTTAGAAAGAATAGTAAGCATGTCTAATTCCAAATTTTCTATAGGAGATTCAACAATTCTATTAACTTCTTTTCCGTTTTCATAAAAAATGAAAGTAGGTACATTAGTTATATTTAAATCTTTTTCAAGTTGTTCTGGTGTGGTTTTGTCTCTTTTCATGGTTATTAAATTTATTTTCTTTTCAGAAAAATTAATTTCGTTAAGAATTTTATAGAATTTTGGAACTTGAATTTGACTGTCTTCACACCATGTTCCCATGAAAATAGTTATAGTGTAATCTAATGGTAATTCCTTAATCTGATTAATAATTTCTATGTTAGGATGGTAATCATTATAACCATTTTCAAACCATTCATTAAAAGGAGTCCGCTCTAAATCTGATTTTTTTGTTTTTCCAATAAGGATTCCATCCGTTATTTCTTTTAGTTGATTTTTTTTCTCTAAGTTTAAACCAATGGTAGATTTTCCATCTTTTCCATTCTCTTCATCTTTTGCATTCATACCATTCATTCCTGGTTCACCTGATTTTCCTTCTTCACCTTTTGTATGAACAGAACAACTTGTTAATAAAGTAAGTATTGCTATTAAACTAATTTTTTTCATAACCTTCATTTATTATTTGTAACACCTATAATTACACCAAAATTACCATCAGTTTGTATCCAATTTTCTTCTGGAAGATAGGTTCTTGAAACATAACCGTCTAAATATAATGCATTTTTACAACCTAGTTTTTTAAAGTAGAATGCAAAGTCATAAAAATTAATTTCATTTTTAGACATTACAAATACTAAGTTACCATTTTCTAAAATTCCAACTCCATTTCTAATATTTAAATTTTTTGAACCTTCATTAAATACACTATGAATTACGTTATCAATCACTAGCATTGGACCAGATTGAGTTGCAAATTTTATATTTTTAGTAGCTTTAAAATGTTCAGTAGTGCAAATTATTCCTTTATTATCTTTAGTAATATAAAAAACACCATTTGGTTTTAAATAAAAATTACCTTTTCCATCAGATGTGTCTAATTGATTTTTAATTTCAAAATTTTCAATATATAAGCCTTGAGGAGAAAGGTCTTTGTTATACATTCCTCCATTTGTAGCAAATACTAATTTTTGATTTTTTTGGTCGAGCCAATTTTTTAAATTTTCAATACTACTAAAATTAGTTCCGTTATAATCTTTCCAATAAAATTTTACTTCTTTTTCATTCAAATCGACTTTGTATGTAATGAATCTATTGTCTTTGTCGTATTTTTTAAATAAAAGGAATCCACTAGAAATCAGAAATATAAAAAAAAGAAAAAGAGCTGTTTTTTTCATCTACAAAAGCGATTTACAACTCATTACAGTTGGTTGATCAATACCCATTAAGGCTAAAATAGTAGGAGCTATGTCACCTAAAACACCATTATGTATTGTTTCTAATTCGTTGTCAATTAAAATTAAAGGAACTGGATTTGTTGTGTGTGCAGTATTTGGAGTTCCATCTGGATTTATCATAGTTTCACAGTTTCCGTGATCTGCAATTAAAAGTGTAGTATATCCATTTTCTAATGCTGTGTCAACTATTTCTCTTACACAAATATCCACAACTTCACAAGCTTTTATGGCTGCTTCCATAATTCCAGTATGGCCTACCATATCTCCATTGGCAAAATTTAAGCATACAAAATCAACTTCTCCTTTTTTAAGTTCAGGAATTAAAGCATCTTTTAGTTCGTATGCACTCATTTCTGGTTGTAGATCATAAGTAGCAACTTTTGGAGAGTTTTTTAAAATTCGACTTTCGCCTACAAATGGGTCTTCTCTTCCTCCAGA
>LLBZ010008274.1_pt3 | contig 12880 bp, 17 predicted proteins | sample 1489421 | NCBI WGS metagenome assembly LLBZ01 (sample SAMN04092657, study PRJNA295927) | soil metagenome | biome: Soil prokaryotic community; feature: Bulk soil; isolation source: soil from tomato rhizosphere | host: tomato cultivar Moneymaker | place: South Korea | collected 2011-11-01 | reverse complement strand
GCACCGCCCGCCAGGGCAGGTGAGTGTCTTCGTGGTTAGGCGTTTGAGACTTATACAGTGGGGTTACTTTAGTTCTTCAGAGAAATGCTCACCGGAACCGGGTTGCGGATAATGTCCAGAACCGGGGATGTCTTCTGGACGTAATTGCACAATTCCACGATCTTTTCACGCGGAGCATTGCTCTTTACCTGATATGTCAGGCGGATGCCCTCATAACCCGGGCGTACTTCTTCAGACAACCCCAGGAAGGCGCGCAAATCCAGATCTCCTTCCATGTCGAATTTCAGGCTCTCAATCTCAATCCCCTGTGCAGCCGCGTTATAAATAAAGCCCACAGCCAGACACGATGCCAGTGCGTGCAAAATGGCTTCAACTGCATTCGGACCGGCATTGGCGCTGAGTAATACAGGAGGTTCATCGCCTTCCAGTACGAACGGTGTTGTACGGGAGGTATCTTCCTGACCAGCGCCATAAAATCCCTGGATAAAGGTGCGGGAATGACCGCCGTCGAGCCATTCATTGTGGGCCCGAAATTGGAAACGCGCAAGATCGGGATTCTGCTTGATGACGTTGATTGTGTCCACAAGCTGGTCTACATTCACACCATTGATGAGGGTTGGGGCTTGAGTATTCATGGTTTGATTTCCTTTCTTGATAGATAATAGATTTTCGATACTCTCCAAGCATAGGCAAAAAGAGACTCAATGTCTCCACTCGAAAGAATGGAAACAAGAATGGAAAAAGCCAAGCAGGTATGGTAGGATGACTCAAGTCGAGGCTGTGTTTGTAAGTTTCATCCTCTGAGAAAGTTCTTATGGAAAACCAAGAGCCTTTACTAAGTCCAATGAACAAACGCGAGCGGGAGATCTTAGAGCGATTGGCAACCGGTTTATCGGATCAACAGATCGCAGATGAACTGTTCCTGAGTATCCACACCGTCAAGTGGTACAACCGACAGATTTTCAGCAAACTGGGAGTCGGCAGCCGGACGCAAGCTATTACCAAAGCCAGAGCATTGGGACTCGTCGGCGCCAACAATTTCACTGAACCTGTGATCTCTCAGGCTGGCTGGAAGCTACCACTCGTACAGCGCCGGAAGGTGGAGCATCGTATCTCCTTTACTACCAGCTTCGATGGGGCCCGCATCGCTTATGCGATTGCCGGGAACGGCCCACCGTTGGTCAAGGTTGCCAACTACATGGGTCACGTCGAATATGATTGGGATACCCCTGTGTGGGCACACTGGCTGGAGGAATTGACCCGCAATCATACGCTGATCTACTATGACGAACGCGGCTCAGGATTATCGGATTGGAATGCAGAGGATGTATCGTTCGAAGCATGGGTGCGCGATCTTGAAGCAGTTGTGGACGCCGCCGGACTCCGACGGTTTCCACTCTTTGCGATGTCGCAGGCGGGCGCCGTCGCCGTCGCATATGCTGCCCGACATCCGGACAACGTCTCGCGCTTGATCGTGCATGGCGCTTACGCACGGGGCTGGTTAGAGCGAGACTTAACCGAGGAGCAGGTTGAGGAAGAGAAATTGATGATCAGCTTGATGCGGGTTGGATGGGGACGCGAGAATCCTGCCTTTCGACAGGTCTTTGCGATGCAGTTGTTTCCCGATGCATCCGCAGAACATATACACGCTCTGGAAGAGCAGATGCGCCTTTCGGTTTCTCCGAAAAACGCGGTGCGGCTGGAGAGCGAAATGCATCGTATCGACGTTCGCGATCTTGCACAACAGATTACGGTCCCGACGTTGGTTTTACATTCACATCAGGATGAAGCAGTTCCCTTCGAAGAGGGCCGCCTGCTAGCCTCCCTGATTCCCAAGGCGCAGTTCGTCGCGCTGGAGAGTAAGAATCACCTGTTGACTGAAACGGAAGCCGCCTGGCCGAAATTCGTGGCAGCCTTGCGCGGTTTTCTTAGCGAGGGTGATGAGTAATAGCCATATGTGCCTGACACGATTCATCCAGAGACCGTAAGCAGGGCGTTCTCCGTTTGCTCGTTGAGGCGTACCTGATCCTACATCGATACCGTTGACAGGGAACGCACGGCTCCCACCGTTGAATCAATGATCAAGCTTTTATAGACCTTTCCCATTTGCTCTGGCGCAGGCTTCATCTTATTTTCTAACCACCACTCAATCAGCGCCAGCAGCGAAATGGCAATGTGATTCGAAGTGATGGCAATTGTGGTCTGATTGTCGGATGTTGCCAAAGGAATACAGGATTTTTGAAAAATAGCGGCGATGTTCCTAACGACCTTCTTCCGAACGCGCGTCACGCTTTGACTCTTGAGCAAAATGCGGAACAGGTCGGCTTTTTCTTCGATGTATTTAAAGATAAGCGTCCCCTCTGTTTCCAGGGCGGACGTTTCGGATTGCTTTGCTAGCGTCTCGATATGACCCATCAATTCGGCCAGTCCCTCATCCAGAACCTCCATCAATAGCTGATCAAGGCTCTCGAAGTGCCTGTAAAACGTGATGTAAGCAACTTCCGCGCGTTCTGTGATCTCCTTGATGGAAATTGAGGCATAGTCCTTTTCCAGTATCAATGAAACCAAAGCGTCGCGCAACAGACGACGCGTGCGCTTGACGCGGGGATCAACATTTAAGGGGGATGATTTTGGAGCCATGCTACTCCACTTTTGTTACAAAATGCGGTTTTTTACAACTTTTGTTATATCAACGCCAGATTCGAGATTGACTTGCTCATAAGGACGACTACAATGCGAACTATGTTACACAGTATAACAAAAAGGAGCAACTATGAAAACGATCACAACCACTGAAGGAAAAACCTGCAAGCCACGCCGCATCCCTCACAACGCAAAGATGACATCAACTCAGCTGCAAAGCGCATACGATGAAATCGCCGATCAATACGAGAAGAAGATTTGGTTCGACCAGCACATTCTTGGTGTTGCACGCTTGAGAAAGAAACTACTGGCAAAAGCAAACGGAAACGTTCTGGAGGTAGCATGCGGAACGGGACAAAACCTGCCGCTCTTTGCACCCAACAGTAGGATCACAGCCGTCGACTTAAGCCCAAAGATGTTGGAGGTCGCCCGCGAGAATGCTATCAAACAGGGGCTGCATGTAGACTTTGCCGTGATGGATGCAGAGAAACTCGAATTCCGAGATGGAACTTTTGATACAGTGGTTTCTACCCTGTCCACATGCACTTTTCCCAACCCGGTCAAGGCGTTGCAGGAAATGAAACGCGTCTGCCGACCCGATGGCTTGATCCTGCTTCTGGAACATGGTCATAGCAGTGTGCCGTGGCTTGCAGGGTTTCAGGATCGTAATGAATTTCAACATTATCAGGATCATGCGGGCTGCCGCTGGAATCAGGATCCGCTGGATCTCGTCCAATCAGCCGGCATCACGGTGCTGAAAAGCAAACGAGCCGTCCTGGGTACTTTCCATTCCATCGAAGCAACTCCATCAGGTTGATATGCGATCAGGAGCTCACATGACAACATTATCCGAACGTCGCCATGATCTCGATTGGCTGCGTGTGCTGGGCGTGCTTTTGCTCGTACCCTTTCACGTAGCATTGATCTTCGTGCTCGACCCGTACACCATCATGTACATTCGGGATTCGTTCAACAGCCGCGTGCTCGCGGAAGTCACAGGCTTTATACACATGTGGCACATGCCCATGCTGTTCATGATCTCTGGCGCGGCAACGTATTTTGCGCTCGAGTACCGCTCGGCAGGACAATATATCCGTGAACGATTCCTGCGATTGTTTATTCCACTTGCCTTTGGCATCTTGACCTTTGTCCCGCTCACGATTTACATTCAGCACAGCGAAACGCTTTCCTGGCGAGAGGGCTACGCTGGTTTCTTCCACATTGACTTGAATCGACTGGATGGAATGAATGGAACATTTACACCCGCCCATCTATGGTTCATCCTATATCTGTTGGTCTTTTCGCTGGCCGGACTGCCCATCTTTCAGTGGTTGCGGTCGGAAAAAGGCAGAAGACTCACTCAGCGATTGGGGACGGCGATGAAACTCCCCCTGAGTCTGACCCTGTTTGGGATCCCATTGACGTTCGCTGCCGCAACGGGAATCCTTGGGGATATGAATCCGCTGTATTACTTCCCGGTCTTCTTTTTGGGGTTTGTCTTTGCGAGTGATGCGCGTTTTCAAAGATCGATTGATCAGTTGACGTGGGTTGCGCTGGCATACGGCATAGTTGCAACCGCGATCAACATCATTTTTCCAATAAGAGATTTTGCACCATGGACACTGCAGTGGATGGTATTAGGCTTGACCTATCAAATGGGGCGTTGGATGTTGACACTTGCCGCGCTTGGTTTGGGGCATCGGTTCTTGAACCGTACCAGCAACTTGTTGCAATATGCAAGCGAGGCGGCGATGCCATTCTACCTATTGCACATGACGTTCAGTGTGGTGACCGGATATTTTGTAATACAACTCGAAGCGCCTGTCGCAGTCAAATATCCATTGATCGTTTTGGTGGCCACAGGTTTGACCCTGGTTGCTTCCCAGCTGATGCGGCGCTGGAATGTTACGCGCTGGCTATTTGGGATGAAGCCTATGGTGCTCAAGCTCGACCGAGAGCACAGGTTCCCGGCTCGCCAGTATGGAGACTAACATCTGTGAAGCCGGCATCAAGCAACTGCCTCCTGAACTTGTCCGCGGATGTATAGGAGAAGCGGGTGAAAGCAACCGCGATGCGCCCGCCTGGGCGAAGAATGCGTTTGATCTCCCTGAGACCAGCTACTTGATTTGGCCACAAGTGCAGGGAGTTCATTGTCATGGCCTTATCGAAAGTAGCATCCGCAAAAGGAGGCTCCTCCACGGAGCCGAGATGAAGCTCAATCCGCGCTGCCTCAATCAGGGGACGGTTCCGGCGATGCGCCATCTCAAGCATCGTTTCAGACGGATCAATACCCACCACCGTTCCCTGGTATGCCCTTTCTGCCGCGAGTTGCATGCCAACTCCGGGTCCAGAGCCGACTTCTAGCACCGAATCAGATGGGTGCACCTCCAGAAGATCCAGCACCCAGGCGGGCAACCAGTGATCCTGGGACATCAACTGGCCGCCGAGCCAGCCAAGTGCACCCTTCGGAGCACAAAACATGTTTTCCATGATGTAGTCATTGACGGCGATCTTCTCGACAATTTGTTTTACTTGTTTCTCTATCATTCTGAAACTCCTTACGATTCTCTTCTGCTTGAAACCTGCTTGCTCAACCTGTTAGCCTTTCCTCCCCGCGCAAGGTCAATTGCTCTGGCTCGTGCGTTGATCTGCTTAGCAATGTATTTCGCGTCGGCGCCTGCTCCTGCCACAAGTCCAGAGAGCACCGAAGATTGATACGGCAAGCCAACGAAGTACAGTCCGGGCTCTGCCAGCACTGCGCCGCGGTGATGGATGAGCTCGCCTTTGGCATTGAACACGGGCAACTTGATCCAGCTATAGTCGCGCATGAAGCCGGTGGACCAGATGATGTTTGGAACATCTAAGACGTTCCTATCTTCAAGAACAGGTCGTCCGTGGTCTACTCCCATCACGCGTGGCACGCGTTGTATACCTGCCCGAACGAGATCTTCTGGGGCCACGCCAACTACTGGGTGACCTCCGGTAAATTCTCTGGCTCGTTGCACGATCCAACGTCCGGGTGATGTGTCTACGGTGAGCCGCTGCATCAGCGCTTTAAAGAGGATCACTCCAAGCTCGTAGCTGAAATTCCCGTAGTTGGCAGGGATAAAACCAGTATCACGGCCTGCCAGCCAAACTGAGCGTCGTGGCGCCAGGTCAAGCGCGATCTCTAACCCAGAGTTACCGGCACCTACAACAAGTACGGCCCCATCACGCAGCTGACTCGGGTTGCGATAGCCAGCAGAGTGTAGCTGGTGGATCGCGGGATCAAGCTGACTGGCAAATGCCGGTACGCGGGGAGTGGGATGCGCTCCGGTCGCCACGATCACGTGACGCGTTTTCAGATGCAATGTGTTAGCGGCAATCAGATAATAATCGTCATCTCGAGCCACTTCTTCTACTTTTGTATTGAATAGTATGGGAAGCTGAAAGTGGCCAGCATAACTCTCCAGGTAATCAGCCATCTGATCCTTGGTGGGGAAGCGATCAGCGGATTTTGGGAATGGCATCCCGGGCAAGCTGTTGAAGCCGGTCGGCGTGAAGAGCCGCAGGGAGTCCCAGCGCCTGCGCCAGCTATCTCCGGCATGCCCATGTGCGTCCAGGATCACGAAATCCTTTTTTTGCTGGGATAGGTAATATCCCATTGCGAGACCTGCCTGTCCGCCACCGATTACTACCGCATCAATTCGCTCATTTTTCAATCTTGTCGTTCTCCTGAGTTCATATTAGAATAAGCAACATAATGTCGCATATCATCGAAAGTGTTGCACAAATACTACTGTGTGCTAAATCAGCCGTCAATCAGCAAAAAGCGATCCGGTGTTTGGATATGCAACAGAAAGTGAAGTAATGACTCAGAATCTAGAGGATCTACGGGTACGCCGCACCCGCAAACTACTTCAAAAGGCACTTCTTGAGGCAGCCAGCGAGAAAGGGTTCGCCCATGTAACCGTGCGGGATATTACCGAGCGTGCCATGGTTAACCGCGCCACGTTCTATCGACACTATGAAGATAAGTACGATCTCTTGGCGCACTACATGCAAGAGCTTTCGGGATTTATTGACACGGATGAAAGAGAGAAGTTGTCCGGGGACCAGTCATTGCCCAATGTAGATTCACCTCCTTCTGGGCTCGTGAAACTGCTCCGACATATGCAGGCCAATGCCGACTTTTACCGGATAATGTTAGGCAAGAATGGCGATCCAGCATCCTGTGGGCAAGCTTTCCGCGACTTTATTGAAGCTGGATACCGACGCATCCTCTCCAGACATGACTCACAGTTTGATTCTAACCGACCACCTGTCGACCTGACTGTGAACTATCTCCTGAATGCCGGGATCGGTGCGATTGTATGGTGGTTGGAAAATGAACAGTCATACTCGCCTCAACAAATGGCTGACTGGCTCTACCAATTCAGCATGGCGAGCATAAGTGCATCTTTGGGATCAGATAAAACATAGAATCGCCTACGACAGCGTTTCGCTAGTCGAATGAGGGTGGTGTTCAAGGGGATGCAGCCAATATCTTCCGGCTTCACGATTTGAATTACCCAGCTTTGCTTTCTACAACATATTGACTTTAGCGGCATATTCAATATAGTAATTGAATATGAAAATACTCCAAAACAAACGACAATTCAAAGACCAACTTTATGAGCAATTTGCACGGATTGGGAAGGCACTCTCCAACCCACATCGACTGGAGCTTGTCGAGCTGCTGGCGCAGGGTGAGCGTACCGTGGAAGACCTGGCTGCAGAAGCCAACCTGCCGATTGCGAACGCCTCCCAGCATTTGCAGGTACTGCGAGCAGCTCAGCTTGTAGACGTTCGGCGAGACGGTCTTTACGCTTACTATCGCCTGAGCGACGCGCACGTATTTCGTGTCTGGCAATCACTGCGGGATCTGGGTGAACAACAACTCGCAGAGGTTGGTCGCCTGGTTGAAAGCTTTCTGCTGGATCGCAGCCCGCTGCAATCCATAAACGCAGCGGAGTTGATCGAGCGGATCGAAGCAGGGGATGTGATCGTTCTGGATGTCCGACCGGAGACGGAGTATCAATCTGGTCATATTCCCCAGGCGCGCTCCATTCCTGTGGATGAACTGGAAACTCGTCTTGGCGAACTGCCGCGCAAAAAAGAAATCATCGCCTACTGTCGAGGTCCCTATTGTGTATTTGCCGATGAGGCTGTCAGCTTGTTGCAGAAACGTGGATATCGCGCCCGTAGACTTGTTGAAGGTCTCCCCGATTGGCAAGCCCTGAATTTACCGGTTGAACCTGTGATGGAGAAAAACAAATGAGCACAATTGATTCTGAGACATTGCGAAGGTGGCTGGAAACAGGCAAGCCAGTCGCTATTATCGATATACGCTCGACTGCGGACCGGGCCATGTGGGCAATTCCAGGAAGTCTTCATATTGATGCCTATGCTGCGTTGAAAGCGCATGATCCTCACGCTTTAGATAGCGTAGTTCTGCCATTAGATGTTCCAGTCGTAACTGTCTGTAATTCTGGTTACACCAGCCGAATTGCGTCCAAGCAGTTACAGGCACGCGGCATCGAAGCCCACTCGCTTGAGGGAGGAATGCAGGCGTGGAGCCTGGCCTGGAACACAGCAGATGTTCCTTTGCCCAGCAACAGCACGGAGGTGATCCAAGTCCGACGAGTTGGCAAAGGGTGTCTCTCGTATTTAATCGGTTCACAGGGAGAAGCAGCTGTGATCGATGCTGCATTGCCACCCGAAGTGTATTTAAATCTGGCAAAAAGCCGTGGCTGGTCTATCACGGCCGTATTGGATACCCATATTCACGCCGACCAGCATGACGATAAATACAGCCAACTGCGGGTATCGACTTTTCAGTGCAGTCTTCATGAAGGGACGGCGAGTGAGCTCAATCTTTGCCATACGTTAGTACCGTTTTACCAGGGTAAGAATGCCAAGGACTGCGATCACCGCCAAACCAATCGAGCGCATTAGCCAATCATTTGTGCCCACCGTCAACTTACCGATCATGAACGGGTGCATGGCGCCGCAGGTCACGTTACAGCGAAATCGGAAGGAACCAGGCTTATTTGCTGTGAAAGTCATTGTTGCGGCTTGCCCTGGATCTGCCTCAACAGAGAGGTCATATCCATCGATATACAGGCCATGGACCACGTCTGTGCTGACAAGCTCGATTGTGATTGTATCTCCTGGATTGACGGCCACTTCAGAAGGAGAATACGCAAATTGTCCCGCGTCAATCTGAATTGTCCTCTCCTGAGGTGCGACGACCGGAGCTGGCAGTGGAGCGAATGCCACTACCAGTGCGGCCATTGCCAGGAGGAGAAGAGATAAATAAGAACGCATTCCTTGTGCCGCGTTGCGGTGCTAGGGGATGTTGGATGGACCGTACTTAGAATAGGTCGCATCTATGGATGCTCTGACTTCCTGGGGACTTTTCCCATCTTTCAACATGCGCATTACGTCCTTGGTAATATCCACACAGATAGAACAACCGAGGGCATGGTTATCAAAAGTAATGTTGCCTGCATTATCCACATCGGAGACATAGCAATCATAGTTGGATGTGTGACCGATATTCCCACAGCCGCAATAGCAGGGGATTTCCTTCATAACATCCGGATTCGCAACATTAAACTGATATGCTTCTTGCACCGTTACGGGTGCGGAATGGACCTCTGCAGGCATCAGGTCCATGGATGCCATGTTGAGGTGGATTTCCTCCGAGCTGGACTGAGCGGAACAAGCAGACAGACCGGTCAGGGCGATCAGAACGATCATAAGGCTGAAAAATAGTTTACGGGAAAGCTTCATTTCGATTCTCCGGGTTGTTCTGTTGTTATCATGGCAATGCTCCGGACAGTGAGTTAGTGACAAATGCCACAAAATTAGTTGAAATATGACCTGAATAGTCCAGAAATCACTGTTACCTACTGATGATAAAACGTGAAGAAGCTCAGGGACAGCGTGAAATAGCTCGTTCAACGTAGGCTAAATTGCCTATGACGAATATCCGTGTATTTCTGTATATTCGTCAACTGTTCATCGTAAGCACGCATCCTTGAAGCTAAGTCGCGAGAGAGCGTATGTTGCACCAACATACGCTCTCTCGCGATCTGAAAAGCAGAATGTCAGACTGTAATGAAACTTGGCTCAAACGTGATTTCCTACTTGGCAAGCAATACCAATCAGGTCCGGCTTTGCTTTGTACAACACCCACAAATTAGTCGTCATTATCCTTCTGTTTTCTAAACCCATTCCACAGCGAAAACAGGATCACTGCAACAGCTACACCGGCTATCCCTGCACCCAGCACAGGACTGGAGGCAGAGCCAAAAATCCACCTCCAAATAGTGGCAAAGAGAATCGAACCGATGAGAAGAGCCGCAAAGTAGGAAACAATGTGGAAGCGGGATCTTTTAATCATCAGGTTATTGGCCCTTTGCCAGGGCTTCGTCCTCTCCAGCAGGGGCTTGCGCTTTCAGTGCCATGAAGAGGTAAACAGGAATCAGTGTAATTAGTACGATTCCAGAAAGTATCAGAAAGATTTGCAGATCTGACATAGAGTGCTCCTTCGTTTTCCCTAGTTTACGGTAGGTTGCCCGGCGGAGAAAGCGAAATTTAGCCCATCTCTACATAAGCCAAATAGCCTATATCGAGATAGGTTATTTCCCTAAGCCGTCATAGGGAAATATCGAATTGTTATAACCCACCTGCTCCTTATACTTAGAAATAGTTGGGAATCGCTAGCCGCAGTATTCGTACGCTCGGCGACGCGCCAAGAAATAAAAGCCTAAGATAGTAGGAAAGGATGAAAATGGACGGAAAATCGCATTCTATGATGGACGAAAAGACGCGCGCCTGTATCCAGGAGTGTCACAACTGTCATGACAGCTGCGCCGAGACGGTAACTCATTGTTTGCAAATGGGCGGCGATCATGCTGAGCCGAATCACATACGGTTGCTTTTGGATTGTGCCGAAATCTGCCAAACCAGCGCCAACTTCATGCTGCGGATGTCAGATTTTCACCGCGAGACGTGTGGTGTATGTGCAGAGATCTGTGAGCGTTGCGCAGAAGATTGTGAACGATTTGGCGACGATCAAATGATGCAACAGTGCGCAGAGATCTGTCGGAGCTGTGCTAATTCCTGTCGTGAGATGGCGCAAAGTGCCCAGGAAAGCAGGTAATCTCAGTAGTCAGTGAAATCCACATAGTAGATAAAAGACCGAAATCCCGCCAACAACAGGCGGGATTTCTCGTCCAAGGAAGGGGAGGTGAACCACAACTCAATCACAAATGCACGCTGAGCCTGGTGCCTCTCCCAACAGCCGAATCTACCTCCAGATGTGCTCCAATCAGGTCCGCGCGCTCACGAATTCCTAACAAGCCAAAATGCCCGCTTGGAGCGAAGTCGGTCGGGCTTCTCGGCATATCGAAACCGCTGCCATTGTCCACGATTTCCATTCGAATGTCTGAATTTTCAAAACTGATTTTCAATTCTGCATGCGTGGCTTTAGAGTGTTTGCCAACATTATTAAGTGCTTCCTGAGCAATACGGTAAAGCGCCAGTTCAGTCTCATGTGTGAGCCGTCGTTCCTGACCTTGTTTGGTGAAATCTACAGTCAATGGGCTGTTGTGACTGATTTCCCGAGCCAGCATTTCTAAGGCAGTGACCAGTCCTAAGTCTTCCAGATAAATCGGCCGGAGCGCGCGGGTGAGACGACGCAGATTTTCTATCGTTTGTTCGGCGAGTGTTTCAAGCTCCTGGAGAGACTGATTTCCTGCCTGATCCCTGATGGTTTTTTTTGCCAATTGCACCCGCTGCTTGAGTGCAATGACTGCCTGGATCGTGTCGTCGTGCAGCTCACGCGCCAGGCGGTTGCGCTCCTCTTCCTGTGCGGACGTGATCGCACCGATGTAATCATGCAATCCTTCCTGAGCGGCCTGGACCTTTCGTGACATTTCAGCCAATTCTGTTTGCAGATGCTGCACTTCGGAGATCCCGCCCACAGGTTCATTGAGCGCTTCAAAGTCGCCCCAGGCCAGCGCGGCGGCTTTGCCTTCCAGTTTTTGAAGCGGCTGCACAATGCGAGATGCCACGAACCATAAAGCAATCAGGGCCAGAATGAAGGCAGGGACAATCACGAGTGGCGCAACTTGTGTGAGTTGCAGGGACGGGCTGGTCACTATCTCCCACTCTTCTTCCGTGACCAGTGCCCAACCAGGAAGGTTGATGGAACTGTAAGCAACGACATGCTCAATCTCGCCCTGCTTAACGTACGTGGTACCGCTTTCCCCGCGCAGAGCCTCAGATACTCCGGGATGATCGGGATGGATACTCTCCGTTGCCAGGGGTCCGCTGGAGAACAGAATGTGACGAGACGAATCGAGGAGAAAGACAGTAACATGCGTACTTTCGGGGTAGGAAGTAGACAGCGTCTCCTCTGCTAGACTTTCGGGAGAAAACGCCCCTGCAACAAGAATGTTCTGACTGGGAATGAAATGGGATACCACGACATAAAGTCTATTCGATTGGGGATCAAGAAAAGGAGATGAAAAGACAGGTGCATCATGAGACGCGACAGCCAACTGAATATCACTTTGTTCCACCCACTCCCAAAGTTTGGGGAAGTCGGTGCTTGTGATCATTTTTCGATCAATATCAAAATAGGCGAGCCCACCTTCAAAATCGGAAGCCAGATCTTCTGTTACGTGCTGAAAGGTAGATTCATTTGACAATTCGGCGAGTGCCACAAGATGGGAAACATTGGCTGCTCGATGATGAAGCTCAGAATCCAGGGCTGCCGCGGCAGCTTGAACAGCGCGCTCATCTCGCTCCCCGACCAGGGCGCGCATATCCTGTTGATGAAGTGAGACGCTTCCGAAGGCGATCAGCAACAAAAGCAAGGTAAGAGGCAGGACGGTGATCGCAAGCAGCTGCACGGTAAGTCCGCGCAGTAAGAAACCGCGCGGCTTGTTCATTCGTCAGAAATCGACCCCATCTCCTGTGAGATCAGTCCTAAAGAAACACCGCGCATGACGGCTTCGGTACGGCTGTTTGCCTGAAGCTTGGCAAAGATATGAGCCAGGTGCCCCTGCACGGTGCGATCGCTAATTGTCAACTGGAGCCCAATCGCCTTATTTGTGTATCCCTTCGCTGTGAGACGCAGCACATCCAATTCGCGATCTGTCAGCGGTTCAACAACTTTCTTTTCCGGTCCCTTGAAAATGTT
>LLBZ010045621.1_pt4 | contig 12890 bp, 12 predicted proteins | sample 1489421 | NCBI WGS metagenome assembly LLBZ01 (sample SAMN04092657, study PRJNA295927) | soil metagenome | biome: Soil prokaryotic community; feature: Bulk soil; isolation source: soil from tomato rhizosphere | host: tomato cultivar Moneymaker | place: South Korea | collected 2011-11-01 | reverse complement strand
TCGAGCGCGCCAGCGAGCATCCGCTTGCCGCGGCGATTGTCGCGGCGGCCGAAAAAGAGGGAGTGCAACTCGCGAATACCCAGGATTTCCGCTCGCTCACCGGCAGAGGAGTCATCGGCAAAGTGAATGAACGTTCCGTAGCGCTGGGCAACATCAAGCTTTTCGATGAGCTGTCCATCGATCCCGGACCTCTCCGTAAACGCGCCGAGGAACTGCGCCGCGAAGGCCACACCGTAATGTTTGTTGCAATCGACGATCGAGCGGCCGGGCTCGTTGCGGTTTCCGATCCGATCAAGCAGTCGACCCACGAAGCGATTAAGATGTTGCACGAAGAGGGAATCAAAATTGTCATGCTGACGGGGGATAGCCGGACCACGGCTGAAGCCGTCGCGCGCCGACTGGAAATTGATCAAGTCGAAGCTGAAGTGTTGCCCGAACAGAAAGTCGAGGTGGTCAAACGGCTGCAGTTCGAAAGGCGCACCGTCGGGATGGCCGGCGACGGCGTCAACGACGCGCCGGCGCTGGCCCAAGCTCAAGTCGGCATCGCCATGGGGACCGGCACCGATGTGGCGATCGAGAGCGCGCATATCACCTTGGTCAAGGGCGATCTGCGCGGCATCGCCAAAGCGCGCCGCCTGAGCCGCATGACCATGCGCAACATCCGGCAAAATCTTTTCTTCGCGTTCATTTACAACGTGCTGGGTGTTCCGGTAGCTGCGGGTGTTCTATATCCGTTCGTCGGGATTCTCTTGAGCCCGATCATCGCCAGCGCAGCCATGACGTTCAGCTCGGTTTCGGTAATCACCAACGCGCTGCGGTTGCGCAGACTGTCTCTTTGATTTCGTTTAGCGAAGCCACCGCGAGAGCAATGGGGAGACGGTTCCCCGCCACGCACAAATCACGCTGCGGCGCATCGCGTCGGGTCAAGCGAGGCGTCGCAAGGTCTCCGCTGGCTGCGTTCTCATCTCCCGCATGATTTCTAACAAACCGATGGGCTCGCGTTGCGGTGCATTTGTTTCGAAGTCCGGCCGATAAATTCGAGTACGGTGCGGTTAAAAAACTCGGGGCGCTCCCAATAGATCGAATGCCCGCATTCCGCCGCGATTACGACTTCGTTATCGGGGACGTGGCGCGCAATCATCCGCGTGATCGACGGCGGGGTAAACATGTCCGCCGCGCCGGTCATCAGCAGCGTGCGTACCTTCAAGGTTTCGAGCTGCTCCGGTGTGACGACGTTGACCAACTTTTGCCGGGCGCCTTTTCCGGTTTCGGACTTGGCATTGAGCTCGGTCCATTTCCGAACGCCTTCGGGATTGGCGCCGCGATACGACGGCCCGAGCTCGCGAAACCAACGCGGCAGGTCGTCCCATTCCTTGAGGTGCATGGTCGCCGCCGCTTCCGCGATATAACCGCGGGCCGCCGCGAGATTGTTGCTTGATACCGTGAGGCTCAAGAGGCGTTCGGGATGAGACAACGCGTAGTCGGCCGCGACGCTGCCGCCGGCGGCGGAGCTCACGACATGAAACTTGTCCAGTCCGAGAAATTCCACGAAGTGTTGCAGGTCTTGCGAAGCGACGCCGGGATCATCCGCGGGCGCGAGGTCGGAATTGTAATAGTTGCGCCGCGAATAGGCGATGACCCGATAGCCGGCCTTGGCGAACACGGGCTGCTGGTATAACCAGATCAGCGCACTCCCCGAAGCTGGATGCAGCAGAACGATCGGCTCTCCAGCGCCACTCGTGTCCCAATACCCGAGACGGGTGCCGGGAAGCTCGGCCATCCCTTCTGTAGCCGCAACCTGCTCCGGGATGGGCACGGGAACCATCGGATCGTCCGCCTGAATCGATGAAACGCTTTCGTTCCTCATGGTTGCTCCACCTATCATCATTCCTCTGAAACGTCGAGGCGCTTGCTGTTTCGGGGAGCCCGAACAAACCCGAACACGAGCTAACACATATCGTTTCAGTCTCTTTGGCGCGAGAAAATTCTGATTGTGCGTCGCGGAGGCGCAGAAGGGCGCAGAGTCGAAAGAGAGAGTTCAAAGATTTCTTTCGTCGTCGATAGTGTGGTTACGCTGTTACCCGACCAGGCGCACGGTGCCCGCGACCCTTTGTCGCCGAGCTCTCGGCGAAATGAACTTCGGCGCCGATTTACAGTTGTGCGAAGCCGGGCTCGAGCGCACTCTTTTTGTGGAAATACAGCTCGCGTGTTCGTCGTCGGTTTCCAGAAACCGTAGTCTTTCGATTGGAAAGAGTTTCACGACGCGACCGAGCTGGGCGGGTTCGTGGACTTTTGTTTTCCCCGCCTGCGGCGCGCGTAGTCCCGCACTTTGCGCCCCGCGGCGTTGAAGGCGTCGCGGATCGCGACATACACGTCCTCGTGCGCCGCATGTTTGCTCGGCTCGTGGCTCTCGGCCAAGTCGGTTTCGAGGCCTTCAGGGTCGGTTGCTTTGGCCGCATCCAGTCGCTTGGGCGCGCGATTGATGACCAATTCACCGCCAGGGACGGTCATATCGATCCGCACAACGTACGCTTTGCCCTTGTAATGGTGGCGATGCGGCGCTTCGACGATGACTCGGCAGCTCGTAATGCCATCGAAAAGCGAGTCAAGCTTTGCCGCTTTTTCGCGGATATTTTCCTCAATGGCGTTCGAACGCGGCATATTGCGGAAAGTGATCTGCAAGGGAATTTGCATACGCGATCGTCCTCCTTGGATTTAATGACCTAGCTTTACGTCAAATTTTGGCAAGAGTCATGCCACAGTGAGGCGTTTTCGGTCGGCAAATCACCCGACAGGCGCTAGAGGAAAAAATAGATAGGTAAGGCGCCGGTCGGAATGCGAGACCGATGTCGGGCAAAGGCGCTATACGCGCATCGATACGACGAAAATCCCTGGATAAGCGAGAGCCGTTACACTCCGGAAATTCCTGCACGAATCAACTGCGCTGAGGAGTGTCGCCGCGCCTTAGAGGCATCGGTTTGAGGATTTATGGCGAAAAGGTAGGGGCACAGCAGGCCGTGCCCCTACAGAAAATAGTTGTTTAGTTCAATGCCGGTTCCATGCCGACTTGTTTGCCCGGCGCGGCCGGTTTGCGCCGGTTCGGATTGCGCAAAATCTGCAGGGATCTCTGCTCGATTTGCCGGATGCGTTCGCGCGTCACCGCGAACATTTCGCCGAGCTCCTCGAGAGTATAGTCGCGCTTTTCCTCGATGCCGAATCGCTTGCGTAGCACGGTTTCCTGGCGCGGCGTCAAGACGGCCAACGCCTTTCTCACTTCGGCCCGCAAGACGCCTTCCAGCGCCTGATTCTCCGGCAAAGGGCGAACGCGATCTTCGATAAAGTCGCCCAGCTCATCGCCGTCTTCCCAGATGGGCGTCTGCAGCGAAACCGGCTCACCGTGGGTCTGCACGAGCTTGAGCAATTCGGCGATCGGCAGCCGCAGCTCGCGCGCCAGCTCTTCTGGGCTCGGGTCGCGCCCGAGCTTTCGCTGCATCTCGCGAGCGGTCTGGATCACCTTGTTGCGCGACTCGACCCGATGAACCGGAACGCGAATCGTATGACCCGTGTCGATCAGGCCGCGCGTGATACCTTGGCGAATCCACCACGTCGCATAAGTCGAAAAGCGAAATCCCAGTCGGTAGTCAAACTTTTCCACGGCGCGCATCAAACCTAGATTGCCTTCCTGGACAAGGTCCAGAAAGCTCAGGCCGCGGTTGATGTATTTCTTCGCGATGCTGACGACCAGGCGCAAATTCGCTTCGGTGAATTCTTTTCTACCAGACTTCACGCGGGATTCGCCCTCGTGAACCAAGCGCGCCTGTTCGCCATACTGCGCGGCGCTCAGGCCGGCCGTTTTTTCGAGCATCTGAATTTCACTGAGCAGGCTCTTTTTTCGCGGATTGGCGGCGGCTTGCAACTCCAGAGCAGCGATGCGGGCGCCGAGCTTGCTGACCTGCTCGATGATATGCTCCTGCCGATCGGTCGACAGGTGCAGCGCGTTGACCGCGTCATAGATTTTTTCCCTGTTCGCTTGCTCATGGTGCTCGAGGCGACCCCGGCGTTGCTGCGACAGACGAGACCGGTTCAACTGGCGCAAAATGGCGTCTCGGGATTTCATCAAGCGCGATAGTTTAACCACCTGCTTCAAGAATGGTTTGGGATCAAGCGCGCTGTCGCCGCCGTCCTCATCGTCCGATTTACCGACGACGTCACGCATATCGAGCTCGCCGCCGTCCACGCGCGCAGCCAAATCAACGACCCGGCGCAAAGCAAACGGAATCGAAAACAGCGCAGTAAAAATCTGCCTGCTCGCACTCTCGATCTCTTTCGCCAACTCGACCTCGCGCTCGCGAGTGAGCAAGGGGACAGAGCCGATGTCATGCAGGTACTGCTGCACCGATCCCAGGCTGGCATCCGAAGTTTCCTGCTTGGATTCCTCCTCGTCGACAAGTTCATCGCTACTCTCGACCTCGCTGGCGGTTTCGGGGTCCTGGTCCTGAATTTGGGTCACTCCCAAGTCCTGATTTTCAAAATCTTCGCTGAGGTTTCTCTCGGTATCAAATGGCGGAAGCATTGCATTCTCCTTGATTTTGCTCGCGTTAGTCACACTACATCCAATGTTTAGACGCTTCCGAATAAGCTTCGGTTCACGATAATTACATCAATTTCCGGGCCAAACGTACGATCAGTTCCCGGTCCGGCCGGCATTTCCGGCTTTAATCGATTTACGCAACCAGATCAGGGGTTTGCAGTGATGCGATGGGATTCCGATGAATGTCTTTTAACAAGTTAAGAATGTTATAGTGGCCTGTCAAGCCCCCTCAGCTTGAATTATCTACGGAAAAGACGCGATTTTACGCGCGCGAACCTGTTGCTTGATCGATTCGCGGGTATCTGTCGCCTTGATGCTGTCGCCCAAATGCAACAGCAAGCAAGCCGCGTAGTACTTGCCCTTCAATTTTTATTAACGTTATTAACGGCAGGGCCTGGCATCTCAGTCGCCATCGCGGTTAGATTGATACTAAGACTTTGTGCGCATTCATGCTTTGTCAAACAGGCAATGACCCACACATCGGAAAAAATATTCAGGGCAAATTCAGCAACGCCGAATTGTATTGCCGTTTCGTACGTCATTGCGCGTGCGTAAAATTTCATCATTCTCATAAACGGCAGAAGCCAGGGAGGACAGAATGCATAGCAAAATTTTGGTGCCGTTGGACGGGTCCAAGACAGCCGAAAAGGTCTTGCCTTGTGCTCGTTACCTCGCAGCCAAATTCAAGGTTCCGTTGGAGCTGCTGACAGCCATCGATATCGCCGAAATCGGTGCGCAGATCTCGCCGGAAAACACTCGCTTTCTCGACACCATGATCACCGACGGCTTGCGCCGCAGCGAGGATTATCTGCGCACTATTGCAGCTACGTTTCACGATGTCGACGTGAAATGCACGGTGGAGAAAGGCCGCTCGGCAGACACGATCATCGAAAAAGGCGAGGCCGACAAAGCGGTGATCATCGCGATGGCGACCCACGGGCGCTCCGGCCTCGATCGCTTTTTGTTGGGCAGTGTCGCGGAGAAAGTTCTGCGTGGGAGCGCAAATCCATTGCTGCTGGTGCGAGCCACCGAAGAAACGAAGGCGGAAGGAGTGGCCGCCTTCCGGACCATCATCGTCCCCCTGGACGGGTCGGAGGTGGCCGAAAAAATTCTGCCGGAGGTGGCAGACATGGCCAAGGTGTTGGCAACCGAAGTCGTTCTGTTCCGTGCTTACCATGTTCCTTACACGGCTTACGCAGGCGATGAAGCCGTTTATGCGGTCAACTATGACGAAATGATTGCCGGGGTTCGCGATGAAGCCAACGAATATATCGAAAAAAAGGCGGCCGATCTCAGATCAGCAGGCGTTGCAACGGTATCTTGCCTCGCCAAAGAAGGCTTGGCCGGCGACGAGATTATCGCGCTCGGTAACCGAGCCCCGGATGCTTTGATCGCCATGTGTTCGCACGGTCGTTCGGGTGTGAAGCGTTGGGTACTCGGCAGCATAACGGAGACCGTGGTGCGCCATTCAAACGACCCTGTTCTGGTGCTTCGAGCCGGTTGATTCACGGCAAAAAAGGGGGAAGCCTTGTGTACAGCAAAATCCTGGTGGCGCTGGACGGTTCGTATCTAGCCGAGCAAATCTTGCCGTTTGTTCGCTGGATCGCCGAGCCGAACAAAATTTCCGTGCAATTGCTCACGATCTCCGATCCCGACGCGCGCGCGCCTTTCTGGCCGGCCGAAGTCGATAAAACTTATCTAAAGGAGGTCGCTGAAAAATATTTCACGACGCCGAAGCTGGTTACCGGCACGGTCGAGCGGGGCGAGCCCGCCGCGGTGATCGTCGATTGCGCCAAGAACGAGCCCGGTTGTCTGATCGCGATGGCGACCCACGGCGTCTCCGGTGTGCGGCGCTGGCTACTGGGCAGCGTGGCCAGCAAAGTTATTCAGACTGCGGTCAATCCGCTGCTGCTCATTCGCCCGGTCGAAGATTCCGCGCCGTCGAGGCAGGCCGGGCTCGGTTCCCTGACCGTGCCGCTGGATGGGTCGAGTTTGGCGGAAAAGATCCTGCCCCATGTCGCGAGCTTGGCTAGACAGCTGAGGCTCAGGGTGCGGCTCATTCAGGTTTACACCTTACCGAAAAGCGCGTTTGTCGTGGCGGACGGCATGTTCGATCAGGGTCCGGCGGTATTTCGCGATGCGCTGCGAAAAGAGGCCGAAACATATCTCGCCGCCAAGGTGGAGCAGCTGCGCGCCGAAGGCGTCGAGCAGGTCTCGACGAGCGCGATCGAGGGCGATGCGGCGAGCGAAATCATCGACAGCGCTCGGGCTGCGCCAGACAATTTGATCGCCATGTCGACTCATGGCAGGTCGGGGGTTACACGCTGGGTGCTCGGCAGCGTCGCTGAGCGAGTCATCCAGCACTCCGGCGATCCCGTGTTAATCATTCGCCCGGCTTGATGTGAGGATGCCTGTCGGTCGCGCTCCCGCGCTGCGGGCCGGCGTAATTGATTTTAGCATCGGTTCGCAATGCCGCGCCGAAGATGTTCCAATGCAATTTTCTTTGCGCCGCCGATTTTGCCGCCGATTGGACTCTGGCTCAGCGAGTGTGGCGCGGCGCGCGTGCCAGGCGCGAGTAAGGATGAGAAGCAAAAACTAAGCACATGAACGTTCTCGTCCTTAACTGCGGCAGTGCGACGCTCAAGTTCCAACTCATCGAAACCGGCTCGGAGTCGGCTTCCTATTCCCAGGACCGAAAGCTCGCCCGCGGCTTGGTCGAGCGCATCGGCGCCGACGCCACCACGTGCCGGTTCGAAGCCGGCGCTCACCAAACCGACAAAGTTTTGCCGATTCGCGATCACGATGCAGCAGTGCGCGCCGTGATCGAGTGGTTGGGCTCGATGCCGGTGCTGCCCCGGCCGGCGGCGGTGGGCCATCGGGTGGTGCACGGCGGCGATCGTTACACCGGCGCGATCCTCATCGACAGAGACGCGATTGCCGCCCTCGATGCTTTGCGCGAGATTGCGCCGTTGCACAATCCGGCGGCGCTGAGCGGTATTCGCGCGGCGCGAAAGGCGCTGGGTGATTCCGTTCCGATGGTTGCGGTGTTCGACACCGCGTTTCACCATACGATCCCCGAAGCAGCGGCGACCTATGCGCTTTCTTACGAGCTCGCGCGGAAACACAAGATTCGCCGCTACGGTTTTCACGGCGTGGCGCATCAATACGATGTTGGGCGCTACGCGGAGCTCAACGGCAAGCATCCAGCGGAGGTCAACGCCGTGATCTTGCACCTCGGTAACGGCTGTTCGGCCAGCGCGATTCGGAACGGTCAATCGGTCGAGACTTCGATGGGTTTTACGCCCCTCGAAGGGTTGGTCATGGGCACCCGTTCCGGCGATCTAGATCCGGCGCTGGTGAGTTACCTGGCGCGCAAGGAAGGCGTCGAGGCGGCGGAAGTCGAGGAATGGCTCAACAAACAATCGGGCCTGCTCGGTATTTCCGGACTTTCGAATGATATGCGCGAGTTGCTCGCGGCGCGCGACGGCCAGCGGCGCGCGCGCCTTGCGGTGGAAGTCTTTTGCCATCGCGCGCGCAAGTATCTGGGCGCCTATCTGGCGGTGCTCGGCGGCGCGGAGGCGGTCATCTTCAGCGGCGGCATAGGCGAAAACGCGCCCCTGGTGCGCGAGGACATTTGCCGGAACATGGAATGGTGCGGGATTCATCTTGACGCCGGCGCCAACGCGGCGCTGCTCGGGCAAGACGGCTGCATCTCGAGCGCGACCGCAGCCCTCAAGGTATGGGTCATTCATGCCGATGAAGAAGCGATTATTGCGCGTCAGACCGCGCAGAAAGTCGGGGGTTAAGGTTGCGCTGGCGAACCTTCCAACCGCCCGTTTTGCCCGGGAAGGACAACAGACCATAACGGCACGCGGCCAACTGCGGCGGTACCGCTCTATCTGAAAGAGGAACCCCCGGATCGAGCAGCGCTTCCCCCGAACCCATTCGAGAAGAACTATTGGCCGCTGATGCTTTTCGGCGCGGCACCGCCAACTCACAGCCAAGGCCCGACGGCGCGCTTCGCGCACATTCGGAGCGGGACGTAGATGCCCGGTTGCGACAGACTCGCGTGTCACTCACTGCCTGCGCCGGCATCATTACAGCGGAGAAGTCCAGTCAACGTCCGAGATGTCGTGAATTCTCCCTTGGCACAGGCTCTGCTTTGCAGCAACAGTCTATGGCTTACAAGGTACTGGTGATCGAAGACAACACGGACTGCCGCGAGCTGTTCGCCATGCTGATTCGCTATCTGGGTTTTGAGGTTGTCGAGGCCGGCGACGGCGAGATTGGCGTGCAAAAGGCTTTGAGCGAGAAGCCGGACCTGATTTTCATGGACATCGACATGCCGAGCATGAACGGCATTAAGGCCTTCGCGTGCTTGCGCGTGAGTGGAGTAACCAAAGATACTCCGGTCGTTATCTGTACCGCATGGACCGCGGAAAAGCACCGCGAAGCCGCCTTGCAATCCGGCGCGTGCGCGGTGATCCACAAACCCGTCTCGGTGAACGAGCTGCAAACCGTATTGCTGCGTTACCTGCCCGCGCCTAAAGAACCTCTAAACGTACAGTAAACCGCCGTACCGGCGAGTTCCTAGATTGCCACGGAGAGCGTTTCACCGTTCTTCCCATCTTGATCGCACGCTTGCGTTCCATGCTCCTCTGATTTGGTTGCGCACTCGCGGTCGCGCGAGTCAGTGGCGGAAAATTGCCGGCTGCGCGCCAAGTCCGCCGGTGCTTGACAATACTTCGGCGGATCGGATAGTCGTAAAAGTCACAAATTGGGTGTGTGCGCGCGAGAACTGTGGCATCGCAACGCGCGTTTTTCGGCGACAAGCACAAGACGATCTAGTCGGAGGAATGGCCATGAAACCACAAGAATGGCGCGAAAAACTTGGCGAGTGCGTGCGTGATTTGTTTCAATCACCGGAGATGGAACATTTTTACTCGATTCCGATCACCCAAAAGCGGGCGCAGATTTACCTGCTGCAATTAAGTCTTTACGTGCGCCAGCGCCGCAACTTCTGGCCTCAGGTCGCCGCCAATTGTCCGGAGTTCGAGGTCAAGCAGCGCATCCTCGAACATGAGCATGAAGAGCTGGTTGAAGACGAACATTCGAAGCACGGCCATCTGGATCTGATTTTTCGTCAGGGAAAAGAATTGGGCTTAGGCGTGGACGATGTGCTCAAGGCGGAGCCGCTGCCGACGACCAAGGCGGCGATTTACGGCTGGTTCTGGCTCGCGCGCAACCGGCCCTGGCAGGAGGCGATTGCGGCATCGACCATCGCCGAGTGGACCAACGACGACCGCCTGCTCGGCGACATCGGCGGCGGCAATTGCACGCGGCTGTACAAGATCTGGAAGCGCGATCTGAATTTCAACGACGGCCAGATGCCCAACTTTACGGCGCACAGCAAAGCGGACGTGAAACATTCCGATATGTTTATCGACGTGCTGGAAAAGTACGTCGCGCCCGGCCGGGAGGAAGACGTGCTTCACACCGCCAAAGAGTCGATGGATCTGCACCGCGCGTATTTCGGCGGCATGGCTCACGCGATGTCGCAAGCGTCTTAGTTTCAAAGAGGGATTGGGCCGATGAAGCTCGAGGAACTCGACAGCCAGTTAGAGAAAAACCAATTGTCCGGCTTTTGGCGCACGCGCGTGCCGGGACATTCCTCGGAAGCGCCGTATCTATGGAAGTGGGAGCCGCTGCTTGACGGTTTGCTCAAGGCGAGCGAGACGATCGGCATCGAACAGGCCGAGCGCCGCGCCATCCGGCTGGTGAACCCGCACATGCCGATGAAGTCCACTTCACACACCTTGCAGGTGACTTTTTCTATCGTCAACCCGGGCGAGGTGGCGCGGGCGCATCGACACAATATGGCGGCGATCCGCTTTGTGGTTCAGGGCAGAGGCGCTTATACTGCCGTGGCCGGCGAAAAGTTTTTCATGGAAGAAGGCGATCTGATTCTTACACCCAACTGGACCTGGCACGAGCATCACAACGAGTCCGAGGACCCGATCATTTGGCTCGATGGTTTGGATGGGCCGCTGATCCAATCTTTCAACATTCTCTTTTTTGAAGAATCGGAAACCGCCGAGCAGCCTGTTACCCGCGCGACCGGCGAATCGCTCAGCCGCCTGGGCTTTGCGCGACTCGCAAAAAGCGATGAAAGCCATCGACGCGGCGTGCCGTTTCGTTACGCATGGAAAGAAACCCACGCGGCGCTTCGCGCCATCGGCGAGCACGACCGCGATCCACATGACGGCCGCCTGCTGCGCTATATCAATCTGGCGACCGGCGGCTACACGTATCCAACGATGTCCTGCGAAGTGCAGCTCTTCAAAGGTAAAGAAACGACTCAGCCCCATCGCCATACGAGCACGGCGATCTACCATGTAGTCCGCGGACAGGGCCGCACTCGGGTCGGCGAAGGTTATCTCGAGTGGAGCAAAGGAGATAGTTTTGTCGTTCCGCTGTGGCAGTGGCACGCGCACGAGAATCTCTTCAATGACGAGGCGGTGCTTTTTTGCATCAACGACCGTCCGGTGATGGAATCATTGCAACTGTACCGGGAAGAGTCGGCGAATTAAATATGCCGCTCTGACCATTCGGTCAATCGATGGAACCATGTCCACACCCGCGACAATCCGACTCGCGAGTCGCGCCTACGACGGCGTGATGCCTATCCTGCGCGGGCAGATGAAAATTCCCGGCTTTGAATTCGACTTTACCGAGACCGAAGACGTGCCGGGGATGTTCGCCGGCATGTTCAAGGGGCGGTACGATGTCTCCGAAATGTCGCTCGGGGAATTGATCTACTATACTTCGAGAGGCAAAGCCGACTTTGTCGCGGTACCGGTTTTCCCCTCGCGCATGTTTCGCCACGGCTTCATTTTCGTCCGCAAAGATTCCGGCATTACACGACCGTCGGATTTGAATGGCAAAAAGCTCGGTTTTCTTCGCTGGGTGCAGACTGCGGCGATCTGGATGCGCGGCATGTTGATCGATGAGTACGGCGTGTCGGCTACAGATTCGGAATGGTACGTCGCGTCGATGCATCATTGGGATGATCACGATCCGGGCGCGACCGTAGAGCCCCGCGACGGCTCGGTGATTCGAATCCTGCAAAACAGCGGCAAGAGTACCCCGGAACGCGCCTGTCGCGCGCTCTTCGACGGCCAGGTCGACGCCTTGGGTGTGACCGAGTCGCAGCTGACAATTTTGTCGGGGAATGCGTCCGTCAAAAAGTTATTCGAGAACTCGCGCGACGTGGAAGCCAGTTACTTTCGCAACACACGAATTCTGCCGATCATGCACGTGGTGGCATTGCAGAAGAATATTATTGAGCGTTATCCCGAGCTGCCGGAAAAGCTTTTTCGCCTTTACGCTGATGCCAAAGGTTGGGCGCAGCGCTGGCGGCGAGCGATTCCGAGCTTAGTTGAGGCCTGGCCGAATCACTATCTCGCTGAAGAAGGGCGAATCTTCCAAAGCGACCCGTGGGCCTATGGCGTGGAAGCAAACCGCCATGTGCTCGATAAGTTTTTTGCGTATTGCGCTGCGCAGGGCATCAGCGCGCGAAAGATCACGGCGGAAGATATCTTCTGCCCGAGCACGCTCACGCTTAAAGAGTAGGATCCATAAGCAAACCGAAGGAGTCTTCCATGACCATCGCCACTGCCGTGAAATCCGACCAAGGCTACTCCTGCGACCTCCGCGACTGGCTTAAAGAGGTTAAGCGCCTGGAACAACTCGAGCAGATCTCGGGCGCTCACTGGGACCTGGAGATTGGGGCGCTTACCGAAATTATCCTTGAAAGAATTTCCACGCCGCCCGCGCTCGTTTTCGACAAGGTTCCGGGATTCGAGCCGGGACGGCGCGTGCTTGCCAATATGCTTGAAACCTTGGAGCGCACCGCGCTAACCCTCAACCTGCCGATGGATTTAAAGATCATTCCGTTGATCGATGCCTTGCGCGCGCGATTGCGAACAATGCAGCCGATCAAAGCCAACGTGGTTTCGAATGGTCCGGTATTCGAGAACATCGAACGGGGCGATGAGGTGGATCTCATGAAGTTTCCAGTGCCGCGCTGGCATGCGGGTGACGGGGGACGCTATTTGGGCACTGCTCATTTGGTCGTCACGCGCGATCCGGAGACCGGCGTTGAAAACGTCGGCTGCTACCGCGTCATGCTGCAAGACAAGGACAAAGTGGGGCTTTATATCTCGCCGGGAAAGCACGGTAAGATGCACTACGAAAAAGCGATGAAAGCCGGCAAATCCTTTCCCGTCGCTATGGCTTT
>LLBZ010027200.1_pt2 | contig 12894 bp, 12 predicted proteins | sample 1489421 | NCBI WGS metagenome assembly LLBZ01 (sample SAMN04092657, study PRJNA295927) | soil metagenome | biome: Soil prokaryotic community; feature: Bulk soil; isolation source: soil from tomato rhizosphere | host: tomato cultivar Moneymaker | place: South Korea | collected 2011-11-01 | reverse complement strand
AGATAAAGAATTAAATGTTATTTCTAATGAAAACCAAGATGTAGTTGTTGTTCAAGATAAAGAGGTGAAAAAAGTAGAGAATTCCATAGAAACAACAACAGCGAATAGATATATAACAGGAGAAACTTTATTAGCAGCTATTGAAAATAGACCCATTGAAAAAAAAGAAGTCTTAAATAAAGAAGTTCAGTCAAAATTAAGAGTTAATACATCATCATTATTAACTTCTGTGGAAACAGAATTAGATGAAGACCATAAAGAAACAACGATAGATAAATTAACAAGAAATTTTAAACAAGTAAAATCGGCTTTAGCCAATAGAAATTACGAAGAATAAATCATCATCAAATCATTAATTAATAATCAAAAAAACGAACAGTTATGCAAAAAATTATTTTTTATGCAGCAGTACTATTGCTAACTTTAATTAGTAAAGTAAGTGCTCAACAAACTTCATTTGAAGGTAGAGCCAAGCAAATTTCAAAACGCATTGATTCTATTGTAAGGATAGAAAAACAAGTGTTAAAAGAACAAGTTTATGTAATCGATAAAAACCTTGAAGATGGTATCATTACAAAAAACGAAGCTATGAATTTAAAACAAAAAGCTGCCGATGAGTCTGCAAAAGCGATTGAAGCTAAGGTAGTAGTAGAGCAACAAAAATTAGAGGTTTTAATTCAAGATAAGATTAATGGGCTAGTTCAATATGATACTATTAAAAAAAGAAGAGGAACAACTATTATTATAGGAAGTAATTCTAGAGATTCAATTGATGATGCAACAGAAATTAATTTAGGTTCTTTTAAAATTTATAACGGAGAAAAAGATAAAATTAAGAAAAAATCAAAAAGAACTACTTCCCAATTTGTTTTTGCTGCTGGTTTAAATAATGTTATTACAGAAGGAGATGACTTTGAAAATTCAGATTATCGTGTTTGGGGTTCTCATTTTTACGAATGGGGAAGCACTTATAACACTAGAATTTTTAAGAATAATAATTTGTTACATGCAAAATATGGTTTTTCAGTTATGTATAATAATTTACGTCCTACTGAAAATAGATTTTTTGTAAAAAATGGAGAGCAAACAGAATTACAAACTGGTTCAGTAAATTTTAATGAATCTCGATTTAGAAATGTTTATTTGGTTGTTCCAATGCATTTAGAATTCGATTTTACTCCTAGAAAAACTAATAAAGATGGTGATATTTATTTTAGAACTCATGAATCATTTCGCTTAGGAATTGGAGGTTATGGAGGAGTTAGAATAAAATCTAAACAAATTCTAAAATATGAAGTGGATGATACAAAAATAAAAGACAAGCAAAAAGGAGATTTTAATGTTTCTAATTACATATATGGATTAAGCGCATACATTGGTTACAGGCAAACTAGTTTGTACGTGAAATACGATTTAAATACAATGTTTAAAAACAATACTATAGATCAAAATAATATATCGTTAGGAATACGTTTCGATTTTAATTAAAGAAATTTGGGTTAGGGTTTCATACTAAAAGATGTCTTATGAAAATAGGGCATCTTTTTAATTTAATAATTATTTCACATGGAGTAATTATGATAACAAAAGCATAAAGCAAACTAAAGGTTATAATAAAGGTTTGTAACTAGTTTTGAGGTGTAGAAACAAACCACCTTTAATTATCATGAAAACAAACTTATTTTTATTAGTACTTATATGTAATTGCTATATTTCTATTTACGCACAGTCAGGGTTAGGCATTAACGAGAAAGAAAACTGGTTGGAATATTGGACAGAATTTGATCCAAGAAAAGTAGAATATAGAGAGGCAAAAAAAATCATAGCAGGATATATTTCAGAGAATACTACCTTATATAGTAGAGACACTTACTTGCTTCAAGGAGTAGTTTATGTTACAAATAACGCAACATTAACAATCGAGCCAGGAACAATTATAAGAGGAGATTATAAGACATGTGGAACCTTAATAATAACCAAAGGAGCAAAAATTATTGCAGAAGGAACGGAAAGTTTTCCAATTGTTTTTACTACAAATAAAGATTCCTATTCAAGAAAACCAGGCGATTGGGGAGGAATAATTATTATGGGAGATGCACCAGTTAATACTTTTGGAGGTGTTGGTGTTTTAAGTTTTGATTTAGACCCACAATACAATCGATACGGTGGAGAAAACTCAGAAAGCAACTCAGGAATTTTAAAATACGTAAGAATAGAATATTCTGGAAGAAAACTAAGTTCTAAAAAAGAGTTGAATGGAATTTCTTTTGCAGGTGTTGGAAGTAAAACCAAAATTGAAAATATTCAAGTAAGTTATTCAAACGATGATTCTTTTGAGTTTTATGGAGGAAATGTAAAATTAGAGAAATTAATTTCCTACAGAGCATCAGATGATGATTTTGATTTTACGCAAGGCGTACAAGTAGATTTTAATAATAGTATTGCTATAAGACATCCGTTTTCTTCAGATGCAGAAAAGTCTAGATGTTTAGAAATTGATTCCTATGATATAATTGAGAAATTTGATTCACAAAGAAATAAAACAAATATTAAAGCAACTAATTTAACATTAGTAAATACAGAAGACAATGATCAAGGACTAATAAAAGAAGCAGTTTTTGTTTCTAATGAAAGTTTTTTTAGTATGAATAATAGTGTAGTTTATGGATTTAAAGATTTCCTAATGGTAAAAGATATTACTATTATAGATGAGTTTGAAGAATACATAAAACTTAAAAATTTAGTTATAGGACATTGTGATAATACTTTTAGAACAATGAAAGGAGATGGAACAATTGGAATGGATAACGATTTCTTTTTTGCAAAGAACTATATTAAGGTTTCAGATGGATTAATTAGTGATTTTTTTAAGAATCCTACTTTTTCTAACACTCCAGATTTTAGATATTTAAAAATCGAAAAGAATAAAAATCATGTAGTAAACAAATAAAAAAACTTTCAAAATATTTATGAAAAGACATCTTTAAAAGGTGTCTTTTTTTTCCATGAAATGCATAATTTATCGCTTAAAAGCAACATTAAAAGCAGTTGACAATCAAATTATTAACATAATGTTTGGTAATTTGTGTATGTTTTAAAATTAATAAAACAACTTAACTGATTTAAAATCAATTAGTTAAAATTATTTTATTTTCAATTTGCTACAAAATTTTCTTGTAAATAAACTTTAACATTTATTGCGTTTTTCTTGTAAAATTTAATGAATCGTAATTCCTTAATTTGTTAAGACTTTAAATACAATTGTTAAGTGTTTTCAATAAATGAATTGCCCAAGCTTAAAGTTGAAATAAAGTTTTGAAAGTGATATAAAATTACAAACTATAAAAAAAAATCTACTATGAAAACGAACCTACTATTATTGCTGGCTATTTTTAGTCTCTGTTCCTCAGTTTATGCACAATCTGGTTTAGGAGTTAGTGAAAAAGAAAATATGTTAGAATATTGGACAGAATTTGATCCTAAAAAGAAAGAGTATAGAGAACCTAAAAAAATTCTTGCAGGTTATATTTCAGAGAACACCACTTTATATAGTAGAGATACTTATTTATTAGAAGGTGTTGTTTATGTAATAAATAATGCTGTGTTAACTATTGAGCCAGGAACAATTATAAGAGGAGATTCTAAGACATGTGGTACCTTAGTTATAACCAAAGGAGCAAAAATTATTGCAGAAGGTACAGAAAGTTTTCCTATTGTTTTTACAACAAATAAAGATTCCTATTCAAGAAAACCAGGAGACTGGGGAGGAATAGTTATCATGGGTGATGCACCTATAAATAATTTTGGTGGAATTGGGATTTTAAACTTCGATTTGGACACTTCATACAATAGATATGGTGGAGATAATAGTTTAAGTTCATCTGGTATTTTAAAATATGTAAGAGTAGAATATGCTGGAAGAAAATTAAAGTCCAAAAAAGAACTGAATGGAATTTCTTTTGCAGGTGTGGGTAGTGGAACTAAAATTGAAAATATTCAAGTAAGCTTTTCAGATGATGATTCTTTTGAGTTTTACGGAGGAAATGTTAAATTAAAAAACCTTGTATCCTATAGAGCATCAGATGATGATTTTGATTTTACTCAAGGTACACAAGCTAATTTTACTAATAGTGTCGCAATTAGAAATCCATATTCTTCAGATTTAGAAAACTCAAGATGTTTGGAAATAAATTCAAATGATGATATTGAAAAGTTTGACCCTTTAAGAAATAAAACAAATGTTACAGCAAGTAATTTAGTATTAGTAAATACAGAAGATAATGATCAAGGACTAGTGAAGGAAGCTGTTTTTGCGTCTAAAGAAATCCAATTAAGCTTTAGTAATAGTGTAGTTTATGGATTTAAAGATCTTTTAATGGTGAATGAGTTTTCATTCATGGACGAATTTGAAAAAAACATAAAATTAAAAAACTTGGTTATTGGCCATTGTAATAACACAATTTCCAGTATGAAGTTAAAAGATACTCTAGAAATGGATATAGATTACCTTTTTTCAAAGAATAATATCAAAGTCTCAGATGGATTAATTGAAGATTATTTTATGAATGCAAATGTTTTAGAAACTCCAGATTTTAGATATTTAAAAATCGAAAGAACAAATAATAATTTAGTAAATAAATAAAAAATTTAAAACTAGTAATAGTACTTGCTTACTAAAAATAAGTGCTATTACTAGCAAAAACGGATTATTATTTAGTTGTAAAGAATAATAATAAATTATTTCAATATTGTTTTGAATTAGTGAATAAAATTCACTACCTTAGTCAAAGCTTTATTAAATTAATAAAAATAAATAGTGCCCTTTTTTAATTTTATAATAAAGCTTGATGTATTAATAGAAGCAAAAGTAATGTTCTAACTGATGTTTGTAATATTACATTGTATTGTTTAATTACAAAAACATTTATTATGAAAAAACACCTACTATTATTAGCAATTATTTGCAACTTTTGTTTTGCAGGTTATGCACAGTCTGGATTAGGAATTAGTGAAAAAGAAAATTGGTTGGACTATTGGACTGAATTTAATCCTAAAAAAGAAGACTACAGAGATCCTCAGAAAATTTTAACAGGTTATATTACTGAAAACACAACATTATATAGTAGAGATACTTATTTACTTCAAGGTGTTGTTTATGTTACTAATAACGCTACTTTAACAATTGAACAAGGAACACTTTTAAGAGGTGATTCTAAAACTTGCGGAACTTTAGTTATTACTAAAGGGGCAAAAATTATAGCTGAAGGTTCAGAAAGTTTCCCAATTGTTTTTACAACAAACAACGACGAATATTCTAGAAAATCAGGTGACTGGGGAGGAATTATTGTAATGGGAGATGCTCCTGTAAGTGGTTTTGGAGGAATGAGTGTAGTAAGTTATGATTTAGATCCACAATACAATAGATTTGGAGGAGATAATATGCAAGGAAATTCTGGTGTGTTAAAACACGTAAGAGTTGAATATGCAGGAAGAAAATCAGCTTCTAAGAAACAAATTGCAGGAATAACTTTTGCAGGTGTTGGAAGTGGAACTAAAATCGAAAATATTCAAGTGAGTTTTTCAGATAATGATTCTTTTGAATTTTACGGTGGAAATATAAAAGCACAAAAGCTAATCTCTTATAGAGCAGCAGATGATGATTTCGATTTTACTCAAGGAGTTCAGGCAGATTTTACCAATAGTATAGCTATTAGACATCCCTTTTCTTCAAATCCTGGAAATCCTAGATGTTTAGAAGTTAAATCTTATAATGAAATTGAAAAATTTGATCCTCAAAGAAGCAAAACTAACGTAAAAGCTTCTAATATAACTTTGGTTAACACTGAGGATAATAAACAAGGATTAGTAAAAGATGCCGTGTATGTTTCTAGAGAAGCTAATCTAACTTTAACCAATAGTGTAATTTATGGATTTAAGGACTTTTTAATGGTTGATAAATATACAACTGTAGAGGAATTAGAAAAATATGTAAAACTTAAAGATTTAGTAGTTGCACATTGTACTAATACTTTTTCAAGTATGAACGAGGTGAACGCTTTTAGAATGGATATTGATTATATTACTTCTAAAAACAATATTACCATTTCTGATGGATTGATTAATGATTATTTTAAAAATTCAGATTTTTCAATTACACCAGATTTCAGATATCTTAAAATTGATAAAAACAGCAGTAATGTTGTATTAAATAATAAATAAAGAACAATTTCAAAAACAGAATAGAAAACACCTTTAATTAAAGGTGTTTTTTTTTGTTTCAACTTTGTATCTTTGTTCCTTAAATAAATGTAATTGATTTCAAAATCCACCATAGAAAATGTATTTGAGTCAGCTCGTGTTGAAGAAGTCATTGGTGACTTTGTTCAATTAAAACGCTCTGGAAGTAATCTAAAAGGATTAAGTCCATTTGTAGATGAAAAATCTCCTTCTTTTATGGTTTCTCCAGTAAAGCAAATTTGGAAAGATTTTTCCTCTGGGAAAGGAGGAAATGTAGTGACTTTTTTAATGGAACACGAACATTTCAGTTATCCTGAAGCGATAAAATATTTAGCAAAAAAATATAATATTGAAATAGAAGAAACAGTTCAAACAAATGAAGATTTGGCTGTAGCCAATGAAAAAGAAAGCATGTATTTGGTTTCTGAGTTTGCTAATAAATACATGCACAATGCATTATTAAACACAGAAGAAGGAAAAGCTATTGGTCTTACTTATTTTAAAGAAAGAGGATTTACTAATGATACTATTTCAAAATTTAGTTTAGGATATTCACCTAATTCTTGGGATGCTTTTACAAATGAAGCTTTAGGTAATGGATATAAATTAGAATTTCTTGAAAAAACAGGTCTAACTATTGTAAAGGAAGACAAGCAATTTGACCGATTTAAAGGAAGAGTTATGTTTCCCATACAAAGTATGAGTGGAAGAATTTTAGGTTTTGGAGGACGTATTTTAACTAATGATAAAAAGGCTGCAAAATATGTTAATTCTCCTGAAAGTGAAATTTATCACAAAAGTAAAGTGCTTTATGGAATTTATCATGCTAAACAAGCTATTGCAAAGCAGGATAATTGTTATTTGGTTGAAGGTTATACCGATGTAATTCAATTTAATCAAGCAGGAATTGAAAATGTAGTTGCCTCTTCTGGAACCGCTTTAACACCAGATCAAATACGTTTAGTAAGTCGTTTGACTAAAAACATTACAGTACTTTTTGATGGTGATGCAGCAGGTCTTAGAGCTTCTATTAGAGGAATTGATTTAATCTTAGAAGCAGGAATGAATGTGAGAGTTTGTGCATTTCCAGATGGAGAAGATCCAGATAGTTTTGCTAAAAAAACTCCTTACGATAAATTAGTTTTGTTTTTAGAAGAAAATGCTAAAGATTTTATTCAATTCAAAGCTTCTCTTTTAATGAAAGAGGCTAAAAATGATCCAATTAAAAAAGCGGATTTAATTAGAGATATGGTAATAAGTATCTCAAAAATTCCAGATCGGATAAAAAGAGAAGTATATCTACAGGAATGTTCTAGAATTATGGATATTTCTGAGGATGTTTTATTTAATACATTAGCACAAATTGATAAAAAAGATTTCTCAGATACTAATAAGAAATTCAAAGAAGAACAAAAAGCATTTCAAGTTCATAAAAATGAAGAAGTAGTTGCACAAACTAAGATTGATATTCAGGATGAATTAGAACGAAAAATTATCGAAATCTTATTGCTCTATGGAAATGTAGAAGAAGAATTTGAAGATGTTTTAATTAAGGCAAATGAAGAAGGAGAATTAGTTGAAGTAAAGGAACTTAACACATATAAAGTATTTAATCGTATTTATTTGAGTTTGCAAGAAGACGAAATTGAATTAGCAAATCCAGTTTTTCAAGCCATATATTCAGATATTATCAATTATTACAATCAAGCTGAAAAATTTGAAATAGAAGATTATTTAAAACAAATTAATCCTGAAATTGCTAACGAAGTAACTTCTATTCTAATGAATGAAGAACGTGAAGTATTGCATAATTGGGAATCGCAACAAATCATTGTTAAGCTAAAAGATAAAACAATAGGACAATATGTAACCGAAACTATTTTAACATTAAGATGGTATTGGGTAAATAAAATTATTGAAGAATTAAAAATAGAAGTTTCTACAAAGAATAGCGATGACAATTCTGAAACCTTATCTATGGTAATGGATTATTTAGGATTAACTAATATGTTCTCAAAAAAATTAGGAAGAGTAATGAGTAGATATTCTTAAATGATTTCTAAACTCTTTGCTTTACTTAATAAATCAACTAAATTGGTTACATTTAATTTTGCTAAAAGTCTTAACTTATAAGTACTTATTGTTTTTTCATCCAGACTTAAAATTTCAGCAATTTCTTTGTTCTTTTTACCTTCGTTTAGATAGCGAAGTACTTCAATTTCTCTAGTAGATAGTTTTTTAAATAAGCGTTCTGATTTTTTTCCTTTAGATAGGATTTCAATATTTTTTCGAACCACTTCACTAAAAACCACAACACCTTGATATACTTTGATAATAGTATTCTCTAGTTCTGCTAGAGACACATTTTTTAAAATATAAGCAGAAACACCAGCTTTAATAGCTGTAGGGGCATACATTTTTTCAGAAACGGCTGTGAAGATTATAAATTTAGTTGTGGAATGTTCTTTAAGTAATGTCTTAATGTCTCTTATACTTGAAATTCCAGTAAGCTCAAATTCTAACAGAACAATATCAATAGGCTTTGATTGTAAAACACTATTAAGACTTTCTAAATCATTTGCATTAGCCATAACATGTATGGTCGAATGATCATTAAAATACGATTTTATTCCTTGGACAACTACAGGTTGATTGTCAGCAACACAAATTTTTATCATGACTCTAAAGTGTTAATTAAAAAACAGTGAACTTATATTTCAAAGTTAAGAAAAAAAAATGTAATTACTTGTTAATTAATTAAGTAATATACTGAAAATCATTTGTATTCGTTTGGAATGGCACATACAGGTATTGGAATCATTTTATGTTGATTAATTTGATTTAAACGCTTATATATAGAAAGAACTTCTGCTTCTCTTCCTGAAAAATCAGTGATTGTTTTACCCTTTTTATCTTCATGCATTGCCCATTCAAGTTCGTCATAGTTGGCACCTATTTGATCCTCGTCAGTTAAGTCATTTACATACAAACCATCTGTTGGTTTAGCAATTAAGATACTTTCAGGGACATTTAAATAAGTAGCTAAAGCTCGTACTTCACTTTTAAGTAAATCTGCTATTGGGCTTAAATCAACACCACCATCTCCATATTTGGTATAGAAACCTACTCCAAAATCTTCTACTTTGTTACCAGTTCCTGTAACTAAAAAGCCATTAATACCAGCAAAATAATATAAGGTTGTCATTCTTAAGCGAGCTCTTGTGTTTGCTCTTGTTAAATTTAATAATTCCTCATTTTCAATTATTGGCAGTTGTTTTATAAAAGTGTCAAAAGGAATAGTTAGTTCTGCTTTTTCATGTAAAACATTAGGGAATCGCTTTTTTAATTGGGAAATATGTTCTAAACCTCTTCTTACATGGCTTTCGGGTTGATGTATAGGCATTTCTACACAAAGTGTTGGTAATCCAGTTTGAGCGCATAATGTGGAAGTTAATGCACTGTCAATTCCTCCAGAAATTCCCACAACAAATCCCTTCACTTTTGCGTTAGTAGCATAGTCAAGTAACCATTTTACAATATGTTGATTGATTTTTTCAGCATTAAAGGAAGTTGAATTTGTCATTTTTTTAAGAAAATTTAATTAGGTAAACTGTATATTTGCGCTTTTATTTTTAAGAAATTTTTAATTTCAATTTTGCATAAAATTATAAAAAATACCCAATATGAAAAAGCTTTTGATGGTTTCAATTTTTGTTTTATTGTTTTCTTGTAAAGAAGACAATAAAATTGAAGAAAAAGTGGCTGAGATTCCTGTTGAATTTAAAGTGGAACGTTTTGATAAATTGTTTTATGAATCAAAACCTAGCGATTTAGAAACAATAAAAGCAAAGTATCCTTTTTTGTTTCCAGAAGGAAATGAAGATTCTGTGTGGATTAATAAATTAAAAGATCCTTTGTTGCAAGATTTATACAAGGAAGTAATTAAAAAATACCCTAGTACTTCTAAAATAGAAACCGATTTAGTAGGTTTTTTTCAGCATGTTCAATATTATTTTCCTGAATATAAGACGCCTAGAGTGATTGCATTAATCTCTGAAGTAGATAGAGAAGCAAAAGCGATTTATACCGATTCTATTGTTTTTATATCTTTAGATTGTTATTTAGGAAAAGAGCATCCTTTTTATGCTGATTTTTCAGATTACCAACGCATTGCTCTTGAAGAAAATCAAATTCTTCCTGATCTGGTTTCTAGCTTTTGTTATGGAAAAATTTCTAGACCTTTGGATAGAAATTTACTCTCATTAATGATTTATCATGGAAAAGAATTGTATATGAAAGATAAATTAATTCCTGATTATACTGATGCAGCTAAAATTGGTTACACCGAGCAACAATTAGGATGGTGTAAAGAAAATGAATATCAAATGTGGAGTTACTTTATAGAAAACAATTTACTGTATGAAAGTAATACTAAAAATGAGTTTCGTTTCATAAATGAAGCTCCTTTCTCAAAGTTTTATTTAGAAATTGATAGCGAATCTCCAGGTCGAGTAGGACAATGGTTGGGATGGCAAATAGTGAGAAGTTATATGGAAAATAACAGTATTTCTTTAAAACAATTATTGGTAACAGATGCCAAAACAATTTTTGAACAATCAAAATATAAACCTAGTAAATAATGGCAAAAACGATAACATCTGAAATTAAGTTTTTAGTAGAATTAGATGAAAACCGAGTTCCTGAAAAATTAACATGGACAGCTCAAGATGGTGGTGTAGATAATGAAGAAGCAAAAGCAATGATGGTTTCTTTATGGGATGCAAAAGCACAAGAAACACTTCGAATAGATTTATGGACAAAAGAAATGCCTGTAGATGAGATGAAACTTTTCTTTCATCAAACATTAGTAGCAATGGCTGATACTTTTCAACGAGCAACTAATGATGAAAAAATGGCAGCAACCATGAAAGATTTTTGTGATTATTTTGCTGAAAAATTAGAGATAAAATAAAAAATAAAGAAGTCCAAAAAAAAATTTTGGACTTCTTTATTTTTTAAGAACATTTGGTGTTACATTACAAATCTATTATAGCTACCTAATACATTATCATATTTACTATAAAACTCATTATAATCACTATCTGAAATTTCACCATCTCTTTTGGTTTTTCTCAAAACACCAAGCATTTTCTCAATTTCATCATAGAAACTATTAAAATTCATTAATTTATTTTGTTTTTCTAGATTTTTAGTTTCCATTTTTTTACTCTCATTAAGACGTTTTTCTAATGTTAGATAAGATTCTTCCAAAGAAGCAATAGGCGTTTCTGGATTAGCCATTAAATCAACTAAATCGTCAACTATTTTTAGTGTTTTTTTGGTATGTAAGATTTCTTTTTTCAAAGGATGGTCTTTTAATACTTCTTCTTCTGCTATTTCCATCGTAGGTTCAATGATGGTAAAAAAAGTATCTCTATTTGAGTAAAAAGTGTCACTACTAGATTTTATTTTTGTGAGTAATTCTTCTCCTTTTGCCCAATTATCATCCTTGTAATCTTCGTTAGTATAATAACTTTTAAAGTCATTGTAAGCTTCTTTGACAGAAGTATAAGAAGAGGTCATACCTTCAATTAATGGTTTTACTTTCTGAGCAATATCACTCTCAAAAAAATCGTTTGGTTTTAATAAATCCACTTGATTAGTGCCATAACCTATTTTTGTATTTGGATCTATTCCTGTAAAGGCTGTCCAAGTTAAAAACCGAGATGTTTTTTGTTTGTTCTCTACCATCTCAGATAAAGTGACGAAGTCATTTTTTAAAAGAGCAGTAATTTTTTTTGAACTGTTATTGTCATATTCAATTACAGCATTAAAATAATTAACAGATTTTGATGCATTACTTTCTCCAGATGAGTTTCCTAAAATAGAATTAATGCTAGAATTTGAATCTCCTTGCTTACAACCTATCAATGAAAGTGAGAGAAGAGAAAGAATTAGAATTTTTTTCATGTTATTGTAGTTTTATTCTTGTAAAAATACAAAACTAAAATAAATACAAAAACAAGATTTCTTAAATAAACCTAAAAACTACTATTTTCTTTAAAGAATTGTTGATTAATATCATCAATAAAATTTAATAACTCTTCTTTTCCAGTATTTTCAGAAGAAGAGGTGATAAAATGTTGAGGCATTTCTTCCCAACCGTTTGCCAATACTTTTTTCTTGTAAGCAGCTACGTTTTTTTGTGCTGTTACTTTTCCTATTTTATCTGCTTTAGTGAAAATAATACAAAAAGGGACTCCTGTTTCTCCTAAGTAATTAATGAATTCTAAATCAATCTTTTGAGCCTCTAGTCTGATGTCGATTAGTACAAAAGCGCAAACTAGCTGTTCTCTTGTTTCAAAATAATCGGTTATGAATTTTTGAAAAACTTCCTTAGTTTTTTTAGAAACCCTTGCATATCCATAACCAGGTAAATCAACTAAATACCAATTTAAATTTATTTTAAAATGATTAATTAACTGGGTTTTACCAGGTTTTCCAGAAGTTTTAGCTAAGTTTTTGTGATTTGTTAGCATGTTTATAAGGGAAGATTTTCCTACATTAGATCTTCCTATAAATGCATATTCTGGTAAAGGTTCATTTGGACATTTACTCACATCAGAATTGCTAATGATAAACTCAGCACTTGTTATT
>LLBZ010019033.1_pt4 | contig 12907 bp, 13 predicted proteins | sample 1489421 | NCBI WGS metagenome assembly LLBZ01 (sample SAMN04092657, study PRJNA295927) | soil metagenome | biome: Soil prokaryotic community; feature: Bulk soil; isolation source: soil from tomato rhizosphere | host: tomato cultivar Moneymaker | place: South Korea | collected 2011-11-01 | reverse complement strand
ATGTCGCAGGCGCTGCGCAAGCTCTCAGGGGCGATCAATCAGACCAAGACTGCTGTTATTTTTACAAACCAATTGCGCCAGAAAATCGGCGTGATGTTCGGTAACCCCGAAACAACCACCGGCGGGCAGGCGCTCAAGTTCTATGCATCCGTTCGCCTCGACGTGCGCCGCATCCAGGCGATCAAAGTGGGCGACGAAGTCATCGGCAACCGCACGCGCGTCAAGATCGTCAAGAATAAGGTGGCCCCTCCATTCCGCACTGCCGAATTCGATATCATGTTCAACGAGGGTATTTCGAAATCGGGCGACGTGCTCGACCTCGCCACCAAGTTCGAAGTGGTCCAGAAGCGCGGCGCGTTCTTCTCCTATGGCGATATCCGCCTCGGCCAGGGACGCGAGAATGCCAAGGATTTCCTGCGCCAGAACCCGGACCTGATGGCCGAGATCGAAACCGTCATTCGCCAGAAGGCCCTGAGCGGCGAGATCGCTTTGCCACTCGACATGGGTGTTGAATCCGATGGCGGCGGTGTCGCTCCAGTGGAAGAAGAAGCATAAATCTGAAGCCCTTTCGGGCGACCCAATGGGTCGCCCTTTTTTTATGAAGTCGATTCGATTTCACTACTCGCGCAGTCCAATCCTGTTCGTCGTTGTTTTGATTCTCGTCTCCCTATCTGCTTGTGCTCCCGCGCTTACACCGACGCCCTTCCGTCCTCCGACAGCTCAAGCGCCACTCATCGAACCGACATTTATCATCCAGCCAACGCAGGAAATCCTCGTCGTCGAATCCACTCCTCTGCCGACGATTTTCCCCACGACAAATCCAGCCGAGTGTTCGAACGACCTGACCTTCCTGGAAGATCTTACTGTTCCAGATAACATGTTCACCACATTCGGGCTGGTTCTCGATAAGCAATGGCTGGTGGAAAACAGCGGCACCTGCCACTGGAATTCCGCCTACCGATTGAGATATATTGGCGGAGCATCGCTGGGCGCCCCCGAAGCGATCGCACTTTACCCGGCGCGCGCCGGGGCGCAAGCCACCCTGCGAATCCTGTTCACCGCGCCCTTTGCCGAGGGGGTGTACGAAAGCGCCTGGCAGGCAATCGACGCAAATGGAAATCCATTTGGCGACCCGATCTACATCCGGATTGCGGTTCAATAGGAGGAATCATGGCAGAGACGTATTCCGTCAGTGATCATTTTGTGAACAAAGACCCGTCGGTTCGCGTATTGTACGACCAATTAATTATGCTTGTGCGGGCGCTCGGCCCAATCCAAGAAGATCCAAAGAAAACATCTATCCACCTGAACCGGAAATCTGCGCTGGCTGGTGTGGAAACCCGCAAAAATTATTTATTGCTTAACATCAAATCGGACCATGCCATCAAAAGTCCGCGCGTTGAAAAAACAGAGCAAATCTCAGCAAAACGGTTTCATCACAAAGTGCGAATCTCCTCGCCAAACGATTTCGACGAAGAGCTAAAGATGTGGCTTCAAGAAGCTTATATTCTGTCTGAGTAAACCACATGATCTCTTCTAATTCAGAATGCCCAAAAAAGACGATTATCGCCACATGCTGAGAGACCTGGATGATTGGATTCCTTTCTTGCAGAAGGAGTCCGGCCTCCCTGGTCCGCGTGGGAACCTCGAACTGGCATACGCAGTGGCTGAAGAGGGAAACAAAAAGCGATTCGAGAAGTTGCTGTCTGAGCAGGCGGAGGAAAATACACCGGAAGTATTTCCCGTCTTTTGTGGTCTGGTTGGACTCGGTAGATTGGCAGCACGCAATCCAGCATTATTCGATCGCTTACGCCCGTATGCATCCGATCCACGTTGGCGTATCCGTGAAGCCGTAGCAACCGGCTTGCAGCTCACTGGCGATCAAAATATGGGACTGGTCCTTAAGGAAATGAAAAAGTGGAGCAGGGGAACCTGGTATGAGAAACGGGCGGCTGCGGCTGCTCTCGCGGAACCGCGTCTGTTGGGTCGACCAAACTATGCTAAGCAAGTGCTTCAGATTTTGGATAAGATCACTGCTTCTATGGAAGAAGCGGGTGAGACAAAAGAGGAGGCGTTCAAGGTATTGCGGAAAGCCATGGGCTACTGCTGGAGCGTGGCTGTTTCTGCCATGCCGGACGCAGGCCAGCCTATGATGGAAGCATGGCTGAACAGTCAGAATAAGGATATCCGTCAGGTGATGAGAGAAAACCTGAAAAAGAACCGCTTGATTCGGATGGACCCGCAATGGGTCAAATCCTGCGTAGAGAAATTAGAGCAAGCTCTTTCGCACTGAGACGCAAAGGAGTTGAAGCATGCCCTCGCAAGCAGATTTCCACGCCGTTTTTGAAGAATTGAAAAATATCCTCAAGCCTCACACTGGCGATCTGACCGCCAAAGCAGATACAGCAGATACCTACTATCTCGATGGACCTTACAGCGAGAAATGGAAAAAGGAACTGTTCTTCGGTTCTGTACAGATTAAAAAGAATTATGTCTCTTTTTATCTGATGCCCGTTTATATGTATCCCCAACTTCTGAAAGATGTTTCGCCCGAGCTGAAAAAGCGAATGCAGGGAAAATCGTGTTTCAACTTCAAGAAAGTGGAACCTGAGCTATTTCGGGAGCTTGCCGAATTAACACGTAAAGGCGCAGAAAAATTCAAAGAGGAGAATGCATCATGAATGGACAAGACCTGACTTTTGATGTAAATGGAAAACCGGCAAATGGGTATCTGGCTTTACCTTCTCAAACCAATGCGCCGGGCGTGATCGTGCTCCACGCCTGGTGGGGTTTGAATCAAATCTTCAAAAGTCTGTGCGACCGGTTGGCGTCAGAGGGGTTTGTCGCCTTCGCACCCGACCTGAACGAAGGCAGGGTAGCCTCAACGATTGAAGAAGCAAAGGAGGTCATGTCCAGCCTGGATGGACAGCGGAAATATGACGTCGCCATGGCAGCCGTTGATTTTCTGCGTGCCCGCCCCGAGGCCCGAAACGGACCGTTAGCCTTGATCGGATTCTCCATGGGTGGAGCGTGGTCGCTGGTGCTGGCGAGTGAGCGTCCCGAAGACTTCCACAAAGCGGTCCTGTTCTACGGAGCCGGCGAGGGTGATTTTACAAAGGTCAAAGCAGAAATCCAGGGGCATTTCTCAGATACGGACGAATGGGAGGACATCGATTATGTTCGCTCGATGGAAAACGAGATGCGCAATGCGGGAATGAAAACGAATTTCCATATTTATCCGCAGTTGCCGCACTGGTTTTTCGAAGAGGACCGGCCTGAGTTTAACCCAGAGGCTGCCGAGCTGGCCTGGACACGCACCCTGGAGTTTCTGCGTAAATAAGCCATGGCTGCAATCCAATTTCATCCCGCGACCGCAGAACGCTGGTCGGACCTGGAGCAGCTCTTTGGCAAGAATGGCGCAAACGCCGGATGCTGGTGTATGTTCTGGCGGCTGGAACGCGCCATGTTCAAAAAGACAAAAGGCGAAGGCAATCGTCAGATCTTAAAACAGATTGTCGAATCGGATGAGCAACCGGGCATCCTGGCATATGACGGGAAGCAGGCTGTAGGATGGTGTGGGATCGCGCCTCGCGAAAAATTAATCGCTCTGGAAACCTCACGAATCCTGAAGCGCGTGGACGACCAGCCTGTATGGTCGATTACGTGTTTTTTCGTTTTGAAAGAGGCGCGCAGACAAGGCATCATGGAGTCGATGATCAAGGCTGCTGTGGAGCATGCCACAGCCAATGGCGCCCAGGTCGTGGAAGCCTACCCGATCGATATGCAATCACCAAAGCTCGCAGGGCAGACGTTCAACAGCTATAGTGGCTATATGGGCATAGCGTCCGCGTTTCGGTCTCTTGGCTTCGAGCAAGTCGGAGGGGCTTCAGAAACGCAGTTGATCTTGCGCTTCAAGGTCAGGCCTGTGACAAGGAAGAAATCGAAATAAGCTGGCGCAGACAAACAAGGCGAGACGGGCGTCTCGCCTTGTTTTCTTTACAGAATCGCCCGCTGAAGCAAGTCCACGGCCTGTTGTTCTACCGTTTTGATTTGCAGGAGAATTTCTCGTAGATTCGCGCGGAACTCTGCAGCCTGCGCCTTCGACAACGTAAATTCGTTTTTAGATTCCGCTAAGAGGTTATTCAGTCTTGTGTTGATCTGTTTAATTTCCGGCAATGCGGATTCCCCTTTCTCCACGAATAAATCATGTTTCTCCTGGATCAGCTTCTTGCTCTCGCCAAGAAGCTGAACATCGTCCGGCAGCAAGGCATCGGCAAAGGTAAGCCATAGCTCATAACTCTTGCCAAACTTTTCTGCCGCCTCGTTCAAAGCAGGGCGCTTCAGGAGTTGTGCAGCTTCCAGGAGGAAGTCCGCGTATAAGCCGCGGTCCGCGCCGTCTGCAGAGCCCCAGGTGTTGATCCACTGATAGGCTCCCGGCTGGACGGGCGAGCCAGCCAGGGCATGATACATACGAATGCCGGGCGCGAAGAACCGTTCCCAGCTCTGCTTATTGCGTTGGTTGACCAGCAGCTCAGCCAGTTTATCATAAGCGGCAAATCCGAAATTTTGGCGTCCGCCGCGCGGAGGCTCCTCTGTGAATAGGCTGATGGTCTGGCAAATCCCCTTATGGACGGCGCTGGCCAGCTTCGCCGTCTGAGGCGCATCCAGAGTGATCAGACGATACTTGTCGTCCTTGACGCGCCCGCGGGCTCTGGTCAACTCTTCCATCGATAGATGCAGGGGCTGACTCGATCGGTCCGCCACGGTAACCGATTTGCTATCCGTCTCGAGCGCGAGGATGGGCATCATCCCCCACATCGGCTCATCCGCCGGAAGGCAGTTATAAGGCAGGCTGAATTGATCTGCCCACAGGATGGGATACAGTCCGCTTTCCAGCGTGTGCTGGAGATTCTTTTCCGCCGTCTCGGCCTTGTTTGTTTGCTGCACATCCTGCGCGATACCCAGACGCTCCAGCATGGTTGGAAATGGATTGAACGTGTTGCGCGTCAGAAGTGCTACGTGGGGAAGATATCCCTTGTATTCGAAGGTGAAATAGCCAAAGGCAATCCCGCCGCTCACGCCCAGCAGCAATGCTTCCGAATACGGTTTGCCTGTGTGCGGCGCTTTGATACCCTGCAAGGCAAGCGCATTGTGAATGCTGCCGGTCTCCCAGTGCCTGCCGCTCAGTTGAGTCTTTGTTTTCATCGCGACCTCCAAACGTTGAGCTTCTGGCATTATACGTATCTATCGGAGCCGTGTCGGAAATTAGAGACATACTTTGCACTTTTGAATCTTCGCTCAAGCTGCCGTTCGCGGCGGCGTTTCAGAAGCAGCCTGCGCCGGGGACGGCGCAGGGAGCACTGATGTGATGGAAGGGTGCTCAAAGATTCCTGATAGAATAGATGCGAGAAAGCCCGGATGGGCTTTTTTTATGCACAGCAGTGCTTGTGCAGGAAAGTAAGGAATCCCAAACTCAATGTATCCCAATTATCGCCTTTTCTGGCGCACAACCTATAGATCATTTTTCAAGTCCAAACATACCCCTGCCCGTCTCACCCGCAAACGAATCATCTTTCTTCTGCTTTTTTACACAGTCTGGCCGATCGGACAGCTCATCCACTGGTTTTGTTTCTTTCTGGATGACATTCTCTTTCCCGGTCACAAAACACAACCCGTTGAAAAGCCGTTGTTCATTCTGGGGAATCTACGCAGCGGCTCAACGTTTCTGCACCGCCTGCTCTCACGTGACTCCGAGACGTTTACCAGCCTGACGACGTGGGATATTTATCTGACGCCCTCTGTCACGCAAAAGAAGCTGACGCAGTTCGTCGCGGGCCTGGATAAAAGGTTTGGAGGGTACTTACACCGTCTGCTTCACGAGTTCGACCGGCGCACGCTTGGGCGCATTAGGATCCATCGCATTTCCTTCTTCCAGCCCGAGGAAGACGAGAACATCCTCCTGCATCTCTGGGATTCCTTCTGGGTCAGTTTTCTCTTTCCCTTCCTGGATGAGTTTCCGAACTACCAGCATTTTGATGAAGCCCTGGCGCCCGCGCACAAACGTCGGATCATGACATTCTACAGATCTATGTTGCAGCGACATTTGTATGCGACAGGCAAGAAGTACTTCGTCGCCAAGAACCCAGCCTTTAGCCCCAAGATCGAAACGCTGCTGGAATTCTTCCCGGATGCGCGCATTATCTATCTCGCGCGCAGCCCGCTGGATATGCTGCCATCTGCAATTTCGTGGATCAACTACGCACGACGCGTGTTTACGGAACCAAAAGAAAAGTATCTTTACCAGGACGAGATCGTGGATTTTTCTCAGCACTGGTACCGCTATCCGTTGAAGTATCTGGATGCACACCCTTCACCCCGCCATTTGATCCTGAACTATGATGATTTGATCCAGCGCCCCGAGCATGTCATTCGCAGCTTTTATGAGCAGTTTGGCTATCCCGACAAACCGGGTCTGGACCACATCGTGGACCAGGCTGTGAAAGAGACCCTCGCCTTCAACAGTGACCATATTTACTCTTACGAAGAGATGGGCTTCACACGCGAGCAGATCGTCGAGATATATTCTGATATTTTCGACCGCTTCGGCTTCGATAAACGGGAAGACGAGCTACCGGGTGTGGATGCAACGATAGTGAAAGTATCGGCAATTGATTAAATAAAAACGCCCGAAATCTTTCGGGCGTTTCTGATTCTATGGAGATTTCTTTGCCGGGGGGCTTGATTCCTTTGTGCTGGTCGGTCTTCGTCCAAGCAGTTTATCCATGCGTATTTTCGCGGCTTCGGCCTCTGCTTCTGCCGTCGAGACCTCGGGGACAGCTTGGCGTGCACGCGCGGCTTTCTGCCTCTTCACAGGTTCTTCCGTCTCTGCTTCAATCTGCTCGCCAACTTTGTCCACGAGACTGCTTCGCTGGTATTCTTCTTCCCAGTCCTCGGCAAGCTTGAGATCGATCGCTTTGTAACGCGCCATCAATAAGATGATGCCGGCAATCGCCATCAAGGCGGCAAAGATGCTCGAGTAACTGATTCCCAGGGAGGCGATCTTCGGCTGGTCGGGACGGAAGAATTCGATAATCACACGTCCAACGCCGGCCAACACGAGCCAGCCGGCGAAGAGCGCGCCAGGCTTCAGATCCTCCCTGTAGCGACGCGAAAGCCACAGCAGCAAGCCTGCTGAGGCGAAATTCCACAGCAGCTCGTAGGCAAACGTAGGGTGAAAGCGTGTTGTTTCCACAGGGAATAAATTGAGATCTTGATATTGAGGCAGGCGGTGCTCGGCGGAAATTGGGATTCCCCAGCGCAGGGTTGTCGGCGGTCCATAGAGCTCCTGATTGACGAAGTTCGCGAGGCGACCAATGCCCTGCCCCACCAGAGCCCCGGGACCGGCCGCATCCAGAAAGAGCCAGGGGTCGAGCCTGTTCTGGCGAAGATAGTACAGAAGCGCAGCCATGCCAAATAAAAAGCCGCCAAAGATGTGCAATCCGCCTTCCCATATGCGCAAAATACTGGCAGGGTTCTCGAGATAGGAACGATTGCCACCCAGGACGGCATTGAGCACATACCACAGCCGCGCCCCAATGATGCCTGCGGGCAGGACCCAGATGAGCGCATCCCAGATCCGGTCGCCTTTCTCGCCGCGTTCGCGCAGCCCGCGTTCGACGATCAGCGCGCCGGCGATGACTCCGATCATCACGATGACGCCATACCAGCGCAATGTGACGTTGATGCCAAATATCTCCGTTGAAAAGATGACAGGATCGATCATGTAAACCTCGGGGAATGTTTTCATAGATTATACCGTCTGGCTTCCCCATTTTGATGCAATCAGAAAGTTAAGAACAACATTAATGTTTTGTTACATTTGTCACATACCGCTTGTGATAGATTGCACATGACAGTATACTTCGAATGCTTACACTGAGAGTCAACGTTGACTTAAAGGCTAAGTATTTATAGCGGAGTGCCGCTTTTCTCAAGCGGTAAAAGCCTATCGAAATGCTCAAGATTAACCGCCAAACCGATTATGCCGTGCGCGTCATCCTGGCTCTTGCCAAACGAGGCGAGGGTGTGCGTCTCTCCAGTGGAGCCATCCAGCGCGAAATGCTCATCCCTCCGGCGCTGATGCCACGCATCGTCGCGCAGCTGGCCCGCGCGCGGCTGATCAACACGTTCCCGGGACGCGAGGGCGGCTTGATGCTCCCCCGCCCCGCGGCGCAGATCACGCTCCGAGATGTGGTGGAGGCGTTCGAGGGGCCGATCCTGCTCTCGGAATGCCTGCAGGCCAGGGATGAGGACGATTGCCCGTTCCGCACCAATTGCCCCGTCAGCCCGAAGTGGGGGCGAGTGCAGGTGGCGATGCTGCGCGAGATGGCGGCGATCACCTTCGAGAGCCTCGCGCAGGAAGCGCTTGGCGTGCCTGTAAAAGTGCCAGGTATAGCTTTGTGAATTCGATGTGCTGAGGGCGCACATACAAAATTTTTGAAGAGGAAAATCTATGGATCCAATCACACTTTCGAGATGGCAGTTCGGTCTGACGACTGTCTATCACTTTCTCTTCGTCCCACTGACGCTGGGATTGGGGTGGTTTGTGGCGTACATGCAAACCCGTTATTATCAAACCCGGGATGAGTCCTGGCGCAAGATGGCCAAGTTCTGGGGCAAGCTGTTTCTGATCAACTTCGCCATTGGCGTCGTGACAGGTATTGTGCAGGAATTTCAGTTCGGCATGAACTGGTCGGAATATTCCCGCTACGTTGGCGATATCTTCGGCGCGCCGTTGGCCATTGAAGCGCTGATGGCCTTCTTCATGGAATCGACCTTCCTGGGCATCTGGATCTTCGGCGAGGGACGCGTCCCTGAAAAGGTTCACCTGGCAGCGATCTGGCTTGTAGCGATCGGCTCGAATCTCTCTGCGCTTTGGATCCTGATGGCTAACGGCTGGATGCAGCACCCTGTTGGTTACATCATCAACGAGGTCACCGGGCGCGCCGAGCTGGTGGATTTCTTCGCCTTGATCGCCAACCCGAAAGGATGGCTATTCTTCTGGCACACCATCTCCGCCGGACTTGCGACGGCCAGTTTCCTGATCCTGGGTGTGAGCGCATATCATCTTGCTCGTAAACAATATGTGGAGGTCTTCAAGCGCTCTTTCAAGATGGCGGCTCTGGTCGGCTTGGTCGCCAGCACCCTGGTCTTCTTGGGTGGGCACACGAATGGCCAATACATGTATGAAACCCAGCCGATGAAGTTTGCCGCCATTGAGGCCCATTGGGAAACATCCGAGCCTGCATCGTTCTCCATCCTCACCATCGGCGATCTGACCGGCAAACACGAAGTCTGGTCTATCCGCGTGCCGGGCGTGTTAAGCTTCCTGGCCTGTAACAACTTCGATTGCGAAGTGCGCGGCGTGTACGATATCCAGGCAGAATATGAAGCCAAATATGGCCCCGGCGATTACATCCCGCTGATGGTCGTCACATACTGGACCTTCCGCTTCATGATGACGGTCGGACTGCTCATGATGCTGCTGTCCTTCCTTTTCCTGCTTGCCACCCGCAAACAATATGAGAATGCCAAGTGGATGAAGTGGGTGCCCTGGGTGGTGGCCCTGCCGTATATTGCCAATTCCAGCGGATGGATATTGACCGAAATGGGACGCCAACCGTGGATCGTGCAGGGATTGCTCACTGTGGAAAAAGCCGTTTCCCCGAACCTCACTACACTGGACCTGCTAATCTCTCTGATCGGCTATGCCGTTGTCTATGGTTCTCTGGGAGTGGCAATGGCCAAGCTGATGAAGAAATACGCCATCGCGGGACCTGACGCTGCCATCCATGAATCGGTGGACATCGAACCCGAAAGCGGCCCGCTGGGCGATATCCTGCCCATTGGCGCGCAAGATTAGTACATAAAGAGGCATAACATGTCTTACGAATTTCTGCAAATCCTTTGGTTTATCCTGATCGCCATTCTGTGGATCGGCTTCTACTTCCTCGAAGGCTTTGACTTCGGTGTCGGCATGCTCATTCCCATCCTGGGCAAGAAGGATGAGGAACGCCGCGCCATCATGAACACGATCGGCTCGGTCTGGGATGGCAATGAAGTCTGGCTGCTCACGGCCGGCGGCGCGACCTTTGCCGCCTTCCCGCACTGGTACGCCACCATGTTCAGCGGCTTTTATCTGCCCCTGTTCCTGCTGTTGGTCGGTCTGATCATCCGCGGCATCTCGTTCGAATATCGCTCAAAGGATCCCAACCCCGCCTGGCGCCACCGCTTCGACTGGATGATCGCAATTGGCTCCTTCATCGCCTCACTCCTGCTCGGGACCGCGTTCGCCAACCTGGCCAAAGGCGTGCCGATCGATGCGAACATGAACTACGTCAGCCCGAACGGCATCATGACCACGATCGCCCTGCTTAACCCTTTTGGCTTGATCGGCGGCCTGACGACTGTGGCTGTGTTCCTTCTGCACGGCGCCAACTTCCTGTCGCTCAAGTTGGATGGCGAATTGCGCGAGCGCGCTCGTGCCTTGTCCAAGAAACTCTACATCTTTGCGGCAGTCATGGCGGTCCTGCTGGCAGTGACCACCTATATCTATACCGACATTCTCAGCAAGATTGGAGTGAACCCCGGCATTACCCCCATCCTCTCCTTGGTTGCGTTGTTGATCTCGATCTACTTCATCAACCGCAAGATGGAAGGCTGGGCATTCATCAGCGTGTCTCTGCACATCGTACTGACTCAGGTCGCCTTCTTCACGCTGATGTTCCCCCGCGTGATGGTCTCCAGTCTCAACCCAGAATGGTCGCTGACTATTTACAATGCGTCGTCATCACAATATACCCTGACGGTGATGTCTGTGATTGCCTTGATCTTTGTCCCCATCGTGCTGGCCTATCAGGGTTGGACATATTACATGTTCCGCAAGCGAATCACAACTGACAAGAAGACTCTGGTCTACTAAACCTACTCCATCCGTATAATTGGAAGGTTGATGGACCAGCTCCTCAGCCTTCCAACTGTTTAACCTGATACCTAGTAATGCACCGCCGACTTTTAGCCCTAACTCGAGACTCGCGATCCGCCCTACTCATCACAGTTCTCTCCGGTTTTTTGATCGGTCTCCTGACGATTGGTCAGGCTTACTTACTTAGCAGCACGGTCAATGGAGTGTTTCTCGAAGGTCAGACGCTTGAACAAGTATCCCCTTGGCTGCGACTGATTCTGCTTGTCATTGCAGGACGCGCCTTCCTCACGTGGGTCAATGAAGTGAGCGCCAATGCCGTCGCAGTGCGGATCAAAACCGATTTACGCGAACGGCTTTTCCACCACATTCTGAACCTCGGCCCCGCTTACACACTTGGACAACGCACCGGTGAGCTGACAACCGCCGCGGTAGAAGGGATCGAAGCACTGGACGCGTATTACAGCCAGTATCTTCCCCAGCTTGTCATCACTGCCCTCGTCCCTATCAGCATCCTGATCGTCGTCTTTCCCATTGACTTGCTCTCGGGTGTCGTCCTGCTGCTCACCGCGCCGTTGATCCCCTTTTTCATGATCATGATCGGCAAAGGGGCGGAGATCGTCACCAAACGGCAATACCAGACGCTTTCACGCCTCTCCGCGCATTTCCTCGACAGCCTGCAAGGACTAACAACCCTGAAAGTCTTCGGTCAGTCCAAAGCGCACGCAAAGAATATCGAAACGGTCAGCAACCAGTTCCGCGATACGACGTTGGGCGTGTTGCGCATCACATTCCTTTCGGCGCTGGCTCTGGAACTGCTGGCAACCCTCAGCACCGCGGTCATTGCGGTGGAGATCGGCTTTCGCCTGCTGTACGACCGGATGGACTTTCTTCCAGCCTTCTTTATCCTCGTCCTTGCGCCGGAGTTTTACCTGCCATTGCGAAATCTCGGGGCGCGTTTCCACGCCGGGATGTCTGGCACGACCGCCGCAAAGCGGATCCATGAAATATTGGATACGCCGGTTCCCAGTAAGCGGTTAGAAGTAATCAGTGAGCAGCCGGTTAAAGAAGTATCTTCTATTGAATTTACGAACGTCAGCTACACATACCCAGGGGAAGCGATACCTGCCCTCGAAAATGTGAACTTAACCATCCAGACCGGCCAACACATTGCACTCGTCGGCCCAAGCGGCGCGGGAAAATCTACGCTGATAAATCTTTTGCTTGGCTTTATTCATCCTACGTCCGGCGCTATCAGCCTCAATCACAAATTACCAATTACAAATCACCAACACTTGCACCTGGCGCAAGTGCAGGTGTTACTGAGTTCAATCGCCTGGGTCCCTCAAAAGCCGTATCTCTTCCATGACACGATTTCCGCAAATATTCGTCTCGGCAAGCCAGAGGCTACAGACGAGGAAATGATTGCCGCAGCCAAGTCGGCGCATCTGCATGAGTTCATCGAAACACTGCCAGAAAAGTATGAAACGGTCATCGGCGAAAGCGGTGCGCGTCTCAGCGGGGGACAGGCACAGCGACTCGCGCTCGCCCGCGCCTTTCTGAAAAACGCCCCGATTCTTATCCTCGACGAGCCCACCTCCGGCCTGGACCCCGAAACCGAAGCCCTTCTCGAAGAATCTACCCGCCGCCTGATGCAGGGGCGTACCGTCATCACGATTGCCCACCGTCTCAACACGATCTTTCGGGCAGATAAGATCATCGTTCTTGAGGAAGGTCGCATCGTCGAATCTGGTACTCATCAAGAATTACTCTTACAAAGTGGCTCATATGCGCAGATGGTAAAGATTTATGGGGATTCAAGTGAAGCAGTAAGAAGCGAAAGCGTAAAAAGTGGAGAAGTAGAAAGTCAAACGTCCAATCTTCTATCACCAGCCTCCAATTACCAATTATCGCGAAGCATCCCCG
>LLBZ010000031.1_pt7 | contig 12989 bp, 10 predicted proteins | sample 1489421 | NCBI WGS metagenome assembly LLBZ01 (sample SAMN04092657, study PRJNA295927) | soil metagenome | biome: Soil prokaryotic community; feature: Bulk soil; isolation source: soil from tomato rhizosphere | host: tomato cultivar Moneymaker | place: South Korea | collected 2011-11-01 | reverse complement strand
CCGCTTCTGGTCCAGGAGTATAAACGGGCAGATAAATCAAGGGGTGCCAACGCTGTCTCTGGACGCACACCATCCGCGCCCAGCCACAGTGGAGCACTCGATAACAAAGCGGGCATAGACTCATCAGTCAATTTGTCTGATTCCTCCGCTCAGAGTCAGAATCCTTACTTTGATGCTGCCCTCGTCCCGGAAACTACGGTGATGTATCCAAATCAGGGTGCGCAGATACACTCCTTCCGGATCTTCGATTTGGAGGGCCAGCCTGTCAATGTTTTACTGCCCGGACAAAATTATCAATTCGAGGTCGCAGGAGAATTCCTGGCAGACCGTCGCAATATTTACTTTGGTATTCATATACGCTCCATATCCGGAACAGTCGTGACCGGACAGCGTTATCCGGAAAAGGGAAGGTTAATTGAACAGGTACGGGCGGGTGAGAGCTTCCGTATTATGTATGGCTTCCATATGATTTTATTGCCAGGCGTCTATTTCGTTGGCGGCGGTGTCTGGTCGTCGGATGAACCGAATTGCCTTCATCGCATCATCGATGCCTCGATGTTTCGCATCATGGGCAATCAGAAACCCAGCTCGTTTGGATATGTCGATGCATCTTGTATGGTGCCCCGTCTCAACATTGAAGCAGCGAGAGTAGACGTCGAGCGGGTGGAACAGAAAGATCTATAAAGATAAATGAAATACTCCGATCCAGAAGGACGTAATACATGCAAAAGGACATCAAACGGGCCATTGCTTCCATGACCCAGAGCATGGATCGCAAATGGCAAGAGATGACAGATTCCATGGATTTGAGGCTATCTCGTTTCATCGATATAAAAGAGTGTAAGTCGGTATGTTTGGCCTTGGGGCCATACAGGAATTTGACTACTCTAACGGCAGCGACGTTGTTCCTGCACCCAAATTGCCAGGTACTCAATCATGGTGGTGGCCGAATATTTGGAAATCCCGAAGTTGACTTTCTGTCCGAATACAGTGAGGAGACATTTAACCGGTTCATTCAATTTGCCGTAAAGATCTCCACAAAGGGAAAACGAGGAGCGTATGGCGGCTCCATAACATTTTCCCATGCCTTTGACCAAGAGTATCCTATGAAAGAAGCATACCGCAACAGCCATACGAGGATCTTAAAAGACAACATCACCTGCCTGTTTTGGAAGGAGTCTCTCCTGACATCCAATTGGATCCGCAAAAAGAATGTTGATCTGGGGAGGATTTTTAGACAGGATGAGCGGTTACGATTCTTGTTCCCCATCCGGAACCCCTTGGATTGCGCGATCTCGAACATGAAAACCGGTCATGCAAAAATATTGGAGAACATTACCTCACGTTCTTCGGAAATTGAAGTCACAAAAGCAGTCTTAGATGAAATCCATTGGTGCGCGGAATTGCATGATAAATATCCTGATCGATTCTTTTATTATTTCGAGCATGAAATAGCAAAGGAAACGCTAGTTCGGTTAGCGGCTTTCTTACGGATCCCTCCGGATGAACGGTGGATCCGGAATGCGCTTTCTGTAATGAAAATCAAAAAACCTTATCGACACAAAGCTGATTTGACCGCGTTCTATCAAGAGTATGTGATGCGTCAATTTGCAGAATTTCCCGTTCTGCAACAAGGACTCTTGCTATTTACCGAGAAGGTGCCAACCGTATGAGAACTTGCGAGAAAACCTTTCTGTATACCCCCGGTAGCGGAGGATAAAGTTGAAGTTAAGACAACGTTTTAAGGCAATCATACGTTATGCCCTGTTCAAGCTCTATATACAGATCCATCGTTTTTTTCATGCGATCCATGTCCTGCCCTACAGTCGCAACTTTGGCCTGGAAAGAGGCTCTCCGGTGGGGAGATATTACGTGGAGAAATTTCTGCGTGAGAATGCAGATCATATTGCCGGACGTTGCCTCGAGTTTGGAGAACCTCGATATAAATCGTACTTCCCGAAAGTGAGTGAGTATGAAATCACGGATGTTGTGCAACGTCCCGGGGTGAGGTATGTTTGTGATATTCATGAGGCTCAAGGTATTCCAAAAAACCATTTTGATGCGGTGATCTGTACCCAGGTATTTGAGCATTTAGCCTATCCTGAAAAAGCTGCAAAGTCATTGTTCGAAATCATGGCTCCCGGAGGGATTCTGCTCCTTACAGCACCCTTTATTAATCCTGTTCACTATGTCCCAACGGACTTTCGAAGATTTACGCCTGAGTGTCTGGATATGATTATTAAGGACGCCGGGTTCCATGTTGAGATCGTAAGTTTTGGAGGGAATTCCCTTGTGGGCACCGGTTCATTATTAGGAATGGTTCAGGAAGATTTCTCGGTTGCCGAGCTTGAGGCGAAAGATCCTATCTATCCTTATAATATACTGATAAGAGCCAGAAAACCGGGATAACGCATCCTACCTGAAGGCTCATTGACATCATTTAAGCGCAAAGGAAGCTGACTATATGGTTAGTGTTGACCTGCCTGAGGCAGTCTGGAATTATCTACGCTGGAATGCCTATCTTTCCACAACCTATAAACTCCTGTACATCTCCACTCCAAAAGTAGCTTGTACTTCATTGAAGTGGTGGTTCGCAAGCCTGGAAGGGTACGCCAAGGCGTTGTCTGAATATAAAGAGAGTGGTGAATCCGATCCGGACCTGGTCGTTCACGATAGCTTTCATAAGGTTGCGCCGCATATTACCGGTTTAGAGTCTGAAGCACTGGCTCCCGCCCTTGTGTCTGAGAATTATTTTCGCTTTGCTGTCGTGCGCAATCCTTATAAGAGGATTTTTTCCGCCTGGCAGTCAAAGCTACTCTTACGGGAACCTTTACAAAGTCAGCCCTATCTTGAATACGATTTCTTCAGGCATCCCATAGAAAGCGTCGCGGACATTCGGTCGAGCTTTGAAGGCTTTCTCGAGCATCTCGCTTTTAAAGAAGCGCCCGACTATTTGGACGTTCATTGGACTCCGCAGGCAGATCTGCTCAGGCCGGATTTGATCTCTTACACAAAACTGGCTCAGATCGAAAATTTACATGATCTGAATACAGCGCTCTCTGAGCATCTTGGTCCCCATTTTGCCAACCCCTTCTTAAGCCGCAGAACCAATGAAAGCCTGCTCCCGTTTTCGGCAGAGTTGATTACCGAGCGCGCTGCAGAGCTCATTCGGATGCTTTACATGCGTGATTTCGAAATGTTTGGCTATGAGAGACATTTGCCTGACTCTCAGAAAGAATCTTCGGTGGTCGCGCCAGATATTGCCTTACAAGCGATTAAGCTGATTCGAGCGCGTCACCAGATGTTAACGAACACCCGGTTGGCATCTAACAGAAAAGTCAACCAGCTGAACGGCACAATCAGCGAATTCACTCGGGACGTCAGAGATCTTAATCAAACGATTTCCAACCGTGATCAAACGATTTCCAGTCTCCATCAGGGGATTTCGAATCTCAATCAAGAAATTTCGAATCTCAATCAGAAAATTTTGAATCTCAATCAAACTGTAGCCACGCGCGACAAACAGATTGCGGCCCTGCACCGGAATCTAAAATCTGCATCGGATGCGATGACAGAGATCAGAAACAGTACCTCATGGAAGATTGGTAATCGCATTACGCGGCTCGGGTTAATCCTGTTCCCGCATGGTTCTCGCAGAGAACGCATGGTTCGATTGTCGATCCAGGGGATTCAAACCTGGCGCAGGGAGGGTTTGAAGGCTTTCCTGCAAAAAGCATTCCTGAAGGTTAAACGGGCTACCCGGTCCCGTATTGGGCGATCTCCAGGAGGATCTCCAATACAGGTAGATTCTCCTTCTCCTACCAACGATCCTTATGTGCCCATCAATGAATTTGATGTGGATCCTGCAAATGTCTTGGTGAAGACCATTGCTTTCTATCTCCCCCAATTCCATCCCATCCCTGAGAATGATGCCTGGTGGGGTAAGGGTTTTACGGAATGGACAAATGTAGCCAAGGCTCAGCCGAATTTTGAGGGTCATTACCAGCCCCATCTCCCTGATGAGCTGGGCTATTACGATTTACGCCTGCCTGAAGTCCAGAAGCGCCAGGTGGAGCTTGCTAAAAAGTATGGGATTTATGGATTCTGCTTCTACTATTATTGGTTCGCCGGGAAACGCCTGCTGGAACACCCGTTGAATCAGTATCTGGCCAATCCAGAGCTTGATCTTCCCTTCTGTCTATGCTGGGCCAATGAGAATTGGACGCGACGCTGGGACGGAGCAGAACATGAGATCTTGATCGGGCAGACGCATAATGAGCAAGAATATCTGCATTTTATTCAGGATATCATCCCGAACTTCAAAGATCCCAGATACATCCGTATAGATGGGAAACCGGTTTTGCTCGTCTACCGGATCAATTTACTGCCAGACCCTCAAACAGCTGCCAGGATTTGGCGGGATGAATGTAAACGTTTGGGAATGGGTGACATTTATTTGATTGCCGTCCAGAGCTTCGGTATTACCGACCCCCGACCCTACGGATTTGATGCCGCGGTTGAATTCCCACCTTCCTATTTGGGCGCGGCAGTCGTCGACCCAGCATCTCTCAAGCTCACGAATCCGAACTTTAAAGGAAAGATCCTCGACTATCACTCTGCAGCTAACATGATGATGCAGAGGAGGCCTGATGGCTACACCTTATTTAAGACGGTCATGCTCGCCTGGGATAATACAGCTCGCCGGCAAGATGATAGCCATATCTTTGTCAACGCAGCACCCTCGGCCTATCAAAGCTGGCTGGAAAACGTTGTAACGTACACCAGAAACAATTTGCCCAGGGATAAGCGCTTTGTGTTTATCAATGCCTGGAATGAATGGGCAGAAGGAACACATCTCGAACCAGACCGGCGCTATGGTTATGCCTATTTACAGGCGACTGCCGAGGCAATCCAGGACGTAGATAATAAAAGATTCCCCTTTCCGACCGGTTGGAAGATACTTTTTGTATCCCATGATGCCAATAAGGGAGGCGCGCAGGCGGCACTATTAAGTACCCTTGAGTGGTTCAGGGAACACACTTCGCTCTCCTTAAAGGTGCTGTGCCTGGAGGGCGGCCCTTTGCTGTCTCGCTTTAGAGCGCTGGCAGATACGATCGTGCTGAGCGAAATAAGGCAAACCGCTGCTGGTGATTCTGAACTAACAGAGCGGTTATTGGATTTTTGCAACGGGACGCCCGACTTGATTTATGGCAACACGGTCGTGGCAGGTAAGGCTTATCCATGGCTTCATACTCTGGGTGTTCCCATCCTCACTCATGCTTACGAGCTGGAAATGAGCATTCAACGTTACGCGTCTGAATGGATGGAAGACGTCCTGAAATTTTCGACCCACTATATTACCCCCTCCAACGCTGTGAAAGATAACCTGATCAAGAATCATGCGGTCGATCCCGACAAAATTACAGTTGTATATGGGGCGGTTTCAAATGAGTCTATCTACCTGTATGAATCTACACAGGAAAAGAGACAGGAAAGAAAACGTTTGGGACTCGATGCCGAAAAGATTCTGATCGTGGGATGTGGTCTGGGCATGCCTTTCCGGAAGGGCGCCGATCTTTTCATAGAAGTAGCAGATGTCTTGCGCCGACGAGGACAAAGGGACTTTCATTTTTACTGGATCGGTGGTTTTGAAGACTCCGAACGCGATCCCAGATATGGAATCTGGTCGGAGCATCAAGCGAAATTGACAAAGGGAAATTTAGGAGATTTTGTTACCTTTCTCGGTTACCGGGAGAATTTTAAGGACTTCTTTAGAGCAGCGGATATATTTGTGCTGCCTTCCCGGGAAGACCCGCTGCCTCTCGTTGCAATCGAGGCTGCAAAATGCGCCTTACCTCTGATCTGTTTTGCCGAGGCCGGGGGTACGCCAGATCTTGTGGGCGATGATGCTGGATTTGTCGTGCGGTTTGAAGATGTGGAGACGATGGCAGACAATATCCACAAATTGATCCATGATCCCGCTCTGAGAACGAGAATGGGAGCGCGCGCCAGGGAAAAGTTCCTTTCACAGTTTACTGTGGAACGAACGACGCCGAAAATTCTTTCCACGTGCCGAAAAATTGCCGGCAAGAAACCGGCAGTCTCCGTGATTGTGCCAAACTATAACCATGCGAAATACCTGCCTGCACGATTGGAAAGTATTTTTAATCAGACCTATCAGGATTTTGAGGCTATCCTCCTGGACGATGCTTCGACGGACAACAGCCTGGAAGTGCTTCAACGGTATAGGGACTTCGGTGACGTACGGGTACATACCAATGAACGGAACAGCGGTTCACCTTTTAAGCAATGGCTGGTCGGACTGAACATGGCGCAGGCGGATATTCTCTGGATTGCCGAGTCGGATGATGTCTGCAAGCCGGAATTTCTTGAAAAATTGCTTCCGGCATTCCGCGACCCCACCGTCAAGCTGGCTTATGCCAACTCTGATGTGATCGATGAGGAGGGCCGTGTGATTGGTGATTACTCGTCTGACCAGGCAAAATACTTAGCGACGCTATCGACGACAAAATGGAAAAACAGTTATACCGCGATAGCCGACCAGGAAATTAACGATGGTCTGGGCATCAAGAATACGATCCTCAATGCAAGCGCCGTCCTCTTACGGAAGTTTGACATGTCTTCAGATCTTAAAGAAATACTTGCACAAATGAGAATTGCCGGAGATTGGTATTGCTATGTCCACGCCATTAAGCATGGGAAGCTATATTATGATTGCAGAAAATGGAATAGTCATCGAAGGCATTCCAGTAGTGTCATCGCACAGACGGTTTCTGATCAAAAGATTAAGGAATTTTTTCAGGAATTTGCTCTCGTGCATAAATATATATTCAATACATATCGGCTGGATCCCCCGTTTGAGGAAAAATGGGAACAATATTTGCTTCAGCAGCTCCGTGATTTTTCTCTGGATGGCAGTTATGAGATTCTCGGGCACTATTATCCTGTAGATGAAATACAGGCCTTGATCGCCAAGCATGAAACCTCTCCTCATTCTAAAGAAAAAACACCAGCGTGATTTATGATAAGGCAGAATATATGAGGTGTGTTGTCATTGGCGGCGGTGGTTTTATTGGCTCGCATTTATGTGAGACCTTACTGTCTGTGGGTCATGATGTTACCGTATTCGACCGAGCGGATTCTCCAAATCTAGAGCTTCTAAAGCAAAAAGGGGTGAGGCTCTGTGTTGGAGATTTCTTCAATCCGGAGGATGTCCAACGCTCCCTTCAAGATCAGGAGGTCCTTTTCCATCTGCTCTCTACTACTGTCCCTCAAACCTCTAATGAGGATCCTGCTCGCGATGTCGAAACAAACGTTGTAGGGACGTTGAGGTTGCTGGAAGCCGTAAGAAAGACATCGATCAAAAAGATAATTTTTCCCTCCTCCGGAGGAACCGTGTACGGCGTTCCTCGTGAGATACCTATCAAGGAGGACCATCCAACCAATCCTACGAGTTCCTATGGAATAGGGAAGCTTATTATAGAGAAATATTTAAATATGTATTGGACACTGTATGGATTGGATTATTGTGTGTTGCGTATCGCTAACGCTTATGGAGAAAGACAGCGGCCCACAGCGACCCAGGGTGTCATCCCGGTTTTTCTGGAAAGAGGGCTGCGCGATCAAGAAATTACCGTATGGGGAGATGGCTCCGTGATGCGAGATTATGTATATGCGTCTGATATTTCGCAGGCATTCATAAAAGCATTAACCTATTCCGGAGAAATGAAAGTCTTCAACATCGGCTCTGGGCAGGGACATAGTGTGAACGATGTCATTCATGTGATGGAAAGAGTTATGGGATGGCCCTTGAAAGTGAAATACACCAGCGGGCGTTCTTTCGATGTCCCCATTAGCGTCTTGGACATCACTCGCGCAAAGAATTACCTTGACTGGGCACCTACGATCAGCCTGTTCGAAGGCATTGCCCGCATGCATGCCTGGGTGCTGAAGGAACAGGAGGGCTGAACACAATCCCGTGCTCTCACCAAAAAACACATGCACATATACATAGCATACTAAACAAAGCCACCCCATAGAGGCAAAAGATGAAGGATTTTGTTTCGAAATTTTCTAAACGCCCTACACGTCCAGATTTCATAATCATCGGAACCATGAAGGGCGGCACTACCCGGCTTTACGATTTTCTAACTATGCATCCGGACATTGAGAGAGCGAAGGCAAAAGAGATTCATTATTTCTCGCTTAATTACAATAAGGGGGAGGATTGGTATCTGGATCATTTTCGTACTCATCCGAACAAGCTTACCGGAGAGGCAAGTCCCACGTATTTTCATCTTGCTCACACCTCTACCATTCCATCTATGATAAAAAGAATAAACGATAAGATGAAAATCCTATTAATAGTTCGTGATCCTGTCGAACGGGCAGTTTCCCACTATAACCACTTCTGCAAAATAAACAAGCTACAAGATATTATGTCTTTGGACGTAAATGAGTTTTTCAGCACACCTTACAGTGACATCATTACACGGTCGACAACGGTTGGATTTTATGCTGAACAGGCGATCGCCTTTAGTTTGTACTACAGGAATTACCTTAGTTATGAGTCCGTTTTTGATAAAAACGACATCTTGGTGTTATCGATGCAGGAGCTGCGTGAATTGCCGTTCGACACTATGAAAGAGGTATATAAATTTATCGGTGTTCCCTATGTGCAAAATGATGAATTTAAGGTCGTGAAATATGCACATGGCACGGATATGACCAGGCTTGACAAACAAACATTCACACGCTTGGCGGAATTATTTTATCCGGATTATAAAAAATTCTGTCAGCGAACCGGCCTTAAGTATTCAGAACTAGATTTATCTGTTGCGAGCCCAAGGCCTGATGGTTTCGTCAAAAGTATCGCGGCAAAGGACGATACGAGCGCGGCAACACAGGAAACAACATCGGAAACACAACCGAACGCTGCCTCCTCCGATATACACATTGGAAAACATGGATGGCTGTTTTTGCTAAAAGGAAGCAACAATTCCATCGATTATTATCGAACACCAAATTTGTTCAATAAGAACTTGATTAATGGGTGGAAAATGTTGCTAAAAAAGCGGATTGAGTATTTCAGCAGGAAAAATATCAAATACGTTCATCTTTTCGTGCCAAATAAGCTAACGGTATATCCCGAATACTTTAATGGTGAGCTGCCTTTTTATGATCACACCCCTTTATTGAAGTTTTCAGGCGAATTATCTCAGCAAGGCGAAACTGAGCTTTTCAAGCAGGTGATCGATCCCACCAATTATTTTAAAGAACTTAAGAAGACACACATGCTGTTCTGGAAAACAGATACACATTGGACATTTTACGGGGTGTTTGGAGCCTATCAGTTGATCTGTGCCATATTAGGGATCACTCCAAACAATGAACTACTGCATAGACCACAAACAACAGGTCGCCTGGTCATGGATGAAGGAGGAAAATTAACCCCACCGATAGAGGAAGAGGTTAGTTTTTTTAATGTGCTTAAGAATGCAAAGAGAACCTATGCAAATGAGCTTATCCAATATAAAGAAAATAACAGTTTGGAGATAACGCGGGGCGATTTACATATCGGATCAAATGTTGTCTTTCAGAATGAAGCCGCATCCAGCTCTAAGACGGTTGTTCTCTTCGGAGACTCGTTTAGTGAGTATAGACCCAATTACTTGACGGGGACCGTTGCGGAAACTTTCCGCGAGGTACACTTTGTGTGGTCCACGAGTATCGACTTCCAGTATGTTCAAAGAGTTAAACCCGATATTGTGATCACCGAAATCGTCGAAAGATTTATGCCCAGGGTTCCCGATGACGGGTTTAACCTGGAGGAATATGTCAGGAGAAAAATGAGAGAGGTTGGGAGATAATCTCGGAAACTGATTTTACAATGAACAAACTGAAACATTACCTGCGTCCAATTTATCACTTTGTCAAACGAGGAAGAACAAAGGAAAGGAACGTTCCCGTCCTTTTCTCGAACACGGGTTTTTGTTATAGCTGCAATCGGACCACCCGGTTTACAGCAACGAAGGACTGGTGGCGCGATCATTATCTTTGTACTCAGTGCGGCTCAATCCCGCGCGAACGAGCAGTCATGTACTGCATAGAGAAGTTTTTTCCGGAATGGCGGGAGAGGGTCATTCATGAATCTTCACCGGTGTTTCGGGGCACAAGCCTCCGGCTCAAATCGGAAGCCAAAGAGTATTATCCGACCCAATATTTTCCCGGGATCGAACGAGGGGTCGTCCATCGCGGATTTAGAAACGAAGACCTGGAGCAATTAACATTTGCGGATCAGTCCATTGACCTTCACGTCACCCAGGACGTATTTGAGCATATCTTCGACCCGGCTCAGGCATTTCGGGAAATCGCCCGAACGCTGAAACCCGGTGGAGCTCACATTTTCACGACTCCGCTGGTAAACAAAAATTCTCCTACCCAGTGGTGTGCAAGGCGAGGTCTGGATGGAGAGATCGAACATTTAATTGACCCACCGGAGTATCACGGCAACCCTGTCTCTGCCGAAGGTTCTCTGGTTACCGTCCACTGGGGATACGATATCGTGAAATACATCCACGATGCCTGCGATCTTTTCACGGAAATGATTTATCTCGATGCTTTAGAACTAGGCATTCGGGCGGAGTATATCGAAGTTTTGATCACCAGAAAATGACATTTTAGACATGCGCCAATCTGGTGCTCTTGCAAAGAAATTCCGAGAAGTTCATTCTGTGCGGTCCGTGAACTTAGATCTAGCGTATTGCCGAACAAAACCCGGCGACCTAAAGCCTCCTGATAAATTTCGGCAGTTTTAAGCTCGATCAAGCGAGTTTGGTTGGACTGATCTTCGCAACTTTTGTACATCACTTGCTCATTTCAAGGCGAAAAGAGGTATGCTATGTGGTCAATGTTTGAAAGTGAAATCAAAAGAATAGATAGCATTATGGGGTCAGAACCGTTGCCCAACATACCGGATCTGTTCAGCAGGGTGCCATTGGATGATTTTGGAAACTTGCTTATGGATGTTCCGTCCCATTATCCAAACATCAAGTCTTATTTTCCTTCCATGGTTTCAGAACAAGCTCAGAAGAGTTGGACAGGTTCTTACGGCGCAGCGTTACTTGAGCTTTCTCTAACTTTTGTGAAAACTATGATTTCGGGTTATTCCACAATCACCGGCAAAAGGCTTGGTGATGCCCGGATTCTTGATTTTGGTTGTGGATGGGGACGCTTGATTCGACTTCTTTATAAATATGTACCCAGCGAAAATATTTATGGGATCGATCCTTCCGATCAATCCATAAAGCTTTGTCAGGAACACCGGGTAAGAGGCAACATCGCTCTTTCAGATTGGGTACCCACTTCACTTCCCTTTGATGTCAAAATTGACTTGATTTTTGCATTTTCTGTCTTAACGCACTTGAGCGAAAAAACAACACGAGTTGCACTCTCCACATTGAGAAATTACATTTCTGAAGATGGTGTACTGCTGATCACCATCCGCCCCAAAGAGTTTTGGCCATTTCAAATACAAGGTGAACAAGCTCAAGAACTAGTAACAGAGCACGATACGAATGGTTTTGCTTTTATCCCGGGAAAAAATCGTGCCCCTGTGGATGGCGATATCACGTATGGCGATACATCTATGTCACTGGCATACATTGAAAGTAATTTTCCCCAATGGCGAATAGAAGCTGTGGAATGCAACGCTGTGAACAAATATCAGGTTCTTGTATTTCTCAAACCTGTCTAGGTTTACATCAAACAGCATGCATTCTACTAACCGGCACGTTTCCATTTGGGCTTTCATCCACCTCATCGAAGCTTCAATCGCTCGTTTATCCTGGCCTTGGATGAACTCCGTGTGTCCTTGAGAGTTTGGCATACGTGGCCGTGGCTTACTTTGCCATCACTGAGATGCCTAGCTATGCTACTTACACGTTCGAAAGGCAAAGGAATACGATTGATGTTTTCAGTCTCATTTCCTGGGCACTTCTCCTGATTTTTAGCGTGACAGCCTTATCATTCGTCTTCTTAAGAGGAGTATGTTGTGCAGCTGATACCTATCTCGCCATGATCGCCAGGAATCTTGCAAATGGATTGGTTTGTACATCCACGATTCAGCCCCTCCTGAAGCAATTGCTTCTACGGAGTTAAGCTTACCTAATAGTTCTCATCTTAGTTTGATGATGCAAAGTACATTGTCAGTACAGTCTGTAAAAAAAGAATGAAACTAATATTGAACGCGATGACTAAAAGCAAAAAGGAATTACTGCTCCTTGCAGGAACTATTTTTATCGTTCTTTTAGGAGAATTACTGATATTCAATCGTGCTGCCATAATGGATCGATTCTCTGGACTGAAAGAGCGGCGTTACACAGTCCGTGAAGGTGTTCTGCATCAAATGAATCTAAGAGCCGGTAAGCTGGTTGTTCAGGGACCTAATCCCAGCATAACCTTTAAGAATATTAATCTGTCCGTGGATCGGATTTCGGTGACGTGCAAGAATTCAATAGAACATGCACGGGGACAGGTTTTCTTCCGTGCCGCCAACGAAGATTTCACCTGGGCGAATTCTGTTAGTTACGATACAAGCACAAATACCAACACACAAATCATCGATCTTCCAGCCGTCCAGCCGGTCTCAGATCTGAGGTTTGATCTCACTCATTCCGAAAATGATGTTGTCCTGTGCAATGAGTTTGTGATCAACCCGCTTGTTCGCTTTGATGTTCGCCTTCGCCGGGTTGTCGTCTATATGGGCTTCGTACTGCTTGCCGCATTCGAGGTGATCAAAAAACTGTCATCCAGGAGTGAGAATCTAGAGAAACCGTTCCCCTTCTTATCCTTTCAGAGACTGGCAACTCCCTTACTCGCCGTCTGCTTGGTCTTCCCGGATGTAGTCTTCCTCGGAGCTAGTCTACGTATCACGGACCAAGTATATGGTAACCGCCATAACTTCCCCC
>LLBZ010015815.1_pt8 | contig 13035 bp, 14 predicted proteins | sample 1489421 | NCBI WGS metagenome assembly LLBZ01 (sample SAMN04092657, study PRJNA295927) | soil metagenome | biome: Soil prokaryotic community; feature: Bulk soil; isolation source: soil from tomato rhizosphere | host: tomato cultivar Moneymaker | place: South Korea | collected 2011-11-01 | reverse complement strand
GTGCATGGACAAGCGGAATGCTTCAGTACGGACCAGGCCTTCCAGTCCCGATCGATCGATCGCCGAGACATGCATGAAGTAGTCGCCGTTGCGCATGCCGTCAAGCGCAATGTTCGGCGTTGACGAGCGGCCTTCTGTAATCATGTTTTGAGCATCCTGGTCGGTTGATACCTGTACATGGTACGCCGCAGCGTCCGGTGCCGGTACCAAGGTGACGTGCGCTGTGCGATAGATCGCGTCAGTCGCGGGAGCGACGATGTGAGGCGCAGGCAGTAAGTCGATTGCAGGGCCGATCACTGTGGCACTAGTGATATTGCCAGTCGCAGGCGCGAGCGTGCGGGTATCGGCACTCACGTTCCTGGCGACCGCAACGCTGCCTGACAAGACTTCGGTAGCAGTCGTATTGCCATTCAGGCTGACACGGAAACGCGTGCCGCGCACACCGGCAACCGCATGCGGTGTACGTACTTCAAACTTGCCCTTGACCGCATCGAGTGGCGCGACACGGGATTCGATGCGACCGCGCAGTAATGTTACTTCGGTGCGCGGGCTTCTGGTGTAGCGCGTGACGCGCAGTCTGGCAATCTTGACGCGACTGTTCGACGGTAACGAAATACGGGATGTGTCGGGTAGCGCAATGGTCAGGAAGCTGTTGGCGCCGGTATCGATTTCGGTGTCTTCGGTAATCGTCGCGCCGACGCTGAGCATCTGCATGCTGCCGTCGCCTGCTTTTGCACGAACGTTGCCGGATACGGCGACGACCTTGGCCTCGATGGCATCATCGGCAAGCAGATCGGCAGGAATCAGGATGGCGGCACCGATCGGGATGTTCATGTCGCGGTCGATGCGGTTGATCTTGCCGAGCGCCACCCAGTGATCGCGCCGAGTCGTATATTGATGTGCAATTGACATCAATGTATCACCGGCTTTTGCGTAGTAAGTGATGCTGGCGGATGTTACGGATACGGTGCCGGGCTTGCCTGCTACAGGAGGCGACGCGCGCGACTCTGGTGGTGACGCCGCCGCACTGACCAGCGCGAGCAACAGAGTGACACGACAAAGGGCCTTGCGCATGTTATCTCCCTGCGCCGGCCCTTGCGCTTAAAGCTGGTTTATTGTGTTATTTGCTCTAATCGATAGCCGTAGCTGTAGACCGGGGCCAGACGAAAACCGTTTTCAGGACGCAATTGTAACTTGCTACGCACCCGTGATACATGGGTATCCATTGTGCGCGAAGGGACTTCGACATCACGCGCCCAGACGGCTTCAAGAATATACGCGCGCGACAGCGGTCTGCCCAGGTTGCGGAAAAACAGCAGCGCAAGATCGAATTCCTTTTGTGTGACTTCGACCGCATTGCCGCTGATCGCAAGACGTCCGGTGCGCGTTTCAAATACATAGTCGCCGAACTGGATCTGCTCGACCGGATTCTGGGCCGGATAGGCACGGCGCAGCAATGCCTGCACGCGCGCGACCAGTTCGCCACGGCGGATCGGCTTGATCATGTAGTCATCTGCACCGGCCGCCAGTCCGGATACGATGTCGTCCTCGCCGGAGCGATTTGTCATGAATAGCACCGGCAACACCGCCGGCAGTTTTTCGCGTACCCAGACCAACACTTCCGGCCCGCTCAAGTCCGGCACCTGCCAATCCAGAATCAGCATGTCGAAATTATCGCGCCGCAGTTGCGTCAACATGTCCTTGCCGCTTTGAAACGGGTGACAGGTATGACCGGCAGAGGTGAGGACCTGGCACACCAGATCGATCTGGCTGCGGTCGTCGTCAAGCACAGCAATTCGCATAATAGGTTTTTGTATCAACAAGAAATAACGTGGTCTGTATGTAATTTAACAAAGTATCGGAACCGTACGACCACCACCATTGCAACGTGACAATATTTAACATTTGGTACCGCCAATACGTTGCATTTGTGGCGTCGACTGGTGCAGGCGATGAAACATTTGATAATTTGCGTCATCCGCATATGCTGGCGACGCGGTCATTTACAATGCACTTTTCAGCAGACGCTGGATTGGTTTGTATGGCAAAGGTAGAAGACAAGGGCAATTGGACGTTGGTGCCATCGACAGCAAAAGAGATCGATGCAGTGCGCAAAAAGTGCCGGCGCATCGTGATGCGGCGTGCCGCGGTGTCGGCAGGGATCTCGGTGGTGCCGATTCCCGGCATGGATATTGCCACCGATCTTGGCATGCTGGCCAACCTGATCGAGGAAATCAATGCCGAATTCGGCTTGACGCCGACGCAGATCGAACGGCTGCGGCCGACATTGCGGGTGGCCGTTTATGAGATGCTGGTCGGTATGGGCAGCATATTGGTCGGCAAGGTTGTCACGCGCGAACTGGCGGCGCGACTGCTCAAACGAATCGGTACCAAAATGCTGCTGAAGCACACCGCAAAGCTGGTGCCCTTGGCAGGACAGGTTGCGGCGGCGACCATTGGCTTTGCGGCATTTCGTACGATCGGTTACCAGCATGTCGATGCCTGCGCGACCATCGCCACCGAGCTGCTGGCGCACGACGTCAAACCGGCGTAAGACAGGCACTGCTATAACGCGCGGATTCAAGTAATTTTCAATGACTTTTGGTTACATGTTGGTGCTTACCTACAATCCAAACAAGCGTCGCATTCTCTCTGTTATTCTTCTGCGCCGATCGGGCGTTTGCCCCGACCGGGATCGAGGCCTTCGATAAGCGGGAGACAACGCGCAGTGGCACGAATTTCAAATGAACGGGAAAGCTTCAGTCACCGTCTGCGGCAAGCGCTGCACAATGCACATCATTCCTCCGATAGTCCGACCGAACTGGCACGCGATTTCAATATTCGTTTTGCCGGCCCGCCGGTCACTTCCCATGCGGCCCGCAAGTGGCTTGTCGGCGAAGCCATTCCCACTCAGGACAAGATGCGCGCGCTTGCCGAATGGCTTGTCGTACCGGTCGATTGGCTGCGTTTCGGCGGTGAAGAGCGTAGTGCCGGCGCACAGGTCGATACCAGCAATTTCACGCCGGAAGACTTGAAGCTGGTTGCAGAACTGCAGTTGCTGGGCGAACGCGAACGCCATATCGTGCGGGAATTCATTCGCATCATGATGAGGATGGGAAAACAGCCCGTGCCGAAAAAACAGGATGCCGACGGCAGCGGTGCTGCGCCCCTTGACTGACGATCAGTAGTAAGGTTGGCGCGTGGTCGGGAAGAGTCGTATTTCTCATCTTGAAGAGTGCGCAATCGCGGCCGAACCGATGCCAGCTATGTTGCCCAGCCCGACGCTGTCCGACAGCGCCATCGTGAGCTCCTGGAAATGCGAGGTCTCACCGGCGGAGGATCCGTGGCGTCGCGAGTAGTATGTCGGATGCCAATAACACCGACTGGCGTTTGCATCGCGTGGCATTGAATCTTGTAAGGATTGATACCGCTTTTGTAAAAAACCTCCGGTGCAAGACCGGTGAACGAATGCTGTTGCGACGCGTCCTATTATGCAGTCGTTAAGTCATCGGTCGTGCGTCAATCCGTTGCCTGGCTGGCGTCATGTGTCCAGATGCGGGTCACGTCTGTCCGGTATCGCATCAGTCCATCTGGCAGTATCGGCCGCTGTCATGTTGCCGAATGGGAGGATGCGGCCGTCTTGATAGCCGAGCTGCTCGATATCGATCAGATATTGTTCGCGCGACAGCAGCGTCCCGCAACAAATGTTGTCGCTGGGCGGCGGCGCATGTGTTTCCTGCCGCAAGCGATCGAGCAAGTCATCCATCAGCCACGCCGGAATCACTGTCCGATGCGCGGGATAGACAAAGCCGAACAACGTGACATGTGCCAGCAATACCCGCCAATGCGGATCGAAACGCTGCAGCAGGCGTTGCCAGTCCAGTTCGGTGCCGCGCGCGTGCAACAGATGGACAATATCGGCGCCATCATAGCGCTCGCGTTCCATGATGAATGCCTTGGACCAGATCATTTCTTCCACCGGGCAAATCCGTGACTGAACACCAAGGACTTCGGCGCTGAGCGCATAGTCGAACCATGTTTGATCCACATCGGCAATCGCATTGCCGGAACTGAAGATGATGTCGATGAACACGCCGTTGGAACGGACTTTGGCGAGCCAGTGTGGATAGGTCAGATCAGTAGGATACCCGGCACGCACCAGCGCATCGCTGACACGTTCATAGTCATGACGTTGAATGAAAATATCGAGATCTCTCGTATGCCGATTGATGCCGGTATAGCGATTGAACGCATAGGCGCCGCCGACCAGAAATGGCAAGCCGGACGCATTCAAGGTTTGGAGAACATGTTGATAGAAGGCCGCGATGCTGATATCGATGTCATCGCTATTGGCGAATGTCAGCGTGACTTTTTCCATGTCAATTTATTCCGGTGGAATATCGGGATTAAAAATCAGCAAAACTTATGCCACTGAACAGCAGTCTTTAGAGGGGGCGGTACAAGACTTGCATCCAGGCAGACTTGCCTTCAGGCGACTTAGAGCAGTTTGCCTGAGCGTGAAAGGGGGGCATCTCAAGCCTGCGATGCTCGCCGTACAAGTCGTACGGCTGCGCTTCTCGGCTCGACCTGACCTCCCTTGCACGCACAGTCAAACTGCTCTAGGTGCACGGAACGCTGTTCATCAAGGACACACTCTATAAGAAGAGAAGGAGTTCGATTTGGATTTGGTATCCCCCCAGAAAATCCGCTTTGCGGCGGTCGGTGATTTGCATTGCACAGTGGCTTCTGCCGGTACGCTGCGGTCGTTTTTCCAGCAAGCCGCGGAATCGGCGGATGCGCTGTTGTTATGTGGTGACCTGACCGATTACGGATTGCCGGAAGAAGCGCATGTGCTGGCTGAAGAATTGTCGGTTGCCACGATTCCGATTGTTGCGGTACTGGGCAATCATGATTTCGAATCTGACAAGCAAGATGAGGTGCGGCACATTCTGATGGGAGCTGGCGTTCATGTGCTGGATGGCGAAGCGTGTGAAATTCACGGTGTCGGTATTGCGGGAGCGAAAGGATTTTCCGGCGGCTATGGCCGTCATGCGCTTGGCCCATGGGGGGAAGGCATGACCAAACTGTTCGTCAATGAAGCGGTGCATGAAGCGCACAAGCTCGAATCGGCGCTGGCCAAATTGCGAACGCCGGATCGAATCGCACTGCTGCACTATTCGCCGATCCTGGCCACGGTACAAGGCGAACCGCCCGAGATTTTCACATTTCTCGGCACCAGCCGGCTGGAAGATCCTTTGATTCGCTATCCGGTGACCGCTGTGTTCCATGGACATGCACATCGAGGCTATCCGGAAGGAAAAACCGTCAACAATATTCCTGTTTATAACGTGGCAAAACCGTTGTTGCAGCGAACCTATACTGATCGGCCACCGTTTCGGCTATTGGAAATTCCCAAGCCGTAGCCGGCAGGTCTGTTGCAACAATAGTCGATGCCATTGATATCAATCGAAGCACTGCTGTGATCATGCGCAGTTCAACCGGCGCCAGGACCCGCAGTCGATCGGATCATTAACGTATGCATGTCCGAGCGTGCCTGGAATCGGTTGCGTCCTTCCTTGTACAGCGCAGCGCCAATGTGCGCCAAGGTATCGAAATTTTCTTTGGAAAGCCTACCGCGCGAATCGGCCAGTAGTTGCGCCAGTTGCAGGATGGATTCGTTCTGTCCGGATTGTGTGTTTTCCATCATGTCGGCTTGCCGCCGGAACATCGCAAGTATGTCGTCTTGAGTCATCGTTGCCTCGCATGTGAAATCACCAGTGTAGGTGGAGCGTACCTGGCAGGGTTTGCGCAAGCATGGTGCATGCGGCTTTTTCTGCATTAAACCATCACGAGTCAGGTTGACATTCCTGTGAATCAGACTAATATTACCATCCATATGGATGGCTACTGGATGTTTGTTAGATGGTAGACGATGGTTTGATGAGTAAAGGGAAATCATGAGCGGGCAGGAAATACGGGTAAAAGCGGGCGACACCGAAAAAATCACCATCAATCTTGGTCCGATTGATCTCGGGCAAATCGACTTGCTGGTGCAGGAAGGCTTTTATACCAATCGCACCGACCTGATCCGTACCGCGATCCGCAATCAACTGGCGTTGCATGCCGACGTGATCCGGCAAACCGTGACACGTAAAAGCCTGGTGCTTGGTTTACAGCATTACTCCCGCTCCGATCTGGAGGCTGCAAAGCAGGCCGGGCAAATGTTGCAGATCCAGGTGCTCGGCATGGCCACCATTGCCGGCGACGTCACGGCCGAGCTGGCGTTAGCCACCATCGATTCCATTTCCGTTCTGGGGACCTTGCATGCAAGCCCCGCCGTCAAGGCCGCGTTGGCCGGGCGAATCCGGTAACACTTTATAGAGAGAAACCGATGAAACTCAATGAAGATTTTCTAGCGCAAATGCGTGAAGCAGCGCAACTGTTGCAAACCTCCGGTCCGGCTGCGGCCACTGCTGCAGTACAGCGGGCATTACACGGCACGCTCAACGATGTCGCCGACTCCGATGTGGCAACCGACGGGCTGATCGACATCAATCCGGTACCTGACAAGGCAACCAAAACTCGCAAGGCGCAATCCGCCGGCAAATCGAACAATGCAAACAACAATGCGAACAAGGCAACCCCTGCTTTCGCACATCATGCGTTGCTCGATCAATTGCGTCAATCGACCGGTGCAGCATGGGCGAAGGCGCGGGCAAAACAGCCAGGGCAGGGTGGCACTACGGGCACGCCGATCGACGACGCGCCGGGCAAATTCCTGTCTGGATCGTACACCAATCGGGCCGGCACGCGTGCCTACAAACTGTATGTTCCAACCAGCTATAACGGCGAGGCTTTGCCGCTGATCGTCATGCTGCACGGATGCACGCAGAATCCGGATGATTTTGCTGTTGGCACCGGCATGAATCATGTTGCAGAAAAAAACAATTGCTTCGTCGTCTATCCGGGGCAGGCGCAAGGCGCGAACGGGTCGAACTGCTGGAACTGGTTCAATGCATCAGACCAAAAGCGCGATGCCGGTGAACCGTCGATCATCGCCGATATGACACGCGACATCATGCGCGAATACAAAGTCGATCCGGATCGCGTCTATGTCGCCGGTCTGTCGGCGGGCGCGGCCATGGCAACGATTCTGGCTGCGGCGTATCCGGATCTCTATGCGGCGGTCGGCATTCACTCCGGTTTGCCTGTTGGTTCGGCGCACGACATGATGTCCGCGTTTGGCGCTATGAAGGATGGCGGCAAGGCCACATCGCTGCAGCCACACTGCCAATTGGTGCCGGCAATCGTTTTCCATGGCGACCGCGATCACACGGTACATCCAGGTAACGGTGCGGGCGCGCTGAACCAATGCATGGGCGCGGCCGCAAGCGCGGGAAGTCATGGCACTGCGGCGAAGGATCCGGATATTGTCAAAGGCAAGGTGCCGCAAGGCCGTGCTTATACCCAAACGATTTACTACGATAATACCGACGCGTCGTCGGTTGCCGAGCATTGGGAAGTGCACGGCGCTGGCCATGCATGGTTCGGTGGCAACAAGCGCGGATCCTATACCGATCCGAAGGGGCCGGACGCCTCAGCCGAAATGGTGCGCTTCTTTTATGCGCATCCACGGCGCAAGGATGCGCATTGACTCCAATTGATGCAACGGTCGCCGGCCGGCTTGGCGCGGCCGGAGAAGCGTAGCCATAGCAGGGTTGCGCTTTTCCGGACTATTTTATTTCTCGCCGCCAAGGATGATCAAATTCCCGGCAGCGTTGACTGCTCAGCCGTCTTGCCTGTTCTGGGGGCGGCGCGCGCGATCAGCCGATTGGCTGGATAGGGCGTAAAGAAACGTGGCGCGTCTTCGACCGGACAATGCAGCCATTCGTCATACTGGTCCGGCGTCAGAATGACCAGCATGCGTTTTTCATCATCGGGTTTATGAAAGCGTTGCATCAACGGATGGTCGTCGGCATTGATGGTCAGCATCGTGAACGAGAGCAGCGGCAAGCTGGCCGACACTTCCTTGTATTCCCATATGCCGGCAATGCCAAGCGGCGCCCCATCCGCACCCGCGATTTCCCAGCGCTCCGCTTTGCCTGTCTTGTAGCACGGTTCATAAAATGCACTGGCAGGAACGATGCAGAACTGGCGATGCTTGAATGCATGGCGAAAGCTTGGCTTGGTCGCCACTGTTTCCGTGCGCGCATTGTAGGTGTGACGCGCCAGCGTGGTATCCGCCCAGTGCGGCACGATGCCGAACATGCCGACGGCACATGCGCGGTCGCCCGGCATCGCATTGGGCCGCGGCAGACGGATCATCGGCGCCATGTAGCCGGGGAATGCTTCGGTCTTGTAATCGGAATCCGGTGCAGCAACGCCGAAATGTTGCTGCAATTGATCTCGGGTCGACGGAATGTAATTGGCACACATGAGATTGACTCGCTGCTGTATACAGAAAAGCAAACATAAGAACTCTTCAAGTCTACCGGTCAACGCATGACGAGGTAATCACCATCATATTGAGACTGATCGAACCGACATGGTGTCGTTTCTCGTTCCATTCAGGACTTGCTGGAAAGAGGGCGCGCATGACGCGCCCTCGCTGCTTTCGATGGCACTTACCACGGATTGCCGTAGCGACTGAAAACGCTGATGAGCCAGCGGTAATCAGGAGATCGCATTCGGCACCTCATGCGGGAAATCGAGTGCCTTTGCCACGCCGGCCACGTATGCCGGATCTGCCTTGTAAAAGTGACGGAGTTGTATACGCTTGATCGCCTCCGGCACACTCGCCATCGATGCCGCAATATTGTTGAATAATTGCTGCTGTTGCAAGGCATTCATCAAGCGGAATAGTGCGCCGGCCTGACTGTAATAGTCGTCATCGACGCGATGATCAAAACGATCCGCTGCGCCGGCCAATGCCAGCGGCGGCTCAGAGGCATTGCGATCCTGCGCGAATTCGCCGGCGCGGTTCGGTTCGTAATTCAGCCTGCCACCCTGATTGCCATCTACCCGCATGCCACCGTCGTGATGGAAGCTGTTGTGGAACGGACAGCGCAGCGCTCCGGAATCACTTCACGATCGAAATGCGTAAGCTTTTCCAGAAAACAGACATCCTGCAACAGCAACGGGCCGCGCTCACCGGCGGTCAGGGAATTCTGATTATCGGCGACTGGTGCGCCTGCAGCAGCGGTTAATTTATTCATTATTTACTCACTCTCATATAGTCGATGAAATGCCCTGTCGTGATGCCAGGCGCGTTCGGTGCTGTTCAGCGGGAAATCAATACACGTCATGTCCTTGAACGCTATGCACGTGAGGATTATTCGATAGGCTCATCCATAGATAAATTTGATTTAATTTATAAAACTGATGGTGTTTTCTGGGTTTATCTTGATTTCCCCATCAGTTACAACTCGATCGTCGCCTTATGTGGCTCGCCACACCGCGCACTTCGCACACAACCATACGCAATTTGCGCTAAACGGCAGTTGTACCGGGGACGTACAAACCTGTGAAAAGTATCGTCGCAAAGCGACAATCCAGCATGTTGAATGGTTGACCGTTGGCAATGTTTAACGCACTATCGAATTACCTGATGAGCAGCGATGGTTATCAACATTGTTTATTCTGCAGCAGGTTCCAAACTGATAACGACCATGAAGGGAAGCATGTATATGAGAGCTATTTTCAAAGGCATATTGATTATTGTCGCTGCTGCATCGTTGAGTGCATCGGCGCTGGCCGGTAACCAGGGCACGGCGGCGGAAGCCGAAGCCCTTGTCAAAAAAGGCGCGGCTTATGTCAAAGCCAGCGGCAAGGAAAAACTGATTGCGGAAGTCAACAAGCCCAACGGGCAATTCGTCGACCGTGACCTTTATCTTAGCGTTTGGGACGCCAAGGCCACCGTGCTGGCACATGGCGCGAATGCTCGTTTGGTTGGCAAGGACATCATTGATTTGAAAGATGCCGACGACAAGTATTTCATGAAGGAAATTGTCACCAAAGCGGCGTCCGCAGGAAAAGGCTGGGTGGACTATAAGTGGACGAACCCGATCACGAAAGAGATTCAGGCCAAAAGCGCTTATTTTGAAAAGGTCGACGACATGATCATCTCGTCGGGCTATTACAAGTAATCAGCAGCGTTCGATACAAACGGTTTGCCAACCGCCAAGCCCCTGCTTTCGTGAAGTTCAGGGGCTTTTGTTTTGCAGACTTGTGGGGCGCGCCTGTTGCATTCACCAGGCTGCCGAACCGGGAAAATCGACATCATTTGCGTTATTAGTACCTCCATCGACATGTTTTGATGAACGGATAATCGATGATAGGAAGCAAAAAGGCCGGCGTTACTACCGGCCTTTTTTCATTGAGAGTGACGCCGCAGCGGCTTGCGCCAATTTTCTGTCGGCTTTATTTACATATGAGTATTTTTTTGATTTCTCATGCAATTAATGTGTCTAAAAATCAAGCACTTAATAAATTGGCATGATTGTTGCATAGGCTTTCTCGGGCGAAAGAATTGCCTGACTGCTTTAGAAACCAACAGACCTTCATACACAGCAAAGTTAATACTTACTGGCTTTTGTAGAGTCTGAACGCAATCGTGCAGCATTTTTTAAAAAACACAGGGTTGAACAATGAAAATCAAAAAATTTATCGCATTAGCAGTCATGAGTATTGCAATGGCCGGCGCCAATGCTGCGACCTTCTCCTTTACAGGAAACTTCGCAAATGACAACGACGTACAGCAATTCAATTTCACAGTAGGTGCGCCATCGACAGTTTCTTTGCGCAGCTGGTCCTATGCGGGCGGCACAAATGCTGCCGGGCAGACAATTGCAAGAGGAGGTTTTGATCCGATCCTGTCCGTGTTTACTTCCACAGGAACGCTCCTCTATCAACAGGACGATGCAGGTTGCGGCCTGGTTGCTGCTGATGCCGTAACAGGCTCATGCTGGGATACCTTCTTCACCACAGGCCTTGAGGCAGGAAATTACATTGCTACAGTCCAACAATACGATAATTTCGCTGTTGGGCCTTTGTTAAGTAATGGCTTTAATTTCAGTGGTGCTGGTAACGAAAATTTCCGTAATGGATTTCGTGATGCGGCGGGAAACACCCGCGATTCCCATTGGGCATTTGACATTCTCAATGTGAATGACGCAGATCAAAATGGAAACGTCCCAGAGCCAACAACTATCGCTCTGTTGGGTCTCGGCCTTTTGGGCTTTATGGCATCTCGTCGCCGTAAATCCTAAGCAAACCGTAATCTTGCATTTTTGCCCCGCTTCGGCGGGGTTTTTCGTTTCTGATGCTGTACGTTGCGCCCAATCAAAGGTCAGTGGAACGATATGATGGTCAGCAGCGCCAATCAAGGCACGGCCAAAAGCTTAAAAAGCTTATTTTGATTCGTCCCCATCGAAACTCAGACATGCTCTGGACTCGAGGGCGGGGTTAGCGAAGTAATCGGCTTTATGCCGCAAATCGCGCCGAAGAAACACAAATGCGCTGCATTGTGGCAAGGTGGAATGCGGCGCTGCGGAAGACCGGTGTAGCAATGGTGCATATTGCCCGCTTAAGAGCGTGGTCCTGGGTGACGTCATCGACATTGGTGAATCGCACTGGTAGTGTACTGCCGCTGGAACGATATCCCGTTTGAGAGAGTGAGCAAGACGACGTACCTGATGCGGCGCCACATTCCAACTTGAATGATGGAGCCAACCATGGCGCAACGTAATCGCAGCATCCCCATCAAGCCGGCCCAATCCCGGCAAGCACTGACCATCACCCACCCCCAACGCCGCCGGCATCGACATCGGCAATGCCTCCCACTTCGTGGCGGTGCCGCCGGAGCGGGACGATGAGCCGGTGCGCGAGTTTCCCAGCTTCACGGCCGACCTGAATGCCTTGGCCGATTGGCTCACCGCCTGCGGCGTCGATACGGTGGCGATGGAATCGACGGGGGGTGTACTGGATTCCCCTGTTCGAGTTGCTGGAGTCGCGTGGCTTCACCGTATTGCTGGTCAACGCGCGGCATGTCAAGAACGTGTCGGGCCGCAAGTCCGATGTGCTGGCGGCGATGAAAGACAGGCGCATTCGCGCCAGCACCGATGACACGCCAAAAGCCTGCAAGGCAATTGGCGCACCGAGCATGTGTTCGCGCTCAAGCAGGCGCTGAGCATGTTTGATTTTATCGGGACGCAGCTGGCTGAATGCGACCGGGAAATCGAGCAACAGATGCAAAGCATGCACGCGCACGACGGCGAGCCCGCCAAGGACAAAAAGCGCAGCCGTCCCCGCAACGCGCCCAAGCCCGACTTGCGCACCCAGTTGTTCAAGATGTGCGGCGTGGACCTCACGCGCATTGATGGCATCAACGTCACCACCGCCCTGGCGGTGATTTCCGAAATCGGAACGGACATGTCACGCCTCCCTACGGTCAAGCATTTCGCGTGTTGGCTGGGCTTGTGCCCAGGCACCAGGATTAGTGGCGGCAAGACCTTAAGTGGCAAGACCAAGCGCTGTGCGAACCGTGCTGCCCAAGCTTTGCGACTAGCTACGGCGGCACTACGCAGCAGCCAGTCGGCGCTGGGCGCTTACTTCCGACGCATGTGCTCGCGCATGGACAAGCCTAAGGCCATCACTGCCGCCGCCCATCGCGCGGCTGATCTACACGATGCTCACCAAGGGTGAGGCATATGCCGACCAGGGACAGGATTGCTATGAAGAGCGCTACCGCGAAAGCGTGCTGCGCAATCTGGCCAAGCGCGCCGAGAAAATGGGGATGAAACTGGTCGCCAGTGAATAACCGGTCTGAAAAACTGATTTTAAATCAATCACTTGCTAAGTGTTTCTTGAGAGAGGCTTTGCAGGGAGAAGAGATGGATTGGATTATGCAATCACTTTTAATTGAGGGGCATTGAGCCAGCAAGTGGTCGCTGGATTGCACTGCGACTGCACAAAAAACAAAATGGGCTACAAGCCGAAGCCTGTAGCCCATTTATTTTCTTGGTGGCCCGGGGCGGA
>LLBZ010048398.1_pt1 | contig 13044 bp, 14 predicted proteins | sample 1489421 | NCBI WGS metagenome assembly LLBZ01 (sample SAMN04092657, study PRJNA295927) | soil metagenome | biome: Soil prokaryotic community; feature: Bulk soil; isolation source: soil from tomato rhizosphere | host: tomato cultivar Moneymaker | place: South Korea | collected 2011-11-01 | reverse complement strand
GGGCAGGCGAAGGTCGCCACCAGTGCCGAAGAGGCACGTGACATGAACATCCTGACTGCGGCTGACCGGATTGTGCTCCACCGCGATCATCTGCTCGCGCAAGCTAAGAGCGAAGTCCTGCATATGGTTGCATCTGGTTACCTGCCGCCTGCGCCGGAACCGATTTACGCAGCGGGGCGTGATGCTCTGGCTGCTCTGCGTATTGGCGCCTGGATGTTCAAAGAAGGCCGCTACATCACGCCCTACGACCACCACATCGCCGGTAAACTGGCGTATGTGATGTGCGGTGGTGAACTGACCCGCCCACAATGGGTGAGCGAGGGATACATCCTCGACCTCGAGCGTGAGGCGATCCTGTCACTGTTTGGCGAGGAGCGCACGCAGGCCCGTATGTGGAATATCTTGCAGACCGGAAAGCCGTTGAGGAACTAGAGACTGGAGACTAGAGCTTGGAGTCTCCAGTCCCTAGTCTCTTGCGAAGGAGAGACGTATGAAAGATGCAGTAATCGTTTCTGCTGTTAGAACACCAGTTGGCAAAGCCAAACGTGGAGGACTCGCGACGGTCCGCCCTGACGAGATGGCCGCGTCCGTGATCCAGGAATTGCTCAAGCGCACCCCGAATCTAGACCCCGCCCAGATCGAAGACGTGGTGATCGGATGCGCGTTTCCCGAAGGCGAGCAGGGACTCAACATGGCGCGCATGATCGCCCTGCGCGCAGGCTTGCCTGATTCCGTCCCTGCCGAAACGATAAACCGCTACTGCGCCTCAGGCGTGCAGTCCATTGCTCATGTGGCCTACGCGGTCCAATCGGGCCAAATCGAAACCGCCATCGCCGGAGGCGCGGAGTCGATGACGATGGTGCCGATGGCCGGATATAAGTTTTCTCCCAACCCATACTTTGCGCAGGACCTGCCACACTATTACACAAACATGGGCCTGACCGCGGAAAACGTTTCCGAGAAATATGGAATTTCCCGCGAAGACCAGGACGAATTCTCGCTGAAAAGCCATCAGAAGGCCTCGCAGGCTGTCAGCTCGGGACTCTTTGACCCTGAGCTGGTCTCCATCGATGTGGAGGTGACGGAGCTGGGTGGCGCCGAAAAGCCGGTCAAGAAAAACTTTGCCGTGAAGCGCGACGAAGGTCCACGCGCGGATACGAACATGGAGGCTCTCGCCAAGCTCAAGCCAGCCTTCAAGGAGGGCGGCACTGTTACCGCGGGCAACTCCTCACAAATGTCCGACGGCGCCGCGGCAGTGATGGTCATGTCGGCCGAGCGGGCAGCTCAATTAGGCCTTACTCCCCTGGCGCGGTTCGTTTCGTTTGCCGCGGGAGGCGTGCCACCTGAGCTGATGGGAATCGGACCGATCGTCACCATCCCCAAGGCGTTGAAACTGGCGGGTCTGACGTTGAACGATATCGACCTGATAGAATTGAACGAAGCCTTTGCAGCCCAGTCATTGGCCGTCATCCGTACGCTGGAGCTCGAAGAGAACAAAGTAAACGTCAATGGCGGTGCGATCGCCCTCGGGCATCCGCTGGGATGCACAGGTACGAAGCTCACCACCCAGTTGATCTATGAGATGGGACGCCGCAAGTCGAAGTATGGCATGGTGACCATGTGCGTCGGCGGGGGAATGGGCGCCGCGGCCATCTTTGAAAATCTACAAAATTAAATTGGTAGAGGCGACCCATCCTGATGCTAGATGTTGGTCTCATGAGCATCCAGGCGGGTCGCCCCTACACCATGATCAAAAGGAGAAATTATATGCCCCTCACAGTCGCAGAACTTATGGAAAAAATGCCCGGCGCGTTCATCCCGGAAAAAGCCCAGGGCGTGGATGCAACGATCCAGTTTAACTTCACGGGCGCGGAGGCCGGGGAATGGAATGCTACCATCAAGGAGGGCAAAGTTGATGTGGCACGCGGCACGCATCCTTCCCCCAAAATGACCCTCACGTCGGACTCGTCAGATTACGTCAAGATCTTTACCGGCGAGCTCGACGGGATGCAAGCCTTCATGCAGGGCAAGATCAAGCTGGCAGGTGACTTGAACCTCGCCATGAAGCTCATGCAGATGTTCAAGATACGCTAAGGTAAACATGCCCCGCACCAGCGGGGCATTTGATTCTTCTTACATGAAAAGGGAGATCACAGCGGCTATAGCATAGGTGATTAAACAAGCCGAGATGAGGGCAAAGCCCGTCGTTAGGATTCCTGCTGTTCTGGAGCGCAACCAGCCTGCCATGCCAATGCCGCCCACAAAAACATAAATTGCGGCGAACATGATCAGCAGCGCGCCCACGTTCAGGTTTTCCAACTCGGCGGGGATTCTTCCTAATTCTGCCGCGGCGGAGAGAGACAAGACGGCAACGATGAGTGAAAAGAGGAACATGACCGATGCAGCTGCAAAGACCACGATCCCTGCTGTCGCTAATCTTCCACTGGCGCTGGTTGTCAGCAGTTGAACCACTGCTGCCAGCGAGAAGCCTGCCATGATTCCTGCCAGCCCAGCCAAAGCCGCTGCCTCTGCCAGATAATTCTCAACGGTCATCTTGACCTTGCTCCTCCTGGAATGTGACATCGAAATATTGCTTGAGGAAACGGGCGTAATCCTCCTGGTTTTCGAGTTTATGTTTGGCGCGTTGACCGTTCGTAGTCAGGATCAAATGCCCGTCCTCCAGAGAAACCCGTCCATCTGGCGTTGCCCGGCTGATGATACTTCCGCGCGTGAAGCTCGATCGCGGCGAGGTCTGATGGTACAAACAAGCGGGCTCGTATTCCTCAGGAAACCTGTGGGACTGAAGGTCAAAAAAATACTGCCGCTGCCAGGTTCCGTCGTACTCCTTCTCCCACACGATAAATCCACCCTGTCCCTCTTCCAGGCGGTAGGAGCGCAGACCTTGCACCTGCTCGCGGCGTTCTTCAAAATCGAGGGGCTCATTAAATGAGTCGCCGAAGCCCACATCCGCCAGCCAGCGTCCAGCCTGGTTTGGAATCTGCACCAGCAGCGCCAGGTGGTCAAATTCGATGCCAAGCTGTCCCTGCCCGTTGTAGACTCTGGCGTTCAGATAGGTGACCTCGAAGCCGGATTTCCTTAAAAGCCAGGCGAAGAGCCCGTTCAGCTCGTAACAAAACCCACCGCGTTTTTGGACCACAATCTTCTCCCACAAGGCTTCTTCCGTCAGACGGATCGGGCGTTTGCGTGCAATGTCCAGATTTTCGAACGGAACCTGGAACATATGTGCGAGATGTAACCCCCGCAGGGTTTCAACGTCTGGTTTTATAGCTCCAGCATAGCCGATGCGCTGCAAATATAGATCAGTTTCCACGATTTGATTATAACTTGTGTCGCATAAGCATTTTTTTCAAACTCCTAATTCCGAATGAGACAGGCGGTAAAATGCAAAGAATCCTGCAATTGCGCCTCGTTAGACCAGAAAGACATGGACTGTTTTAAGGGAGATACCCGATGATCAAGAATCCCTCCGATATACACGCGATCCAGCGTCACTTCAAGGACGTCAACGCGTTATTGATGAATGTTGTGGACGGTCTTTCGCGTTCCGGGAACCCGATTGTCTCAACGGCCATCCAGGACATTACGCGGGTATCACAAACCCTTTTGCTGCTCGAGCAGAGTGTAAACGATCAACTTAAATTGAAGCAAAGTCAGCTTCGAGCCCTGATGAGCGTAGGGCAGGTGATCAATTCCTCACTGGGTCTCAGGCGCGTGCTCGAGGAAGTGATGGACTCGTTGATCTCTTTGATGCGCGCCGAGCGGGGATTTCTCATGCTGCGCGAAACCGATGGCGAGCTGTCGGTGCGCATTGCGCGCGGCATCGCACATATCAATCTGGACGAAGATGCATTCAAGGTCAGTCGCACCGTGGTGCGCAAAGTGGTCGAAACGAACGCGCCCGTGCTGACCACCAACGCACAGGCAGACCCGCGCTTCGATGCCCAGATGAGTGTTGCCGCCTATCAGCTTCGCTCCATCCTTTGTGTGCCGCTCAAACTGAAGAATGAGCTGATCGGTGTGTTGTATGTGGATAACCGCGCTCACGCGGGAATATTCAAAGAGAACGACCTGGAGCTGATCTCGGCATTCGCCGACCAGGCCGCCGTCGCCATCGACAGTGCCCGCCTGTTCGAGGAATTACAGGAAAGTCACCGCGAGCTCGAGAGAGCCTATCAGGCGACCCTGGAGGGCTGGGTGCGCGCCCTCGACTTGCGCGATAAGGAAACCGAAGGGCATACCCAGCGTGTGACCATTCTCACGTACCGGTTGGCGCGTGCGATGGGCGTCAGCGATGCGGACCTGGTGCACATCACGCGCGGCGCCCTGCTGCACGATATCGGCAAGATGGCCATCCCCGATGGGATCTTGCTCAAGCCGGGTCAATTGACAGACGAGGAGCGCCGGCTCATCCAGAAACACCCTGTATATGCTTATGAGATGCTCAGCCCCATTGACTTCCTGGTGCCTGCCCTTGACATACCCTATTGCCATCACGAACGGTGGGATGGAACTGGCTACCCGCGCGGGCTCAAGGGGGAAGAGATTCCCTTTGCGGCGCGCATCTTCCCGGTCATCGACGTGTGGGACGCCCTCACCTCCGACCGCCCCTACCGCAAGGCGATGCCCCAAGACGAAGTCCGCCGGCTCGTACGCGCTGACTCAGGGAAGCATTTTGATCCGAAGGTCGTGGAAGCGTTCATGGAACTCAAGGATCTATCGATTTGATAAACATGGGGCGAGGCATGCCTCGCCTCTATGTTTCTTCCGGGGGCTTAACGGCGCGAAACTCACGGTACAACAACAGATCGTAAAGTATCTTCAGCCCGCCTGACAAAAAGAAAGGCAGGTTGAACAGCGCAGGGATGCCGAAGAGCAAGCCGGTCAAACCAGGCGAGAGCGCCGAGCCGATAGAGCGCGCAATTGCGGTGATGCCGGAAGCTGCCGAGCGCTCGTCCGGCGCGACGACTGCCATCGTGTAGGATTGGCGGGTGGGTACATCCATCTGCGAAATGCTAAAGCGCAAAAGGAGAACTGCGATCGCCAGGGGAAGAGTCGGCATCAGGGGCACCAGGATCAACAGAATATTCGAAGGGATGTGGGTGAACACCATGGTATTAATCAGACCGAACTTTTCTGCCAGACGAACGGCGAGCAGCGCGGAAATGCCCGCCAGGATATTCGCCCCAAAGAAGATACTGCCAAGCGCGCCAGACTCCACCCCAAAGCGGACATGGAACCAGTATGCCATCAGGCTTTGCACCACAAGGCCGCCTGCAAATGCATCCATAGCAAAAAGCGAGCTGAGCTTGAACACGACATCGCGCGAGCGGTGCAAACCCAGGATTCGTGGTGTCGTATCCGGAAGTGCCTCGACCTCCACTCCTTTGGACAGGTTGAGAAAAAGGAGCAAGAGCAAAAATCCACCGATGGCATAACCAACCAGCACTAGGCGATAGGATTCGAGCGCCGTCCAATCATTGTTTTGTAAGCCCTGCGCCAGCCATCCACCTGCGAGCGCGCCTGTCGCTGTCGCGAACGAACCGACGAGGTTGTACCATGCAAAGATCTGCGTCCGCCGTCTGTTGGGGAGCAGTTGGGTCAACCCGGCTTGTTCTACTGATAGGAAGGGCCCGATCTCATTCCCGCTCGGGCTGATGACTCCCAGGATCGCGGCGACGATGAGCAGAACGACGTTCCGGGTCAAAACGAAGGCGAGACCCGCTCCCGCCATCAGAAGCGCTCCCAGGATCAGTGTCCATTTCCTGCCCCACCGATCAGCAGATGTCGTCAGCCATAAAGAGATAAGCGCATCGCCCGCAAGGGTGAGCGTAAAGAGCAGCCCGATCTGGGCTTCCGTGAGCCCCGCTTCTGCAAGGTAGAGCGCCAGGACGACAGACAGGAAGCCATAACAGAACAGGCGGATGATGCGCGTGGAGAAGAGGATCGTAATATCGCGGGTCATCTACGTATTGATCACATCGAACCGGCACCATGCATACAACGCGTCATAGACCTCAAACTGGTGCTCAAGATTTTCGCGGTCGTTTGGGAAGCGCAGGCTGTAGCCGGATGCGATCGCTTCCAATCCGCGCGCGATGGGATCGGTATCCAGATCTTCTGCAATATCCGCGGCATGCACGATCTTTGCCAGACGCAGCAACCCCGCGTCTTTCAAATCGTATTTCGACAGGATCGACTCAAAGGAACAGCGTCCTTCATGATGACCGAGTTCCACGCCAGGCGAATCAAAGGGAATAGCTCTGGTTTCCCTGGCGATTTGGTCCACCTGGCTTTTCGGCACGAATAAGAATTCGGCTTCGCTGTCAACGAAACGTCTGATCAGCCAGGGACAAGCGACGCGGTCAACATGGACATGCGAGCGGGTGATCCATTTCATGAGAAACTCCTTTTGGATTGTGCAACACGTGTCATAGGTCATAGAAATAACATCCCATACATGCCGGCAGCCAGGACGGCTGCCGCCACGGTCCATTTCGATTTTGACACAAAGAGAGCGATTAACGCTGCACTGAAGATGATCAAGGCATGGATGCCGATGATTGTCTCGCTCAGGATTCCGAGCGCAGTGGCGCTGATCAACCCCACCACGCCCGCAGTCACGCCGTCGAGAAATGCATGGGCAGATTGATTCTCGACCAAACGTTCCAGAGTCTCATGTCCGATCATGGTGAAGGCAAACGCAGGGGCAAAGATCCCAACTGTGATGACAAGCGCTCCAAGCGGACCACCCCCGATATATCCGACAAATGTCGAGAAGATGATCAATGGCGCGGGCAGCAGACCAGACAGAGCAAGCCCGTCCAGGAATTGGCCATTCGTCATCCAGCGGCCGATCTCCACCGCATCGCGCTGGAGGAACGGGATAGCGGTGTACGCGCCGCCGAAGGTCAGCAATCCGCCGCGGAGCCCGGACCAGAACAGGCTCGAGGGGGACACAGGTTCAGCCAAGGAGTCCGCGGCACTTGGCGGATCCGTGGATCCCTGAACCCCTGCGATTCCACTCAAAATCACCCAACCTAGAAATGCGACCCCAAGCAGGAGCGCCAGTGCTTTTTGTTTTCGTCCTGCAAGAGCAAAGACCAGGCCGGCAGTGAACAGCGTAAGCAAAAAATTGAGCCTCAACAGTTGAGCGAGTCCGGCAAGAACAGCAACCCCCCAAAGCCAGATGTCCTGATGTAAGGCATGACTGCCGATCCGATGCACAGCCCGAACGATGAGTGCTGCAACGGCAGGCTGCATCCCCATAAATACAGACTGAAAGAGCGGGGAATGGATGCCATAGGTCACATAGAACCATGAAAGCGCGAACATCAGAACAAAGCCCGGAAGCATAAACCCGAGCCCGGCCAGTAGCGCCCCGAGGCGTCCACGGGCGAGCATTCCGAAATACACACACAACTCATGAGCCTCTGGTCCGGGCAGCACCTGATATACGGACAATACACGGTTGAACTTCTCCGGGCCGATCCATTTTTCTTCCTCGACCAACTCCTGGCGGATCATGGCAATCTGCGCGACCGGACCACCCCAGGCAAGAAAGCCGAATTTTAGAAAGCGCAGAAAAATGCCTGGATAGGATTGAGGCGGGATGTCGATCTCGTGGCTGGCTGAGATATTCATAGGTGATGGAGCAATACCTTGAGATGCTCGACGATCGCATCTCGCGCCTTTTCATAATTTTCGCTGACCGGGGGAATATCCTCCCAGTGCTCTACCTTGCCTTTTGGATGATACTCTTCGGGCAGCGCGCAAAAGCTGACGACATGTTGTGCGGATTCAAGCTCTTTTCCGTCCAGCTTAACCGGAGTCGATTCGGTCGGGATCAATCCGTCGGCCCGCAAGCCATCGAGGGTTTGAGCGGATAATTCTGTATCAGGATGTGTGCCGCGCGCGACGGCAGTCAGACGCAGGTTCTTTTCGCGCGCCAGTTTATTTAAGTACGCTGCGGCAAGAATGCTCTTGGCCGCGCCGTGTTCGCAAACAAAGATAACGGTGGTATCTTGAGGCATGGTTCTCTTCATCCAGAGGCTGTGGATGCCAGATCCGATTTCAACTGTGCGTAGAGCGCATCGTAAATCAGGTTGCCGCGCTCCAGGGCTTCGAAGTCATCTTTGCTGATTCGACTTAAACCGCGACAAATGAGATCGATTCCGGGAGCGGCAGGTTCGACTGTCACCTCCTGCAGTTCGTCTGCTTCGTCTACCATTTGCGCGATCCGTTTCAGGATTGGGTCCTCTAGTTTCTGTTCTTTGAGAAGCGCATAAAACGTGCAATGACCGCCGTGGTGAGAATAACGTGCCCCCGGGATATCAAAGGGTTCTCCGTCTTCTGGCCGTGGCGTGGCGCCGATGGGAAGAAACGAGAACTCGGCTGCCGGATCGATCCAGCGCCGAATGAGCCAGATACAGGCCATCCGGTCCACCCCGATGTCTTTCCATGTGATCCACTTCATGATGCTTCTCCTCGTTTCGAGGTGAGTTTTTCCCGGACTCGCAGGCCAAGTTTGGATTGAAAGAAATCCTGGGAAAGAGCTCGTTGGTACTCGCGTGAAATTTCCTGAAGGTCCGGTCTCGATCTTTCGAGACGTTTCAAGAGATCGGAATACACAGCCTCCACCTCGTCTTGAAACTGCTGAACGAGGGATTCATCTTGAACAGTTAAAAGGCTATTTGCCTGCCAGTAGATCGCATTGCCCCCCATTTCTTCGATCTCGACTGCCAGCCATTGGATCTGTTCTGCAGTGCGCGGCAAATCTGGCAGGACCCAGATCGCGTCGTGCAGCAGAATAGCCCCAAGACGTTTCAATTTTCGCCAGACATGGACGCGTAGCGCCGATGGTTTATTGGGAAGTTTATAGTGCAACAACAGCCAGGAAGACATGATTTGTAACCGTGGTTACATTTCATTATACTTGCTTTTCGGCCCCTGTCAACTTTACTTATAGATCGCTTGAATCGTGGGCCGGTGTAAGACGAAGGCAACAGCGACCATCACAAGACTAACGAGCATAAGGAATATTGGTTGGAATATCACCCCGGAGACCATGCCTGCAATGAGGGTATAAACATGTGTCAACATGGGAACCCAGAAGACCAGAGCAGGGACAGCGGTAAGATGAAAACGCGGTCTCAGTGCAAGGACGAGGAGGAAAGCCGCGATCAGCGTGAAAGCCACGACCGGTCCGTGGAGGGGGAAGGGGACGACAAAGGCGATGAAGGCATTCGTCCCGAGCACCCCTGCCAGCCCGACGAGGAGCGCCGATAAAGGGGCAAGCCATGTGCGCATCCAATCTGTGCGGCGGGCCAAGAGACGGTATCCCAACGAGAACGAGGCAACCACCCAGAACCAGGCCCAGAAGTTGGGGTAAGGCACGCCGAAGTAATGAAAATCCAGGCCTTGTCCCCAGTCCCAAAAGCCGAGGCGGATGGCGATCGCGTCGAGGGCCAGATCGATGTTCAGGGCAAGCAAGCCGTCCAGGACCGGGCGCGCGAAATAGGGCAGGCTACTTGTGTCAGAGAATTCCATCACACTGTAGAGGATGCAGCTCCATGCCACGCCGATACATAACGGGACGTCCAAGACCATGATCAGAAAGCGCCCGTACTCATACGCGTCCAGCTGGCGGATGGTGGCCAGCTCGAGCGTCACCCCGAAAATGATTCCTGCGAGGAGCCTGAGCGCGTTCGCTAGGCCCTGTTTCCAGGCATGACGCAGGCAGAGTGCCAATTGAACGTAAATCACCAGTTCAAAGAGGATAAAGTAGCTGTTTGGCATGGGTTTAATTTTATAAAGAAATTCGGAAGTCAGTCATCAGGCTTCCGAAGTCTTGTATTTGATAAATCAATCAAAATGCCTAGCCAGTAAGAAAAAATGCAATTATCGCGATTTATTTTCTGGCCACCATTTATTGGGCGCGCCATCCATTCTGAAGAATTCCAGATGACCACATTCGTTACACACCAATACGCGCCAGCCTCTGCCTCCACCTTGAATCGAACTAGGCGAAAAACCAAAAAAGTGCATAAAGCTTTCATCTGAGTCAACAATAGGCTGGTAATATCCAATTCCGCAGTACTTGCATCTTGATACTGTTTTGCCCTCCAAAGGTGCAAATCCGCCATCAATTAATCGTTTTATTTCCTGCGATTTGATCCTGACTTCGCTAGCTGAATATCTATCGTTAGGATTGAATGTGATCATATGATCAAGCAGATTGTTTATGTGTTCGAATTGTACGTCTTGATGAAGTTCTCTTAGATCCCATTCCCGGTTGCGATGTATCTCCCGTTCAAACACACGTCCTCCAGAAAGCATAAAGTAAAGAACCTTGCCGAGTGAGTAAATATCACACTGACGAGTGGGTTGGTTTACCCGTCCGTCCGCTAATTCAGGAGCTCGATAGCGAAATGAACCAAGGGCTTCGTCAGTCATAGTCACTCTCTCGCCTTGCTTGTCTTCCCAGACCAGCCCGAAATCTCCTAACACCGCTTGGCCTTCCTCTTGCTGAAGAAAAATATTCGCAGGCTTAATATCCCTATGAATATTTCCAAAAGAGTGAGCATAGTCCAAAGCTGTTGCTATGTCTATCAATAGGCTAAGCGCCTTATCACAATCTAGGGCACCTTTATTTCTGATGTATTGTTCTAAATTTCCACCTGAATAGTATTCTTGAACAAACCATGGGTGTTCGTTATCAATTTTAAAGCCGACAAGTTTGACAATGCCAGGATGTTCAAGTTTTTGAAGGGACTCGATTTCTGCTTTAAATCTGTCAAGACGGTTTGTGTTTTTCAAGCGTTTCAAAACATATCGATTATCGGATGAATCATCTCTCTCTTTAACCAAATATACCCATGCCTGGCCTCCTTCGTCTAGGCTTTTAATGACTTCCCATTTATCGAATTGTTTTCCCATGTTGTTGCTCCTAATGCGGCACCTTAATAATGTCCTCAACCAATTTTCAATTTCAATTCAAATGCTTCAAGCCGTTAGCATTCTATACCTCTTATGCGGCATTTTCCGCTAGCTGATCTACTCTGCTCGCCTTCGCCGCGGCCCACTCGGGTGGAGTTTCGCGCCAGATATACAACCAATAATAAATCGGCATCGCGACGAAGGGCAAAAAGACATGACCCAGCCCGAGCGCGATCCGCATGGCGTCATTGGCCTTTGTATTCTTGATGGTATGGACCAGGTAAAAGATCAATAGGCCCACTTCAAGGAACAAACTGCAAACGTGCAGCGGAAGCATGAATTCAAGCGAGAGGATCTGTAAAAGCAGCGTGCGAAGCTGTGATACCGATTCGCCTCCTGCCAGCAGCGCCGTAAGCACATAGCCCAAAAGAATGACAATACTGACGATCGTGAGGAGCAGGTAGAAGGCGTACCAGAACGTCGCGATCCCCACGAAAATTCTGACGGGTTTGCTGAGGGTCATGATCGCTCTTGTGCCTTATGGGGAGGAATGGACTGCTATACCCCCAGCCATTTCGCAGCCTGCCCGGCGAGGCTCCCGGCCGGTCCCTGGCGGGCAGTGCAGCGCGGAAGCGATTCGAGGAACAGCCGCCCATATTGTTTGGTGAGCACGCGCCGATCTAAAATGGCGACCACGCCCCGGTCGGAGGCAGTGCGGATCAGGCGCCCGAATCCCTGGCGAAATTTTAAGATGGCTTCAGGCAGGTAATACTGCTGGAAGGAGTCTTCGTACATTTCAGAGCGCGCCGCGATCAATGGATCCGTGGGCACATCGAAGGGGAGTTTCGTCAGCACGACGATGGAAAGTGACGCGCCGGGCACGTCTACACCCTCCCAGAAGGAACGCGTGCCGAGCAACACAGCCCGGTCGGTGGCTTTGAACGATTCCAGCAACGCGTTCGGCGAGGCGCCATCTCCCTGTTCGTAGACATAAATGTCTTCGCGTGCCAGAGGACCTGTAATATTTTGCGAGGTCTTCTTCAGCGCTGCATACGAAGTGAACAGCACGAGCATCCGTCCGCCGGTAGCTTTGGCAGTGGCGACAAGGGCGCGGTCCAGAGATTGTTGGTAGCCGTTGACGTTCGGCTCGGGGATATCGTTGGCGATGTAGAGCAGCGCTGCACTTTCGTAATCATAGGGCGAGCCGAGCTGCATCTCGTCCGCTTCGTCCGCGCCGAGAGTGTTGCGCAGGTACTGGAATTCGCCGTGCGCCGTCAGCGTAGCGGAAGTCAGGATGACGGCACGCTTCTCATGCCAGAGATACTTTTCGACAAGAGATGCGACGCTCAATGGCGCGGCATTCAGGGACAGTCGGTTCCCGTTTGGCTGGACTTCGATCCAGTAGACCATACCCTGGTTGGGTTTGCTGATCATGCCGCTGATATTCGTCTCTGCTTCGGTGATGCGGCGGGCGACGTTACTGATATCGGCCATCAGGTCTTCGAGATTCTCGAATCCCTCCGCATACAATTCGGCAGCAGCTTTATAGATCTCGGCCAGCGAGAGTATCAACATACGCAGCGTCTCGCCGGTGGCGTCCCAGGCGACCTCCACTTCGTCCCAGCCGGGTAAGGTACGCGTGGCAGGCAGGACACGCATTTGCCAGTTGTAATTGCTTTGCTGGTGCCCCTCCCGCTGCAGCCGCGCGAACTCACCGACGATATTAAAGAACTCGCGGCTCATCTGCTCGATGCGAAAGGCCATGTCGGTGGTGCGGCTGACCCGTTGCTGGAGCAGGCCGAAGTCTGAGGGGCGCAGCGCTTCCTTACATTCGGTGAGCAGACGCCCGAGCACACCCGAGCTTGACCCGCCGACCTCTTTCATCATGCGCTCAAGGTCGAACTGGTTAAGCTTGAACGAAAGCGCGTTGGTGGTGGCCGTTTCGAGGTGATGGCCTTCGTCGATGATCAGGTGCGAATACTCGGGCAGGACTTTGCTTCCCGTGGCGACGTCCGATAAAAGCAGGGCGTGATTGACGACCAGCACATGCGCGGATTGCGATATGGTCTTCGCGCGATGAAAGGGACA
>LLBZ010001496.1_pt2 | contig 13047 bp, 9 predicted proteins | sample 1489421 | NCBI WGS metagenome assembly LLBZ01 (sample SAMN04092657, study PRJNA295927) | soil metagenome | biome: Soil prokaryotic community; feature: Bulk soil; isolation source: soil from tomato rhizosphere | host: tomato cultivar Moneymaker | place: South Korea | collected 2011-11-01 | reverse complement strand
GCGGTTGGTGTGCCAGGTGTACGTCCCGTAGTCCCAGCTGATCGAACCCAGGCTGAACCCCGGAGCGCCGTAGCACGCGGCCGAAGCGTTGTCGCTCCCGCCGCCAGCGGGCGTGCCAGGCACCGACAGCTCGATGTGGCGGGTGATGTCCTCCGGAACGCGCGCCAGCCAGCGGGCCAGGAATCCGCCCGCATCGATCAGTCCCGAGCCCGACATCCGAACCACCCGGCCGGTTCCGTTGTCCTGGTTGAAGAGCGCCTGCATGCCCTCTACGACCTCCGGGTGGTCCGCCATGAACGCGCGCGAGCCGTTGAGGCCCTGTTCCTCGCCTCCCCAGTGGCCCACGATGATGGTGCGCTTCGGCTGGGGATACACCTGCTTCAGTATCCGCATCGCCTCCAGCATGACGACGGTGCCGGTGCCGTTGTCGGTCGCGCCGGAAGAACCATCCCACGAATCGAAGTGGGCCGAGAGCATCACATATTCATTCGGCTTCTCGCTGCCCGGAATCACCGCGATGGTGTTGTGCACCGGCACCTCACCCAGGTCCCTGCCCTCGGCCGCCACCCGGATCACAGGACCCTGGTCATGCTCGGCCAGCCGCCAGAGCAGCCCGTAATCCTCGCAGCTCACGTCCAGCACCGGCACGTTCTCGACCCGGGTGCCGAAGATCTTGTTGACGCCCCACCCGCGCGACCACCGCGAGGTCAGGATGCCACGAACCCCGGCCCTGGCGAGGGCGTCGTGCAGCTCGGCGGTGCCGAGCCCAGTGGCGCGCATCCGCGCGGTCCACGCTTCCGACTGCGCCTCACGTTCCTTCGCCAGCTTCTCAACCGTTTCCGGAGTGCCGAACTCCTGGATGTTGTCCTGGGCCCGGCAGGTGAGTTCCGGCATCGACGCCAGCACAAAGGCGCCCTTGAGCGATGACAGCGCCCGCGCCATGGCGGCCGAGTCAGCTGCCACGGGAAGGACCACCACTTTGGCCTCTACCGGGCGACCCCTGGTGCCGTCGCTCCAGGCCAGCAGCGTCGCCTCGAGGGTCCGTACTCTCGGCTGGATCAGGTCCACATGGGTGAAGCCGCGGTCCCAGCCCCGCCAGGTGCCGTACTGCTCGTTGCGGGCCTCGATACCCCACTTCTGGTACATCGAAACCAGCCAATCGTTGCCCCGCTTGAGCAGGGGCGAGCCGGTGAGCCGGGGGCCGACAGAATCCATCAGGGTCTGGGCCAGGTCCCAGGTCCTGGAGCTGTCCATTCCCAGTGTCCAGATTCGCTGGAGCACCGGATCCTCAACCGGGAGGTTCTGCCCCCGCGCGGTCGCAGCGGTGGCCATGGATATCACGATTGCCAGCAGCACTCGCACTACGCGTCGCATGTCATGCTCCTGTGACTGGGTTCGGGGTATTGCAAGCTATCGGTAAGGCGGTAAGGCGGTAAGGCGGTAAGTTTGTTCGGCCTGGTACCAGTCGTCAGGCTACGATCCGTGCGCCCGCACGCTTACCGCCATACCGCCTTACCGCCTTACCGCCTTACCGCCTAGTTTCCCCCCATGCGCTCACTCCCGCTCACCGCCGCCCTCCTTCTGGGTGTGGCTGCCTGCGCCGATCGCTCTGCCGATCGTCCGTTTTCGCACCGGGGCGTGTCCCCCGGCATGTCGGCCACCGACCTCCGGGCTGCCGCGACATCGGCCGGGATTGGAAGCATGGAATGCCGACCGCTCACCGTGGTGGGCCTGGCAGCTGATCTGCTCTGTTACACGCCCGATTCCAGTGCGTCGATGGTCAGCGTGAGCGCCATGGTCAACTCGCACGACAGCGTCGTGCCGTATGTGGTGGTCCGTGAGGGCCTGACAAGGGGACTCGGCCTCGAGCGGCTGGAGGAAAACTGGGGCCCGCCGTCCGACCGCCTGGGAACCGCACGCCGCTGGGTGCGGGGCCGTTGGACCGCCAGCGCCGATACCGCAGCTTCGATCCTCACAGTATGGCTGAGTGACACCGCGACCGCGCGCCAGGTGGCGCTGGCCACCGCGGCTGAGCGCTTCGCCGCCCCCGGCGCCGACACCCTGCCCGTCACCAACGACGCCGACGCCGTACTCGATTCACTCCTGGCTGACTCCACCGGCGGCCGGCCCGTCCCCGCGGCAGACCTCGATGCCAGCCCGACGGTGGTCGGCTGCACCCGGGTGGCCCCGCCCGAAAACCTGGCGGGCAGTACCGGCTCCGTCAGTCTGGCATACGTGGTGGACAGCGCCGGGAGGGTGGAGGCGGGCAACATCCGGGTGCTCGAGGCCACCCACGGCGGCCTCATCGCACCCGCGATCGCCACCGTGCGCTCGTGCCGACTGGAGCCCGGCACCAACGACGGTCGCGCGGTGCGCACCCTGGTGCAGCAGCGGGTGAGCTTCGCGCCACGTTAAGTCACGAGTCGCGAGTCGCGAGTCACGAGAGTCGGTCTCCACCATCTTGCGACTTGTGACTTGAGACCTGTGACTAGTGCCCTCCCGCTCCCACCACCGCCAATCCTGACACCAGCCGGTCCAGATGGGTTTCGGTCGTCCTCGGATTCATGACAGTCACCCGCAGCATCCGCCGCCCCTCCAGCACCGTGGTGGTGATCCAGCCAGCGCCCGAGGCGTTGTAGCGCTCGCGGATGGAGCCGTTGGTGGCGTCCAGTGCCTCCTGTGAGGCCATCCCGTCACCCAGCCACCGGAAGCAGAGTATGTTGCTCTCCGGCTTGTGAGGCAGCTCGAAGCCGCCATGCTCGAAGAGCTTCTGGTGCAGCGCTGCCGCCATGTCCACCAGGTGATCGTGACACGCCTCCAGCCCGTCCATGCCGTAGCGCTGAATCGCCACCCAGAGCTTGAGCGCATCGAATCGGCGGCTGCACGCGAGGCTCCTGACGCCCAGGTCGGGCACCCTGTCTCCGTCGGCGGCGTGGAACAGGTATGGCGCCTGCTGCGCGAACGCGGCGTCGAGGTCGCGTTCGCTTCTCACCAGCACCATTCCCGCACTGAGCGGCATCAGCAGCAGCTTGTGCGGGTCCCACGCCAGCGATCGTGCCAGCTCCAGCCCCTTGAGCCGATGGCGGTGCCGGCTGGAGATGAGCGCCGACGCTCCATGAGCCCCGTCGACGTGCAGCCACACCCCGCGCTCGGCGCAGCGCTCGCCGATCGCCTCAAGGTCGTCAAAGCTTCCTGTCGGGGTGGAACCCGCAGTCGCCACTACAGCCATCACCTTGCGGCCGCGGCCTTCCAGGTCATCCAGTGTGCTGCCCAGTGCGGCAGGATCCATCCGGTAGCCTGACGAGGCCACCATCACCACGTTGCGCCTGCCGATTCCCAGGATGCTCGCCGCGCGTGTGACCGCGTAGTGGGCGTGCTCGCCGCACACCAGCACCGGTGGGTCTGCTCCCACCCCGTCTTCCCACGCCCCCGGCAGCGCTGCCGCCCGTGCGGCCATCAGCGCGGCAGTGGTGGCCTCGGTACCACCAGAGGTGAAGGTTCCCCCTGCCTCGTCGCCCCAGCCGGCAAGTCGGGTGAAGTGACGGACGAGGGATGTCTCCAGCGCCGTGCCGGCGGGCGACATCTCGCGCACGGCCAGGGAGTTGTTGATGGCGGAGATGACGGGCTCGGTCCACACCGCCGCCGGCAGCGGCGCACTCACCTGGTGGCCGAGATACATGGGATGCGAAAGCAGTATCGAATCCGCAGCGACATCCCGCGCGACCGACTCCAGCACCTCACCCAGCGACCGGCCACTGCGCGGGAGCGGCCCGCTGAACCTCGCTGCGAGCTCGGCGCCACTCGCGCTGGTGGTGACCGGCACTGCCTCGCTGGCCGACAGTTCGATATGATCCACCGCGAGCCTCACGGCCTCGGCGGCGGCCTCGAGTGACGTGTCATCGACGATGGCTTTCAGCGTGCCCGGATTCACGAAGATTTCCTCAAATGGGGTAAAGTTCCCTCATGCCTATTCGTCGCATTGCATTCCTGCTGCTGGGCATTGCCGCCTGCGGCGCCGGCGACCGCCGACCTCCAGCCGACACCTCCGCCGCTGCCGAGCCCACCGGCACCACCGACTCGGTGGCCGCACCCGACACCACCCGCTTCTCGCTCGGCCAGCTCGAGGTCATCCGGGTGAACCCCGGTCCCCGTGGCATGGCCGGCGAGGTGCGATGGGTGTTCTCGCCCGACAGCAGCGCCCTGCTCGCCCTCGAGGACTGGGTCTCGGTGGAGGCCGAGGCCTTCTTCGATGGATTCCTGCTGGCATCGGAGCGCACCGGCACCTGGGTGAGGGAGGACAGCGTCTGGGACGTTGCGCCTTCGCCCAACTGGACCCGCGTGGCTTATGGCCTCGCCACCCGAATCATGGGCGGCGAGGGCGACTCGGTGCCGCCCGAAAGCCTGGCTGTGGTCGCCAACCGCCTGGGGGTGAGCGTGGCCGAAGTCCGCGCCAGCGCGTTTCCCGCCAGCGGCATGGCGCCCGCCATGGGCCTCGCGCGGCTGGGGGTGGCCGACGTCGCCTTCGGCCAGAAGCGGACCCTGCCGGTGCTCGCCGGATGGAACGTCCGGTGGAGCCGCTCGGGCGACCGGATATTTGCGGGACTCGGCCCGGTGATGGCCAATGATGACGCACCATCCCGCGCCTGGGTTTCGGTCACGTCCCAACGGGGAGATTCCTCGGTCAGCCAGACCGGCCCAATGGATTCGGCGCGAGTCCGGTGGATCACGGGGCCCACCCTCGACATCTCGGTCGATCCGGACACGGGCAAGGTGGTTATCGCCACGTCCAGCCGCACCATCAGCAGCCAGGGGGGACATCTCATGATAGACAGCGTCAGCGTCGGTGAGGGGTTCGCCCTCGCAGCCACACGCCGGGGATGCTACGTCCTCGCGCTGGTGAGGGACACGACGGCGGGCGAGTACGACCCGAAGTGGCGCGCGGCGATGCTCGGCACCGGGTGCACCCCGTTGGATTCAGAGGCGCCGTGAACAATCCCGAGCGCATCAACACCGACATCGTGGAGGACCCCGACGCGCTGGCCCTCCGGGTCGCCGGCAGGATCGCGGAACTCATCCGCGAGCGAGGAGCCCAGGGCAGGCGGGCGGTACTGGGACTCGCCTCCGGTTCTACACCGGTCGGTATCTACCGCGAGCTCATCCGGATGCACCGCGAGGAAGGGCTGTCGTTCAAGGACGTCGAGACCTTCAACCTCGATGAATATTACCCGATGGCGCCCGGCAGCATCCATTCGTACCACCGCTACATGCACGAGAACCTGTTCGACCACATCGACATCGCTGCCGCCCAGGTCCACATCCCCGGCGGGGACGTCGAGCGGAAGGACGTGGCCCGCCACGCGGCCGGGTATGAGCAGGCCATCCGCGAGGCCGGCGGGATCGACTTCCAGATACTCGGCATCGGCAAGACCGGCCATATCGGATTCAATGAGCCCGGCTCGGGTCTCGACAGCCGCACCCGGCTGATCACGCTCGACACCATCACCCGGAAGGACGCCGCGGCCGACTTCTTTGGCGAGGACAACGTGCCGAGGGAGGCGATCACCATGGGTGTCGCCACCATCATGGAAGCGCGCGAGATCGCCATCCTCGCCACCGGCGAGCACAAGGCGGCCATCGTGCGCCGGGCGGTCGAGGGCGAGATCGACCGGCAGGTGGCAGCGACCTACCTCCAGCAGCACACCGGTACGACTTTCTACATCGACCGGGCCGCGTCGGCGGAACTCACCCGGGTTGCCACGCCCTGGCTGCTGCATGAAGTCGAGTGGGACAACGACATGACTGTCCGCGCAGTGGTCTGGCTGGCGCTGCGAACCGGCAAGGCCATCCTCAAGCTGACCGAGGCGGACTATTCGGAGCACCACCTGTCGGGGCTGCTCTCGCTCCACGGAGGCGCCGGGCCCATCAACGGCCTGGTATTCAACGCCCTCGGTGCCAAGATCCGGGGCCGCTCGCGGCTGCCCAGGGGCCAGACCATCGTCTGCTTCTCGCCCCATCCGGACGACGACGTGATCTCCATGGGCGGAATGCTGCGGAAGCTGGTGCTCAATCAGAACCGAATCACGGTGGCCTACCAGACCAGCGGCAACATCGCCGTGTTCGACCATGACGTCCGGCGCTACGTGGACTTCCTCGACCGGCTCGCGGGCGACGGTCTGCTGGAAGAGGACGCCACCCGGCAGCTGGTGGAAAGCGTCAGCGCGTTTCTCGCGCGCAAGCAGCCCGGAGAAGTCGACATCAGGGAGGTGCAGCAGATCAAGCGGATGATCCGGGAGTCGGAGGCGATAAGCGGCATCGAGACCCTGGGGCTGAGCGCGGCCGACGGCCGTTTCCTCAACCTGCCGTTCTACCAGACCGGCAAGGTGCGGAAGGACCCGGTTGGGCCCGCCGATGTGGCGATCGTCCGGAAGCTGCTGGAGGAAGTGAAGCCCGATCTCATCTTCGCCGCGGGCGACCTTTCGGATCCCCACGGCACCCACCGCATGTGCCTCGAGGCGGTGAACCGCGCTCTCGACGAGATCCATCCACCAGGGAGCGGCGGACGTCCCGATGTCTGGCTCTATCGCGGTGCTTGGCAGGAGTGGTCAGTTACCGACGCCACCTGGCTGGTGACCATGTCGCAGGAAGAACTGCGGCTCAAGATCGAGGCGATCTTCAAGCACCAGTCCCAGAAGGATTCGGCACCCTTTCCCGGGGGCTACGACGAGAGGGAGTTCTGGCAGCGGGTGGAAGCGCGCAACAAGGAGTCGGCGGCGCTGCTCGACCGGCTGGGCCTGGCCGAGTACTTCGCCATCGAGGCCTATGTGGTCAGTAGAACGACTCTCCCCGCTCGGCCATCTCCACAAGGTGGGCCGCAGGCCTGAATCGCTCGCCGTGAGCTATCTCGAGGCCGTGCAGCACCTCGACCACGCGGGCAGCGCCCAGGTCATCCAGCTGCCGTAGCGGACCGCCGCGGAAGGGCGGGAAGCCGATCCCGAACACGGCACCGATGTCGCCGTCGCGGGCACTCCGCACCACGCCCTCGCCTGCGGCCATCGCCGCCTCGTTGAGCATGGCGTACACCAGGCGCTGCTCGACCATAGTCGGAGCTGCATCTTCCAGCGGCTGGACTCCCATCGCCTTGTAGACCGTTTCGTCCACGCCCTTCTTGTCGCCATTCTCGTAGCGGTAGAAGCCGCGCCGGTTCTTCCGGCCCTGGCGCCCGTCTTCGAGCATCCGCTGCAGCACTGGCGCCGGTTCCAGCCGGGCGCCGAAGTGCTGGTGCATCACGGCGCCCGCCTTGGCCGCCACGTCGAGCCCCACCTCGTCCAGCAGCGTCACCGGCCCGACCGGGAAGCCATACCGCGTCATGACGCCGTCGATGAGGTCCACCGGCACGCCCTCGGCCAGCAGCACGCCGGCCTCGTTCATGTAGGGCAGCAGGATGCGGTTGACCCAGAAGCCGGGGCTGTCGCGCACCACGATGACAGTCTTGCCCATCCGCCGGCCAAAGCGCACCGCGCGCACCACGCTCTCGTCCGATGTGCCCGCGTGGGGAATGACCTCCAGCAGCGGCATCTTCTCCACCGGCGAGAAGAAGTGCATTCCTATCACGTGTTCCGGGCGCGAGGCAGCGGCTGCGATCTCGGCAATTGGAATGGTCGAGGTGTTGCTGGCGAAGATGGTGCGGGGTGAGGTCTCGCGCTCGACCTCCGCCAGCACCGAGCGCTTGACGTTGAGGTCCTCGAACACCGCCTCGATGATGAGGTCGGCCCGGCGGAATCCGCTCCAGTCGGCGCTGCCGGACACCAGTTGTGACAGGCGCGCGTGCTCGGGCCGGGCAAGCCGGCGGCGCTTGAGCCTGTCGTCCAGCACCTTGAGCGCGGCCTTGATTCCCCTCCCCACCCGTTCCAGCTCCGAGTCCTTGAGCCGCACCTCCACCCGGGCGTTCAACGCGGCGGTGCCGGCAATCGCGGCGCCCATGAATCCGGCGCCAATGATCCCCAGCCGGCGCACCGGTGGCAGGTCGGACGGCGCCGGTCCTTCGACTCCGTCATCCTTCTTGAGCGCGGTGGTGGCGAAGAAAATCTGGACCAGCTTGCGCGACACGTCGCCCACGGCCAGCTCGCCGAAGCGACGATGTTCCTCCCGGAGGCCCGACGGCATGCCGTGCTCCAGGCCTGCCTGCACCACTTCCAGCGCCGCGAGCGGCGCGGGGTAGTGGCCCCCGGTCTTCTTCATCACGGCCTGGCGTGCCCTGGAGTAGACCAGCCGCCGGCCGATCGGAGTGCGGTCCAGCAGCGCGCCCGCAATGCCGCCACGGGGCCGCCGCTCCGAGGCTCCCCTCTCGGCCAGTCGCTGGGCCGCGCGGATCGCGGTGGCGCGGAGGATCGACGGTGGCACGACTTCATCCACCATGCCCAGGCGAAGCGCCTTGCTGGAGCGTTCGCTCTTTCCGGCGAGGATCAGGTCCAGCGCTGCGCGCACCCCGATCAGCCGGGGCAGCCGCTGGGTTCCTCCTGCACCTGGAATGACGCCCAGCTGGATTTCGGGGAGTCCGATCTGGGTCTTGTCGTGGTCGGTGGCCACCCGCCAGTCGCAGGCGAGAGCCAGCTCGTAGCCGCCGCCCAGGCACGCGCCATGGATCGCGGCGACTATCGGCTTGAGAAGCCCCTCGACCCGGTCCATCATCGCCTGAGCCTGACGGCTCATCGCCTCGGCTTCGGCCTGGGTGGTGAGCCGGCCGAACTCCTCGATGTCAGCGCCCGCAACGAAGGAATCGCGCTTGCCCGAGATCAGCACCATGGCCCGCACGGCGGGATTGCGTTCCGCCTCGTCCAGCGCCGCCCCGAACTCGGTGGCAACGGACGTACTTATCATGTTCACCGGCGACCCGGGAAGGTCGAAGGTGATCACGGCAACGCCGCTGGAAATGTCAGTTCGGAACGCGTTCACGTCAGGGATCAGGGATTGGGGTCAGGGATCAGGGATCTCTCTCGAGGACCATTGCGTAGCCCATGCCGCCCTGGGCGCAGATCGACACCAGCCCGAACTGCACCCCGCGCCGCTGCATCTCGTTGGCCAGCGTCGTGACGATCCGCGCGCCGGTGGCTGCGAAGGGATGGCCGATCGCAATCGACCCGCCCATGACGTTGGTCCGCTCCCAGTCGACCTCGCCCACGACCCCATCCAGCCCCAGACGCTCGGCCCAGGACGGCGAGCTCCACGCCTGCACATTGGAAAGCACCTGAGCCGCGAAGGCCTCGTGGATCTCGACCAGTCCCATGTCCTGGAACGTGAGCCCCGCCCGGCGCAGCGCGAGCGGCACGGCCAGTGCCGGCCCCATCAGCAGCTGCCATCCGGGGTCCACCGCCGCAACGGCGTAGCTCCGCACGAATGCCAGCGGGGAATACCCCAGCGCATGGGCCTTCTCTTCTGCCATCAGCAGCACCGCTGATGCTCCATCGGTGAGAGGCGAGCTGTTGCCGGCGGTCACCGAGCCGTATTTCCGGTCGAACACCGGTTTCAGAGCGCTCAGCGCCTCCATCGACGTGTCGGTCCGGATGCCATTGTCCGATGTCACCGGCTCGTCCATGGCCTTGCCGCCGAACCAGGGCACGATCTCGCTGACCAACCTCCCGTCCTCGGTAGCGGCAGCGGCTCGCTGGTGGCTCTGGAGCGCGATCCGGTCCTGGTCCTCCCGGGCGATGGCGTTCTCCTTGGCCATCTTTTCGGCGCTCTGTCCCATCGACTCGCCGGTTGATGGTTCGGCGATCGCTGGGGACACCGGCACCAGGTCGCGGGGCCGGGCCTTTGAGAGCGCTGCCACCCGGGCGCCGAGGCTCTTCGCCTTGCTTGCCGCCATCAGGATCTGGCTCATGCGCCGAGTATGGAGGATCGGGATGTCGGACAACGACTCGGTGCCGCCGGCGATGATCACGTCGGCGTGGCCCACGGCAATCTGGTCGGCGGCGTTCTGGATGGCCTGGGCACCGGAGGCGCAGGCGCGGTTGAGCGAGTAGGCCGGCACCGAGGGCGGGAACTGGGGCAGAAGGCTGACTTCCCGGGCCACATTCGGCACCAGGGGGGACGGCACCACCTGGCCGAAGATCACCTCGTCCACTTCGTGGCCGTCCAGTTCGGACCGGTAGAGCAGCTCTCGCCCCACGTGGCGGGCCAGGTCCACCGCGCGCACATCACGGAAGGCGGTGCCGCTCCGCACAAACGGCGTCCGGCATCCATTCACTATCGCGACCCGGCGGGAACCGTGCATCAGTGGTATAGATTCCGCGTGTGAGACATGGAAAGCGTCCGCCTCAGGCCATGACGCCAGGACCAGCATCCGCATCCAGCAGGGAGAGAGCAAGTTAATTGAAGCCGAGCACCATCGCCCAGCTGGGTGAGGCCACGTTCGACCTGCTGGTCGTCGGGGGAGGAATCACCGGAGCCGGGATCGCGCGCGACGCCGCGATGCGCGGCCTCGCGAGTGCGCTGGTCGAGCGGGGCGACCCGGGCGAGGGCACCAGTTCCCGCTCCAGCCGCCTGGTGCACGGCGGCCTCCGCTATCTCGAGCAGGGCCAGCTGAAGCTGGTGCATGAAGCGGTGCGCGAGCGGCTGACGCTGCTGCGAATCGCGCCCCACCTCGTCCGTCCGCTTCAGTTCGTTTTTCCCGTGCACGCGGGAGACCGGGTTCCCCGCTGGAAGCTGTCACTCGGCGTGCTGGCCTACGACGCGCTGGCCAGCTTCCGCAACGTGGGCCGCGCGAGGTTCCCCGGCAAGCAGGGAATCCTCCAGCTCGAGCCGCTGCTCAGGGAAAAGGGGCTCACCGGCGGGGTGACCTACTTCGATGCCCAGTGCGACGACGCCCGGCTGGTGCTGGCCAATGTCCGGAGCGCCATGGCGCACGGCGCGCGCATCGCCACCAGGATGGAAGCAGTGGCGCCGCTGCTGGAGGATGGTCGCGTTGTGGGCATGGAGGTCGAAGACAGGGAGAGCGGCCAGCGCGGCAGGGTGCGGGCGAGGGTGGTGGTCAATGCCACCGGCGCCTGGGCGGACCAGTTGCGCAAGCTCGAGGACCCCGGCGCAGACCGGATCCTGCGACTCACCCGTGGCTCACATGTACTGGTTCCCCGCGACCGCATCGGTCACCGGCACGCGATCGCCTTCCTGAGCCCGGTGGATGGACGGGTGATGTTCGTCCTTCCATGGGGAGAGTTCAGCTACATCGGCACCACCGACACCGACCACGATGGCTCTCCCGACGACCTGTCGGTGCGCCGTGAGGACGTGGTCTACCTGCTCCGCTCCGCCAACGCGCTCTTTCCCGGCGCGCACCTCACTGATGACGACGTTCGTGCGGCGTGGTCAGGCCTCAGGCCCCTGGTGCATGATGTGCGGCGCGACAGCGCATCCTCGGTATCGCGCGAGCACGCGCTCATCATCGGCAAGGCGGGCATGCTGACCATCGTTGGCGGCAAGCTCACCACTTATCGCGCGATGGCGGCCGAGGTGGTGAGCAAGGTGGTGGGGCGACTGGAAGGCGAGTTCCGCCCCTGCACCACAGACACCGAACCGTTGCCAGGGGGTGAGTCGGCCGATCTCGAGCTGTTCCGCGCCCGCGGTGCCACCCTGGGCCTTCCAGCTGCGGTGGTGGAGCACCTGCTGCGCCTCCATGGCACCGAGTCGGCAGGCGTCTGTAACCTTGCGCTGGCCAACCGGGGACTGCTGGAGCGGCTGCACCCGGCCCATCCCGCCATCGAGGCGGAGGTGGTGCACGCCGCTCGCAAGGAGCTGGCGCGCACAGTCGAGGACGTGCTGGTGCGGCGGTTGCACCTCTACTACGAGACCCGGGATCACGGGGTGCGCGCGGCCCGGCGGGTGGCGGACCTGCTGGGTGCGGAGCTGGGGTGGGACGAAGGGCGAATGACGGAAGAGGCTGCGGCGTACCGGCGGTTCGTGGGGCGGGAGGAACACTGGCGCTAGCTGGTGTCGCCGTTCACCGCGGCCACCAGCCGCTGCTCGATCTCCCGCAGTTCCACCGGCTTGGCCAGCACCCGGTCTGCTGGCACCGGCAAGGTGTCGCCCAGCTGGCTCAGGTCGCCTGAGAGAATTATCACCCGCTCCAGCAGGTGGGGACGCTCCTCCGCCATGCGCTCGCAGAGTTCCACCCCGCCCATCCGCGGCATCCTGAGGTCCACCAGAAGAACGGCAGGTTCCAGTTCGGAAATCAGTTGCAGCGCCTCGCGCCCGTCGGCTGCCTCCCGCACCAGGGCACCTCGCCTCCCCAGGAATCGCGCGATCGGCTGGCGCACCGCGGGTTCGTCGTCCACCACCAGCACCTGGACCCCGCGGAGGGTAGGCGCCGGCCTGCTGGAACGCACTCGCGCTGGGCTTCCAGTCGCGTCACCCGCCACGTCCGAGGGCGCCGCGATCAGCTCCAACACGAACCGGGCACCGCGGGTCGACGGTTCGTACCGCAACTCCCCACCCGCTTCGCGCAGGATCTGCCGCGAGATGTAGAGGCCCAGTCCCGTGCCGTCCGCTCCCTTGGTGGTAGCGAAGGGCATGAACAGGCGGCGCTCCATCATCGGGACAATGCCCTCGCCCGAATCGGTGACAGCGGCGAAGACCTTGCCATCGCCGGTCCACGTATCCACCGTGAGCCGGCGCGGGCGGGCGGTGCCCCGCAGCGCATCGAGACCATTGGAGAGCAGATTGACCATGACCTGCTCGATTCGCCCGGCCGACCCCAGCGCCAGCGGCAGCGACGGGTCGAGCCTGAGCTCGAGCGTGATCTCGTCCACCCCGAACCGGTAGGACACCAGGTCCACCGCGCTCTGTATTACATCATTGAGAGCCAGCGAGGTGCCCAGTGGTTCTCCCGCTCGTACGAATCGCAGGAGGCCGGAGAGCAGCTTTCCCGCCCGCCGCGCCTGACGCCGCATCTGCTGCAGGTCGTCGCGCATGTCGTCTGCAAGGCCTGCATCCTCCAGTCGCGAATCGGTAAGCGCGGCGATCGCCATCAGAGGATTGTTCACCTCGTGCGCCACG
>LLBZ010008760.1_pt1 | contig 13099 bp, 11 predicted proteins | sample 1489421 | NCBI WGS metagenome assembly LLBZ01 (sample SAMN04092657, study PRJNA295927) | soil metagenome | biome: Soil prokaryotic community; feature: Bulk soil; isolation source: soil from tomato rhizosphere | host: tomato cultivar Moneymaker | place: South Korea | collected 2011-11-01 | reverse complement strand
CGTCTGGGGCGGCGGGCTGATCGAAACAGAAGCCTTTTACGAGCAGTGTGACCGGCTCGGGATTATGGTCTGGCAGGAGTTCATTCAGTCCAGCTCGGGCATCGACAATAATCCGTCCACGTCCACGGATTACGTCCAGCCGATCACGGAGGCAGCCGAGCAGATCGTCCCGCGCAAGCGGAACCATCCGTCGCTGGCAATATGGTGCGGCGGCAACGAATTGAGCGGTGAAGTGGAGCAGCCCCTGGATGATTCGCATCCTGTTCTGGAGTCGCTGAAGGCCGTGGTCAAGCGCCTCGACCCGGATCGCCTCTGGCTGCCCACCTCCCCGTCGGGTCGTGTCTTCGGGAATACGCTGGAGAACATTACCCTGGATCCCTCTGCACTGCACGACGTGCATGGTCCATGGGAGTATCAGGGCGTGACGGGACAGTACGATCTCTATAACAGAGGTAGCTCGCTCTTGCACAGCGAATTCGGCGTGGAGGGCATCACCAACCTGCGCACGCTGAATGCCACGCTAGGCAAGGAGCACCAGTGGCCGGTGACTCTCGACAATCCGTACTGGTTTCATCGCGGCGCCTGGTGGGTCAAGCGACCGATGTGGGACAGGACCTTTGGCGAACTCGACAGTGTCGAGGAGCTGGTACGCGCGACACAATTCATCCAGGCGGACGGGCTGCGTTACGCGTTGGAGTCCGACCGCCGGCGCAAGTATCACAACAGCGGCACGCTGCCCTGGCAGTTCAACGAGCCCTATCCGATGGCCGCCTGTACCTCAGCCGTCGATTACTTCGCCCGACCCAAACCCGTTTATTACGCGGTCGCTCGCGCCTACGCGCTGATGCTCGTCTCAGCCAGATTCCCGACGCAAGCCTGGGGTGAGTTCGAGCGATTCGATGCAGAAGCCTGGGTCAGTAACTCGCATGAGCGATCCTACTCGGACGTGATACTCCGCATGTGCCTGCTCGGGACGCGCGGGGATGTCTATGCCGAACGAACAGAAACTGTCTCGTTTGGCGCGAACTGCGCGGTGAAGTTAGCCGCTTTGCAGGAGCCATTGCCAGTAATCCCGGAGGATGTCTTCTTCCTCGATTTGCAGCTGCTCGATTCAGACGGGGTTCTGCTTTGTCAAAACCATTATGCCTTCAGCCGCAGCGAAACCCTGGCTCCTCTGCTCGCTTGCCCATCTACGACGCTCTCCATCTCGTCGCAAGCAAGCGAGAGCGAACAGACCGTGACGCTGACGGATAGCGGTGAAACGGCCGCTATGTTCGTCTGGCTGGAGGATGCCCGCGATCTGACTGCATCGGGCTATGCCTATTTTGACGACAACTATTTCTGCATCCTCCCCGGAGAAAGCCGCACGGTGACGGTGACGTGGAAGGATGTCCCTGCGTCAGAGCGGCGCGTAGAGGTCTCGGCCTGGAACACGGAACGGATCCAACTGCAAGGAGATGCCTGACATGGACTCGAACGAAGCTCGCGCCGGACTCCAAACAGCGGGCCGCTTTATGCTGGACCATGACCTGGCCTGGGGCAACGCCGGCAACCTCAGCGCCCGCCTCAGCCCTGAGCGTTACCTGATCACGGCCAGCGGCACGCGCCTGGGCGAGCTGGCGGACGACGATTTTGTCGAATGTTCTTTCGAGGGTCCCATCTCTCAAGGCCGCAAACCTTCCAAAGAAACGCCGATGCACCGCGCAATTTACGAGCAGCGACCGGAGATCGGCGCGGTGCTGCACGCTTCACCTTTTTACAGCACGCTGGTCGCTTGCACGGATATCCGGGTTCCAGCGGATCTGTTCATCGAAGATATGTACTACCTCGAGCGCATTGAGCACGTGGACTATTTCCATGCGGGTTCGCCAGCGCTGGGTGAGGCCGTACGTGAAAAAGCGCAGAAGGCCAATATCTTGTTTTTAGACAATCACGGTGTGCTGGTCTATGACACCTCGATCCAGGAGGCGCTGATGGGATTGCAGACCCTTGAGATGGTTTGCCGCATGGCGATCACTGCGCGGAGTGCCGGGCTAGAGCTTCGACCGCTTCCCGCCTCCACCGTCCAGGATTTCCTCGCAAACTCCGGCTACCGGCCGCGACGGGGGTGGCCGAAATGAAAATGGGTGTCGTCGCCGACGATGTGACCGGCTCCAACGATATTGGCATCATGTTCGCCAAGTCCGATTATCTGACGCACATCTATTCGTTTGAAGAGGTATCTTCCTTCAATGTGCCGGAGGAGGATCTGAGCGCGCCGGATATTGTAATTCTCGACACCAACTCGCGCCTCGATCCACCAGACGTCGCCTACCGCAAAGCCTTCGCCGCGACCCGCGAATTGCAGCAGGCCGGCTGCCGCCAGTTTCACAACAAGACCTGCTCCGTCTTTCGCGGCAATATTGGCGCGGAGTTCGACGCCATGCTCGACGCTCTCGGCCTGGAGTTTGCCGTCGTCGTGCTTGGCTTCCCCAAGAACGGCCGCACGACCGTGAATGGGATTCACTATGTCCATGGGAAAAAGCTCGAAGACTCCGAGTTCCGCCGCGACCCGATCCACCCCATGAAACGCTCGGACCTTGCCGGCATTTTGCAGTCGCAGACAAAACGAAAGGTCGCACTGCTGACACATGAGATCATCGACGAAGGCTCGCAGGTGCTCCGCGAAGAAATTCAGCACATGCGTAAGCGATGCAACTACATGATCCTCGACGTGACGGACCAGGCTGCCCTGGCGAGGATCGCTCAGGCCGTGCACGATGAACGGGTGCTTTGCGGCAGCTCGGCCATCGCTGAGGAATTGCCTGCCGTCTGGGGACCGCCGCAGGCCCGCCAGCAGGGACAGGTTCTACCGCCGCTCAAGGAGATGGGGATTCTAATTGTGGCGGGAAGCCTCATGCCGCAGACCGCCGCACAGATTGAATATCTCAAGCAAAAAGATGCGCCTTGCTTTATGCTCGATACATCAGAATTGTTCGACCTGACAAAGCGGGAAGCGCAGATTGCCAGGTTGTCGGCAGAAATCTCGGCAAGTCTGCGTACAGGCAGGGACACGATCTTCCATTCGCCAAATGAACCTGACGCGCTGGAATTGACCAACCGGATCGGCACGGAGCATTCTGTATCCCCGACAGAGTCCTCTCGGCTGGTATCCGAAGTGCTTGCCGAAGTGACTGCCCGCACGCTGCACGAGACAGGTCAGAACCGATTGGTGGTCGCGGGAGGGGAGACCTCCGCCGCGGTCTGCACGCGGCTGGACATCGACGGGATGCGCGTCTGGAAAGAGATCCAACCCGGGCTGCCGTCCTGTATCTCGTTGAACGACCCGCCCCGAATGCTTGTGCTGAAATCCGGCAGCTTCGGCAAACCGGACTTCTTCGAACGGGCGTTGGAGCATTTGAAAAAAACATGAGCAACCCAACGCCTCGTGAGCGCTTCATTGCCGCGCTGGAGCGCAGGCCCCTGACCGGGCGTGTGCCGCATTTTGAACTGGTCTTTTATCTCACCATGGAAGCCTTCGGCCGCGTCCATCCGCTGCACCGCAACTACAGCCAGTGGATGCAGATGGAAGAAAAAGAGCGACAGCTCCATCGCCATGATATGGCAGACCTGTTCATCGCCACTGCGGAACGTTATGAGCACAGCGCCATTTTTGTCCATCCCAACCCGGGCAATTTTGATGAGTGCGCCCGGTTGATCGAGATCATCCGTGAAAAGACAGGAGAGCGTTACTTCCTGATGAAGCACGGCGATGCGACCTTCGGCATCCCGGATGGGAACACGATGATGGACTTTATTGTCCGCATGAAAGAGAAACCCGCAGAGCTGAAGGCGGAGGCGGATCGACGGGTCGAGGAGGCCCTGCAAAAGGCCGCCCGTCAGAAACAGCTCGGCGGGCTGGACGGCTTCGCGCTTTGTACGGACTACTGCTTCAATCGAGGACCTTTTCTACGGCCCGCGGACTTCAGTGAATTCGTTGTTCCTTATTTGTGTCGTCTCATCCAGGGCTACCGGGAGCTCGGGTTTTACACCCTCAAACATACGGATGGCAACATCATGCCTATACTCGACCAGCTGGTCGCAGCCAACCCGCATGCCCTGCACTCGCTCGACCCGCAGGGAGGAGTCGATATTGCCGAAGTCAAGAGACGCTACGGCGACCAGTTATGTCTGATTGGAAACGTAAAATGCAGTGCGTTAGACTCGGGCAGTGAGGAGGATGTAGAAGAATCGGCCCGCTATGCCTTGCAGCATGGCATGCCCGGTGGTGGGTATATTTTTTCGACCAGCAACTGTGTTTACACCGGCATGCCGCTGTCGAAGTATGAGCTCATGCTCGAGGTCTGGGGACAGGAAGGGAATTACCAGTGAGCACCATAGTAATACGTGCGGAGTAGCGGAATGAAACGAATTCGACAACTGATTTTTTCATACCCGGGATTGGATGTTTGTGCTTCTGATATCGAGGCTGCATACAATGTTCTCCGCGACTGCTACCGGCGCGGCGGCAAGGTCTTGACCTGTGGCAACGGCGGCAGCGCCGCGGATGCCGAGCACATCGTCGGCGAGCTGATGAAGGGTTATCTATTAAAGCGTCCCGTGCCGGAGGAAGTTCGCGCGAAACTGATAGCCATAAGTTCGGAAGATGGCGATTATCTCGCCGACCATCTGCAGGGTGGTTTGCCAGCCGTCTCACTGGTCAGCCAGAGCTCGTTGCTTTCCGCCATCGCCAACGATACGGCCGCCGACATGGTCTATGCCCAGCAGGTCTACGCCTACGGACGGGAAGGCGATGCACTGATCGGCATCAGCACCTCCGGAAACTCGACGAACGTGTTCCGCGCGATGCAAGTTGCTCGGGCGTTAGGACTCCGTACCATTGGCCTGACGGGGCGAACGGGCGGGAGGCTGAAACCGCTGTGTGACGTGTGCATTCGTGTCCCTGCGAACGATACAACGCTCGTCCAGGAACGCCATCTGCCGATCTTCCATGTCCTGTGCGCCATGCTGGAAGAGGAATTTTTTGCCTGATCTTTTCGATCACCTGCCAATTTGTTTTAAAAAGAATCCATTGGTCGAGTAAGCCAAGTGCCCGTCGAGGCTGTACCGAGACCAACAATAACTTGTAATTGCATAGTTCCTTGAAAATTTGTGGTCTCGAGACGTCCTTCCCTACAAACACTCAGGACTACTCGACCATCGAGCGGAGATAATTCTATGTTCTTCACCGTCGGAAAAATCCAAAAGCAGCTCAAAGAAATCAAAGCCAGCATCCCTCGCGAGCGACAAGATATCCTTCAATTCAAATATATCGAGAGCGACTGCTCCGGCGCACAGGCACCGAATTTCGACGACCGGTCCTGGCATGATTTTTTTCTCGGCGGCTTATGGGGTGGGTACGACAAGATCGCCTGGTTCCGGGCGCGTGTGCCTGTCCCAGCGGAGTGGCATGACGAAAAAGTGATCCTGCGCTTCATCGTCGGTCCGCGAGATGGTTACGCTTCGACCGCGGAGACACAACTATACGTGAACGGGTTTCCTCTGCAAGCGATCGACGTCTGGCACGAGGAGGCCTGGCTTCCGCCGGAATATACCGCGCTCGACGAGATCGTCATCGCTCTGCGCGCCTGGAACGGTATCTACCTCACACCACCACAGCGTCGCTTCAAAGAGGCATCCCTCATCCGCATCGACCAGCCCACCGAGCGCTTCTATTATCTGGCGAACACGCTGCTTCAGGCGATCCAGCAGTTGGATGAGCATGATTTGCGTCGCACCAGCCTGCTCAATCTCCTCACCCGCGCCTTCATCGCCGTGGACTTTTTCGAGCCGCGCTCTGCCTCATACTATTCTTCGGTCGCAGCAGCCTTAGATCAATTAACAGAAGGATTGCAGGAGCTACAGGTGGGGGAGATCAAGCCTTCCGTGAACGCCATCGGCCACTCGCACATCGATATGGCCTGGATGTGGCAAAGCCATCACACCCGCGAGAAAGCCCGCCGTACGTTCTCGACCATGCTACACCTGATGCGTCAATATCCTGAGTTTCGTTATATCCATTCCTCGCCGCAGCTGTATCAGTTCGTCAAGCAGGATGACCCCGAGCTCTATGAGCGCATCAAAGAGAAGATCGCCTCCGGCCAGTGGGAGGCGACCGGTGGTTGGTGGGTGGAGAGCGACACCAATCTCGCTGGAGGTGAGTCCCTCGTACGGCAGGTGCTCTTCGGCAAACGCTTTCTGCGCCGCGAGTTCGGCGTGGATTGCAAGGTGTTGTGGATGCCGGACACCTTCGGTTTTTCATGGGTGATTCCCCAGCTCATGAAGAAGAGCGGAATGGAATATTTTGCCTGCTCGTCCATTCACTGGAGCAAGTTCAATCGTTTTCCGCACGACACCTTCCACTGGCGCGGCATGGATGGCTCTGAGGTGCTGGTCACATTTTTTACCGCGCCGGGCGAGACGATCAAGAACCACTACAACTATAACGGGCTTGCAAATCCCTATGATGTCAAGACCGCCTGGGAGCATTACCGGCAGAAGGCTGCCAACACTGAGCTGCTGATGCCCTTCGGCTGGGGAGACGGGGGAGGCGGCCCGACGCGTGAGATGATCGAAGCGATCCGCGCCCAGGCAGACATTCCTGGTATCCCGCGCGTCCAGATCGGGAGGGTGGAGCCGTACTTCGAGCGGCTCGCAGAACGGCTGAGAGATCAGGACATACCCGTCTGGGACGATGAGCTGTACCTTGAAAAATGTCATGGTGTGTACACATCACAGTCCCGCAACAAGCGCCTCAACCGCCAATCTGAGAGGCTCTATCACGACGCCGAGTGGCTGTGCTCGCTGGCGGATACGCTGACCGGCGAGACAGCTTATCCTCAAAGCGAATTAAACGCAGGCTGGGAGATCATCCTGCACAACCAGTTCCACGACGTGCTGCCCGGCACGTCGATCCCCCAGGTCTTCGAGGATTGTTACAGGGATTACGCCCGTGTGGAACAGATTGGACGAAATGCCCTCGAAGCTGCGCAGCAAAGGCTTGTGAGCCGCGTCCACGCGGAGGAAGAGTCGGTACTGGTCTTCAATCCCTTGGCCTGGCCACGCGCCGGGCTGGTCGAGCTGCCCTGGACTGAAGCGCTGGAAGGGAAAGCGCTGGCGGACGGCGAAGCCCAATTGCTCTCTCAAGTGATCACGTCTGGTGAGGACAAAAGGATCCTCCTCGAAACAGGGACGGTCCCTTCGTCTGGTTATCAGGCGTTCCCGCTGATCTCTATTCAAGGAAAGGATGCTGAGCCCATGACGGTCACACCGGCCCTGCTCGAAAATCGTTTCTATCGAATTAGCCTGAACGAGCATGGTCAGATCACCTCGCTGTTCGACAAATGCAACGAGCGCAACGTACTGGCCGCCCCCGGTAACGTGCTGCAAATCTTCGAAGATCGCTCCATCGACGGCGAAGCCTGGGAGATCGACATCTTTTATCAGGATAAGATGCGCCAGGTGAACGAGCTTGTCGAAGCCGAAGTAGAGGAGACCGGTCCCGTGCGCGGCGTGTTGCGTCTCACCTGGCGATTCGCAAACACAACCATTACGCAACGACTGACGATCTATCGGAATTCCCCTCGTATCGACTTCCGCACCGAGCTGGACTGGCATGAGCACCAGGTCCTGCTAAAGGCCGCGTTTCCAGTGCATGTGCGTGCGACTCGCGCCACGTATGATATCCAATTCGGCAGTATCGAGCGCCCTACACATTGGAACACCTCGTTCGATACGGCGCACTATGAGAACCCCGCGCATAAATGGGTGGATCTGTCTGAGGGCAACTACGGCGTGGCGCTGCTCAATGATTGTAAATATGGATACGATGTGAAGGATAATGTGCTGCGGATCACTTTGCACCGCTCGCCCACGGAGCCGGATCCAGCCGCCGATCAAGGGCAGCATGAATTCACCTACAGCCTGTTGCCTCATGCCGGGACGTGGCGTGAAAGCGAGGTCATCCCGGAAGCCTATGCCCTCAACGATCCATTGATGGGCCGTTTCATTCCTGCTCAGCCGAATGTCGATCTCCCCGCGGCCTATACCTGGGCAGAGGTGGATACAGATCATGTTGTTATTGAAACCGTCAAGAAAGCCGAGGACGGCGATGCCTGGATCGTGCGTGTCTATGAATGCAAGCAATATCGCAGCAATGCAGTAACGATCTCCCTGGGGCATACTATCAATCGGGCGGTGGAGTGTAATCTGTTAGAAGAAGAGGAAACACCAGTTGCTTATCAGGAAAATCGACTGAGGGTTGCCATCCAACCCTTTGAAATCAAGACCTTCAAGATCTGGTTCGGATGAATGTAGCAGATTAGAAAGTCCACTTTAGTCCGTAAACAATTGATAATTTACCCTTTACTACAAATTTAATTCATAGTATTATCAGTCATCATAACATCCTACAACTAAATAGGAGGAGAATGGCTGCGCTTGCTTGGGCAAAACAAACAACGTTAGATGAGCTTGCTGTCTGGCAACGCGGTCCAACCAAGTTGCGGGCTTCCCATTTCGAAGTCGTGCGATGAACTTGCTTGCTTTCTCCACGCTGGCCTGCCCGAGCTGGTCCATACCCACGGTGATTGAAAAAGCCGTGGAATTTGGCTATCAGGGCCTCGAATGGCGCGGGGGTATGCAAGGGCATATTCCACCGACGATGACCGCCCGGGAACGAGCCTCCTTGCGGAAGATGTCCGATGAGGCCGGGCTCACCGCTCTGTGTATCACGACATACACAAGTTTTGTTTCTCCTTTTGCAGAAGAACGAAAATCCAATGTGGACGAGCTGCGACGGTATTCCGATTTTGCTGCCGCAATCGGAGCTCCATATGTGCGCGCGTTTCTAGGCGAACTCCTCGCCGATACAAAACTTACCGAAGAAATATACGAGAATATTTCCGGTTGCCTACAGGTAGCCTCCGCCTATGCTGAGACAGTTGGTGTGAAAATCGCGGTGGAACCCCATGACGATTTCACGCGTTCATCCGTGGTCTCTACTCTTTTGGATCGGAATCGATCCTATTCGGATTTGCGAGTCATCTGGGACCTGGGTAATACCTTTGCTGTGGGGGAAGATGTGGAAGAGGGATTTAATCTGTTAAAAGATCGGCTTGCCTATGTCCAGGTCAAAGATGGAAAGATCGGCAAATCGGGCTGGGGACTCTGCCCGGTGGGTCACGGCGATGTGCCCCTGGCGCGCGCATTCGAATTGTTGCTGGATTCTGGCTATGACGGCGCGTTTAGCGTGGAATGGGAATATGCCTGGCATCCTGAGCTAGATCCGCCGGAGATCGCTTTGCCTGCCGCGCGCTGGACTATCCAAAAATTATTGTCTTTGGTTCGATCGGAGTCCGCATGACCGCCGGCAAGACGTACGAGCCCGAATGGCGCGAATACCAGGATCCACTTACGGGCCGGAAGGTCCGGCAGCTCACCGACTCCGATGCCGAAGATTATCACCTTTACTTTTACAATCCGTCAGTCACCCCGGATGGGAAATATCTGGTTTTTTATTCCGAACGCACGGGAACCAGTAATCTATTCCGTTTGGACCTGCAGAGCGGCGTGATCGTCCAGTTGACGGGGGCCCGACTTGTCCGAGCGGAGTATTGGCCGTTTACTGCCGCTATCAAGGGCGTTTGTTCCTGCCTGGCAGCCATCGGCAATCATGGAGACGAGGTGTTCTATTTCGAAGGCACAGACCTGTTCGCGGTGGAGACCGAAAGTTTGAAACGACGTCAAATCTTGTGTCTCCCCGCGGATCGGCGGCCTTCCATGCTTCAGGCTGATGCCAGCGGGGAGACTCTGGTCTTTGCGACCTGGGATGAAGATCTGTTCCTGGAGCGCTCTCAGCGCGCCTATGCCAGAGAAACGTTTCCGGATGAAAGCTTTTTTCAAGAAACGACCAGCACGATCCTGCGCGTGAATGCAGTCACCGGGCAGGCAGAGGAAGTGCTGCGTAAAGAAAAGTTCTGGATCAATCATGTGCACGTCAATCCGCGGAACAGGGATCTCATTTTGTTTTGCCATGAGTACAGTGCCTTGCCCGATCGCATGTGGTTATTGGACGTGGCCAATCAACGGTGTGAACCTGTGCCCGGTCAGAGCGTGGATGAGTAGTACGAGCATGAATTCTGGAATGCTGACGGGCAGCGAATTTGCTTTCATGGCGGCAGTACCCGCGACGCCACACAGGGCTTTTGCGGCTGGTGTGCCCCTGATGGGACAGATTACACCAAAGCCTATCACTCCACATCGGGCCGTGCCTACGCCCACTACAACCTGCATCCCGATGGAAAAACAATGGTGACGGACGGCGAGGCGCGTCCCGGCTGTATCTCGAAAGTTGAGTTAGTCAATGGCAAGCAAGTATTTGAAGTGCTTTGCCGCCACGACTCCTATACATTCGGCGATGACCAGCGCTGCCATCCACATCCATCCTTCACTCCGGATGGCCGGCAGGTCATCTTCACCTCAAACCGGACCGGCACCAGCAATATCTATCTTACAGACTGGAGCGAAGCGCCATGAAATTTGGATTTATCACAACCGAAGGCGGCACGTACTTCAACGAGGCTCTGGAAGAAGCAATTTACGGCGAAGAGCTGGGCTTCGACTCGGTCTGGCTGGAAGAGCATCATAGCATTCACAACCATTACTGGCCCTCGCCGCTGATGGCACTTGCCGGAATCGCGTCAAGAACCACGCGCGTCCTCCTGGGGACGGATATCGTCGTCTTACCTTTTTACCATCCCGTTCGCGCCGCGGAGGATATGGCGATGCTCGATGTGATCTCAGGCGGGCGCGCCATTTTTGGGGCAGCCATTGGGTATCGCCCACCCGAGTTCGAGCTGTATGACGTTAGTCTTGACGATCGCGGCGCTCGATATGTGGAAATGCTGAAGATCATCCGCATGCTCTGGACGCAGGATCATGTGGAATACAATGGGCGCTTCTACAACATCAAAGGTTGCATCGAGCCCCGTCCAACAAACCCCATCCCGATCTGGCTGGGCGGATGGGGAGAGCTTTCTCTGAAGCGCGCGGCTCAACTGGGCGATGCCTGGGTGCCGGGTCCGACTGCGAATCTGGAAAAATTGTTGAACGCCCAGAAGCAATATCATTCGTTCTTATCCGCTGCTGGCAAAAACCCTGCCGATATTCCCACTCCGCTGACACGCGAAGTTGTCATTGCCGACACGCGCGAGCAAGCCTGGGAGCTGGCAGAAAAATACGTCATGGTAAATTACCGGGACGAATATGGGGGTGGATGGCAACATCCGTTGATCGGCTCGCAGGACCAAACCCCGGTCGATCTCGAAGCACTGAGCAACGATCGTTTTATTGTCGGCAATCCCGAAGACTGCATCGCCCGAATCAAACGCTTCATGGATACCTTCGGCGTGGATCACCTGATCTGCCGTCTCTACTTCGCAGGGATGCCGCACGACCATATCATGAAAGAGCTCAAACTGCTGGCTGAGGAAGTATTCCCCGCGTTTCGGTGAGCTTCAATGGAGCATCAGTTCCCAGCCCTCGACTTTACGCTTTCGCCCTACACAGGCTGGACTCGCGCCCATTGGGAAACTATTCTGGCGCGCATGACGTATGGCTATGCCAGGATTGCAGAACGGTCTGGGTCACCAGCTCGAGTGCTGTACCCTGACGATCGCCGGGGAATGCCCGATTCCGTGGATGCAATCGAGTCCTTTGCACGGATCGCATCCGCCTGGGGCGGGTGGTTGCGGAATCCATCGAATTCTGCCACGCTGACATTTCAAGGTCGTGCGATTAACTTGGAATCCCTCCTTCGCCAGGCGCTCCTCGACGGCACGGATCCATCCAATCCCCATACATACTGGGGCGACATCGGACACATGGATCAGCGGATTGTGGAGAGTGCGGATATTGCGGTCGCCATATGGATGAGCCGCGACCGCGTCTTCCATAAGATGACACCAGCAGAACAGCAGCAGATTATCAACTGGCTTGCGCAGGTCGATAGCAAAGGCACGTATACCGATAATTGGATTCTGTTCACCGCAATGACACAGACAGTGCGACATCATCTCGGTTTTCCCTCGCCAGTTGATGACCTGGATTTCCGCCTTATGCAGATTGACGAGTTCTATCGCGGCGACGGTTGGTATGTGGACGGCCCCACAAACGAGTTCGAGCTGTATAACGCCTGGATGTTTGGCTGGCATTACTTATTATGGACCTGGATCGATGGCGAGCGGCGCCCGGATCATCGGCAAAAGGTGTTAGAACGCGCTCGCTCATTCATCGATGGTTTCCAGTACTTCTTCGGCGCCAATGGTTCCTATCCTGCGTGGGGACGCTCGATCGTGTACCGGTTTGCCGCGCTGGCTCCGTTCGCGGTGGGCCACTTCCTGGACATCGCTCCAAAGGACCCCGGTCTCTTGCGCCGTCTTTCCAGCGGATGCATCCGTTATTTTTATGACCACGGACTCTTTGACTCCGAAGAACACTTTGTGAGACAGGGCTACCACGGCGATTTTCCACCAGCTGGGGAAGCATATATTTCCCCTGGTTCTCCGTATTGGTGTTGCCACGGACTGTTCGCGCTGACCTTCGATCGAGATGACATGTTTTGGACCGCGACCGAGAGCCCTCTCCCTGTTGAGCGCGATGATTTCGAGTTGGCCTTACCTGCGCCCGGATTCGTCGTTTCCGGCCGTCGCGATACGGGTCAAGTACTGTTGCTCAATAGCCGCAGCGGCCAGGAGCATGATGCCCCGCGCCATAACTACACTTCCAAATATGGCAAGCTGGCATACGGCACCCATTTCCCGTTCAATGTCCTTCCCGTCCGTGGTTCCTTTGCGCCGGACTCGATGATTTCCCTCACGCGTGACGGGCAGGCGTTCGGGCATCGTTTGCAGGCTCGAGCCGGGGAGGTCGCGCCTGGCTTGATGTGGACGAAATTTGACGAGCTGATCGACGATGAGCCGCAGCCGTTATGGATCGCCGTCATGTTATATGGAGATATCCAGATCCGGCTGACTGTGATCCGTCCGACATTTCCGGTGAT
>LLBZ010005464.1_pt4 | contig 13126 bp, 10 predicted proteins | sample 1489421 | NCBI WGS metagenome assembly LLBZ01 (sample SAMN04092657, study PRJNA295927) | soil metagenome | biome: Soil prokaryotic community; feature: Bulk soil; isolation source: soil from tomato rhizosphere | host: tomato cultivar Moneymaker | place: South Korea | collected 2011-11-01 | reverse complement strand
TATGACAACATCGACTTACGCAGGTTACATACATCCTGTCGGTAGTAAGTATTGCCTCAACAAGGCGTTCAACACCGAACTTCGGTCGATTGAACTTCAATGTGGCAGTTATTTGGGGGGCAGGCATCGGACATCGTGCGGCTTGATGACGTAAAAAATATGGGAGACGCTAGTGTGAGGCGTCGGTTTATCGATGAAACCTGCGAATTAACCCTCCTTCCCGAACTGACAAGAAATGCAAGCAGAGTTGAATTGCCTGTGCAGTTGCCAACGAAATAGTCCATGCAATTAACACGCAGGGAAGCCATCCGATGCCGATTCCCAAAAACACACCAAACGTGGCGATGCCGTATGCATACAAACTGAAAAAAGCCAGAAAGAACACTACAACTGCGGTTCGTCCGGCTATCTGTTGGCACTTGGTATCGATAAGCATTTGCATTGGAGGCGTTTTGCCAGGTATTTCCAGAATCTGCTTCATGGTTCGCCCCCGTTGCGCTATTAACAAAATAGATTGCAATGTCTTTTAAAAGTTCTGGTATAACGCCACTCGATTGATACACTCGGGATGTTTAGTTGACATTGTTATATACTTTCCTGTGAGAAACATATTGAGGCGTATTTAATACGCTTGCAGTATTAATAGTTCAATCTTTGTAATCCAAACTTGTGCATGCATGTAACGTTTTATCTCGATTTTGCATGTGCATCCAATCGAGTCTTCGCCATCGCAATGCATGCATCTCTCGGCGTTGTCCGTATTTCTTCTTGTTATTTCAATGTCCTTAAGCTTAGCCTCCTTGATCCGCGAAGTTGTCTTGCCGCCAACGAGTCTTTTATTGGTATTCGTTGCTGGCGTTTTTTTAGGTCGGTGGCATAAGCGACTTGGCTTGTTCCTGCGCATGGGTTCCATGGCAATGTTGTTTTTTCTTAGTACAGGAGTTGGTACCAGATTGCTGGTTACGCCTTTGGAAGGCATGACACAGGTCCCGCTGCTGAAAGACACCGGTGCCCAAGCGATTGTTGTGTTGGCGGCAGGACGCTATGCCGCTGCGCCCGAGTATGGCGGTGACGATGTCCCGGACTATATTGCATTGGGACGATTGCGATATGCCGCACGATTGCATCGTGAGACTGGACTCCCGGTTCTGGTATCCGGAGGGAACACGTCACCAAACGGTCGGTTCATGGCAAAAGCGCTTTCGATGGCAAAAGTGCTGCGAGAAGAGTTCAACGTCCCTGTAAAGTGGGTAGAAGGGAAGTCTGACAATACGGCGCAAAACGCTGCATTTTCCGCAAAAATGCTGCTGCCTGAAGACGTAACTCGCATTTTTCTGGTGACGGACGCAATGCATATGCAGCGCTCGGTCATGGCGTTCAGGCATAACGGATTTGATGTCATTGCAGCGCCGACCGTTTTCCTGGGCCGAAAGCCGATGTCGCTGAAAAATATGCTGCCGGGAGCAGACCATTTGCAGTTAACCGAATATGCCATACACGAATGGATCGGGTTAGCGTGGTATGCGCTTTGTTATCGCATGAATCAAGAACCCTAGCCCTTTTCCACTCGCTGAAATCAGGATGCTGAACCATTGCCTCGTCCTTTTCGATCGGCTCACTCCCTGAAAGAGCGCAATGCCACGAACTCTTATGCGGATCATTTCCCTTGCCGTCGTGCTGGCCCTGCTGAGTGTGGCCCTGTTTACGTTTATCGTCGATAAGGCCGGGATATCGCCGCGCGTGCTGGCTTCCTACGTGGAACGGCGTGGCATCGGGCACCATCCGCTCATTATCAGCGTCACTGAAAAAGTCGCCAGGCAATTAGCCGCCCTGGACAGCAGGATAGGGCCCGATAGCTTGCCTGCGTTTTCACACATTGGTGCACAGTCTCATGCCGAACCGATCGCCCTTGTAAATGCATCTGTCGTCCAGGTCCGCTCTGCAGAAGACGCGCGGCAGGCTATCCTGCGTGCGCAACCAGGTGACGTCATTACCTTCCAGCCAGGTACATATCGTTACGTCTCCAAGTCAATTAGGGCCCTCAAACCAGGAACGGCAATGCAAAGAATTGTCGTGCGCGCAGAAACGCCCGGGACAGTGACGATCGAGTTCGATACTGTTGAAGGGTTTGTTGTATCCGCTCCCTATTGGACTTTTGAAAACCTGCATATTCGTGGTATCTGCAAAGATCACGCCAAATGCGAGCACGCCTTTCATATTGTTGGCGACGCACGCCATTTCCACGCACGGAACAATACGATCACTGACTTCAATGCCCACATCAAGGTCAATGGCGCAAATGGAAAGATGCCTGATCATGGCATCATCGATCGGAATACCTTCACCAACAGCAGTGCACGGCAAGTGGCTGCGCCGGTCACGCCGATTGACCTGGTGGCGGCCAGTCACTGGACAATACAACGCAATCTGATCTCTGACTTTGTAAAGGCACATGGAGACCGGATTAGTTACGGCGCGTTCGTCAAGGGCGGCGGAACAGAAAACGTGATCGAGCGGAATGTGGTGCTGTGCGAAGTAAAGCTGAAGCATGCACCTGGTCAGCGCGTTGGCCTTTCGCTAGGCGGCGGCGGCACCGAGCGGCAGTTCTGCCGGGACCGACGGTGTATCGTTGAACAGGAGAAAAGCAGTCTTCGTGCAAACTTGATTGCCTATTGCTCGGACGACGGCATTTATGTCAATCGTGCGGCCTCCAGCAAGCTCATACACAACACCCTGATCGATACTGCAGGCATCACTGTAAGATTTCCGCAAAGTAGTGCCGATGTACAGGGCAACGTGGTTGACGGACCAATCCGTAATCTGGATGATGCCTTGCTTCGTGCGGAAGACAATCAACACACCAGCCTTTTTCATCTGTATCTTGGAATGCATCCGGAGCGAGGCCGCTATCTCGATGCGAGCAGTTTGAATCTTGCGTGGACTGGCAAGCCTCCGCGTCGCCAGGTGCAAGACGCCGTGCCCGATCTATGTCAAGCCGCGCGCCCGCAGCAACCGGTATACGGGGCGTTCGACGACTTTGCCGGTTGCTTCTGATGTCCGCCCCATTCACCGCTTGTACAAAAGGGATCGCCCAATGACAGTTGTGCGTGTCTACGAAGATTTCAAAAATCTCCCGCAGGCCTATACCGAGTTGTTTCAGAAAGCTGAAGGTCGGGACGGCTTTTTCCTTGGCGCTTCGTGGTTCGCCAACCTGGAGCAATCTGTTTTATGCAATGAAGGCCGGTTGCGGCTTTACGGCGTCGAATCAGGCGCGCCGGCGCAGACGGCGTTAACAGCATTGCCCTTGTTCTGTCCCGATCATCATGGCCGCTTTGGCATGCGAAAACTGTCGGGTTATGCCAATTACTACACCTCGCTGTTTGGTCCATTGAGGTCAGAAACCGACGCACATGCAACTGAACACTGGTCGCTGATCGCAAACGCCATTGCACGCGAAACACCGCATTGGCACATGGTCGATCTGCATCCTCTCGACCGCGACAGCACAAGTTTTCAGCAGGCAGTCGACGCGCTTCGCAATGCCGGCATGCTGGTTCAGCCGTACTTTTGCTTTGGCAACTGGTATCTATCGGTCAATGGCCGCTCCTTTGCCGATTATTTCAAGACGCTTTCCGGTCCTCTCAAGAACACGATCAAGCGGAAATCTGCGCAGATCAAAAAGACCGCAACCCTGAAAATCTCCATCCTGTCCACAATGGCCGACGTGGAAGAGGGGACTCGGGCATTTACCAGTGTGTACCAATCAAGCTGGAAAAATCCAGAGCCGTACGATAAATTCATTCCGGGGTTGATCCGTTCATGTGCAGAAAACGGATCACTGCGCCTTGGCGTTGCCTATCTGGATGGTTTGCCGGTGGCATCCCAATTGTGGATTGTGTCAGCCGGTATCGCGTCGATCTACAAGCTGGCATACGACGAGCGAGTCGGTCGCTTGTCGATCGGGTCGATCCTGACGGCCGCCCTGATGGAGCATGTGATCGATGTGGACCGCGTGCGGGAAGTCGATTACCTGACCGGCGACGAGCCCTACAAGAAAGACTGGATGTCCCACCGGCGCGAGCGCTGGGGTATTGTCGCCTTTAACCAGCGCACGTTGCGAGGCACACTTGCCGCTGCCTGGCATATCGGTGGACAAACTCTGCGGCGTCTTGTCAAAGGGCAGTGAGGTGAGTCCGATATCGATCTACCATCGATGCAGCCAGTCTTTTGTCCAGTTTGCAACCTGATCTCGCCATTCGCGGCGAGAAAAAGTGTGGTTTGCATGAGGAAGCTTGTGCTGGACAAGCTGCTGCGACGACATCAGCCGTTTCCATTTTCTGGTGCTTTTCGCGACTTCTTCAAATTCTTGTGCAGTCAGGTCATTTGCACTGAGAATGATCAGGATTTTTCCTTTGAATCTTGACAGTCCATCGAGCACACGATCAGGCAGCGAGGGCGATGAGGTTACCGCCTTGGTGTGCACTTGGGTATCGGTCTTGACTGTTGCACCTGTCTTGAAAAAGACATCGCGTATCGATGTCGCCATCGATTGACCTGCCTCAATATAGTTGAAGCGCCCTTTGACGACTTTGGACCAGAACGCCGGTTCAGCCAATCTTTGCAGGTAATAACGTTTCAGATAGGTCTTCGCAATACCCTGTTCTGTGCGTACCCAAGGATTCAGCAAGACCAGTCCGCAAATGCGCGAATCCTGATAAGCATAGAACGCGGCCGCCGCCGCTGCATCGCATAATCCCCAGATGACATACTCCTGTACCACAGGTACTGCTGCGGCAAATGCATCGACAGCCGCGCGCAGATCGTCATCCAGATCTTGAAAATCGCGTAATTGCCCCTCGCTGTCGCCCATGCCCCGATAATCAAACCGGAAAACAGGAATGCCGTGCGCGGCCAGTTCGCGGGCAAGGAGCGTAAATTGCCGGTGGCTTCCTGCGCGATACTGCGGTCCACCGACAAGAATGATCACACCCCGTGTGCATCGGGGCTCGACGGGTATGCTTGCAATGCCGTGGAGCTGCAAGTTATTGCATTGAAATGCTACGACGTCTTCGTAGATCATTGGATGGGCATCTCCATTGCCTCGCATGTGGCCCGAATGAGATCGGGCGCTTCATCGATTTCGGGCGATGCCCAGAACGGTGAGCCATGAACCATCCGTACCTGCACCGTTGCTTCATTTTCTTCCCATCGCACCGCCATGGCAGCGCGTCCGGGGGCCAGAGACATGCTTGGATTGGCAACAATGTCGAGCCAGTTGATTCGGGCATCCGGCAAGGCAAAGTTGCTCGCGTCGATACTTTCAAAGGTACTGGCCATCCCGGGAGTCAGATCGTATCCAGCAATTTCAAGAGGCAGATTTGCACTGAGCAAGGTATTTCGGAGGTCGTCAAGTCGTGGTGGCGTGGCAGCTCCGGTATCGACCAAGTCGGAAGCCTGCCGAATTCGCAGCAAATGCGTCAAGTAAGTTTTGCCGGCCAGGATCGGCTGCCAGAGCAGGAGGTGGGCAGGTGATGGCAGGCTGCTCGCAACATCCAGTGCAAGAAGGGCTCCCAAGCGAACGCCCCATAGTCCCACTGTGCATTCAAGCCTGCCTTCCAGCCAGCGCCTCGCACTAATGACATCCTGTTTCCAGATTGCCCATGTCGCATTCCGCAATTCACCAGTACTGTCGCCACAACCAAACAGATCAATCTGCAAAATGCCAAAACCGATCGATGCAAGTGCGCGTGACTGCACGGCGGCGAGGCGTCGGGTCTTGTTCATCTCCTCGCCAAATGGTGGTACGAACACCATTGCGCCACGGCACTTCATGGCAGGATTGGGGGCGTGATAAACGCAGTAACGCTGGCCTTCCGCCGCTTCCATGAAAAACGCTGTTGATGGCACTATGCCAGCGTGCGTCGTCATGGAGCCTGCTTGGCTTCGACAATCAGGCCAATGGTTTTGAACGTTTCAAAACTTTCCGCAGTCATGTCGTCGTCGGTAAACGTGATGCCAAAATGTTCTTCAATTGCGGCCACCCAGCTGACGATGGTCATTGAATCCAGCTCGGGAATGCTTTGCAGCAAGCCGGTGTGTTCTTGCCAATGAGAAGGTGGCTGAGGGAGCCCAAGCGTGTTGGCTAACAACAATTTGAGAGTGTTTATAGTGTGTCCATCAACAAAGCATTTACTCATGGTAGTAACCCAAAAGTTTTCTTGTATTATTGCATTTCTCTTAAGAAGCGCGACATTGTTGCATAGCCCCATGGTCTCACAGAGAGCTGGCTTCTCCATCGTGCGTAACATTGCTTTTTGCAACATTTTTTGATTATTTAAAAAAGCTTTGGGGCAAACGACTGAATTGCCAAGCTTATCTGCCTACCTAACAAAGGGGAAGTAATGCAACGAGTAACTGCACCTTTTATCCAACTCAAACTGAAACGTACGAGTTTGGCGCTTCTGATGATCGGCAGCCTTGCCGCATGCGGAAAATTCACGTCAACTGAAAGCCTGGTCGCGGACGCGCGCGCCTATCAGCAAAAGGGCGAAGATAAGGCGGCGATCATTCAACTCAAGAATGCACTGCAAAAAGATCCCGATCACGTAGAAGCCCGATTATTGCTGGCCAGGCTTTACAACGATGCCGGTAATCCGCAATCTGCGGAAAAAGAAGTTGCCAGGGCAATTGGATTATCTGCCCCTGCGCCCAAGGCATTGCCGCTGTTAGCGACTTCGCTGCTATTGCAAGGCAAGGCGCAAAAGGCTTTGGACGAACTGAATTCGCTGGGCGAAGCCGACACCGGCCCGGAGGTATTTGCACTCCGTGGAAATGCCTATTTGATGCTGGAGAAGCCGACGGAAGCAAAAGCCGCTTTCGAGGGCGCACGTAAAACCAGTCCGGACGATCCCAAGGCGCTTATTGGCCTGGCGAAAGTCGCATTGATGGAGCGCAACCTGGACGTTGCAATTCAATATACCGATCGTGCGGTAGAGACCCATCCTGAAGATCCGGAAGTCTGGTTTTTCAAGGGTGACCTGCTCAAGATGCAGGGCAAGGCAGAGCCTGCACTTGCCGCGTATGACAAGGTGCTCGGCCTTAAGCCGGGGAACGCCGTTGCCCATCTGGTAAAGGCAGATCTTGAAATCAGTACCCAAAAGTTTGATGCTGCCCGTGCCGACATCGAAGCAGCAAAAAAAGCGGCACCTAACGGACTTTCCGTGCTTTATGCGCAGGCCTATCTTGAATACTCGCAAAAGAACTACTCTGCAGCTCTTGAGTCGGTACAGCAAGTCCTGCGTGCCGCGCCTGATCACATGCCGAGTATTTTGCTTGCCGGTTCCATTCAGCTTGCCCTAGGCTCGACGCAACAGGCAGAGCAGCATTTGCGCAAATACCTTGATAAATATCCCGAAAATCTTCAGGCAAACAAACTGTTCATTGCCGCACTTCTGAAGAACGGTCAGACCGAACGTGCGCTCGGTCTGGCCAATACCATGCTCGAGACCTATGCGAACGACCCGCAACTGCTTGGACTTGCCGGCGAGGGTTACATGACGGTGAAGGACTTCAACAAGGCAACCGAGTATTTCGAAAAGGCGAGCGCGCTTGCACCCAAAGCGGCACCGCTGCGCGCAGCACTGGGAATGAGCCGGCTGGCGCAGGGGCAGGAACAACGTGCCATCTCCGAACTTGAAATTGCCGCCAATCTGGATGCGACGTCTTCCAATGCCGGTGTCATGCTGATCATGACCCATACCAGAATGAAAAATTTTGACCGCGCGCTGGAAGTCACCCATTTACTGGAGAAGGAACAGCCGCAGAACCCTCTCGTGCAGCAGTTGAGGGGCAATGTCTATCTGCAAAAGCAGGATCGTGCCGATGCGCGTCAAAGTTTTGAAAAAGCCCTGTCAATGCAGCCGACATACTTTCCTGCCGCCCAAAGCCTTGCTCGCATGGATTTGCAGGACAAGAATCCCGCTGCCGCCCGCAAGCGCTTTGAAGCTCTGCTGGAAAAAAACAAAAAAAACGTGTTCGCGATGACTGCCCTGGCGGAACTGGCCTTCAGTCAAGGCAACAAGCCGGAGGCGACAACCTGGCTGGAGCGTGCCGTCAAGGAGAATCCCGAAGACACAAGGCCGTCAATCCTGCTGGTCGGGCATTACCTGCGTCTGGGCGAGCAGCAAAAAGCGCTGACGCTGGCCAAGAACCTGCAATCCGTGCATCCGACCAACGTCGAGGTGCTCGAAATGACGGCAAGGGTACAAGTCGCCTCCAAGGATTTTTCTTCTGCACTGGATACCTATAAAAAGGTCACCACGCTGATTCCGGAATCAGTTGATGCAAACCTCAAGATCGCCACTTTGCAAATGGCCCTGAATAATGAACCTGCCGCTGCCGAAGCACTGAGAAAGGCATTGGCACTGCAACCGGATCATCTTGACGCCCAACTGGCGCAGGTGGCATTTCACATGAATGCCAAACGGTATGACGCTGCATTGAAGACGGCACGCGATATCCAGGCACAGCACAAGGATTCCGCAGTTGGATATGCCGTTGAAGCCGATGTTCTTGTCGCCCAGGGCCAGATCGCAGCTGCAACCAAAGCATACGAGCAAGCATATGTGATTGGTAAAACCGGTCCGATCCTGTTGAAACTGCACAAGGCCCTGAAGGATTCGGGTAAGGAAAAAGAGGCGGAAGCAAAGCTCGCACAGTGGATCAAGGAAAATCCGAACGATATCGCAGCACGACTCTATGCCGGCACGGAAAGTTTGATGAGCAACCAACCGAAAGTCGCCATCGCACATTTCCAGGTTGCACTGAAATCCGACCCGAAAAATGTCTTTGCATTGAATAATATTGCACTGGCTTATCAGGCTGAACGTGATCCGCAAGCGGTCAAATATGCCGAGCAAGCGCTTGCACTGGCACCAAAGAGCGCCGCTGTGCTGGATACCCTTGGCTGGTTACTGATCGAGCAAAAAGATGTTGCAAAAGGCATCGCGTATGTTCAACAGGCATTGGCAATCCAGCCCGACGCTCAGGATATTCGTTACCACTTGGCGCTGGGACTAATCAAGTCTGGGGACAAGGCAAGAGCACGTGCGGAACTCGAGCACCTGCTCGCCAGCAAGCAATCATTCGCCAAATCCGACGAGGCACAACGGTTGCTGAAAACGCTGTAATCCGCTCCGGCCGGTCGGTTGTCACATTGAATTGGCAGCGACCGGCAGTCTTATTTCAGTGCAATTTTTTCCAATGCGCAAGATGCCTTCGTAATCGGAAATCACACTAGCTCCCGGCTAGAACGCCAAATTGCCTGTCGAGTCGCCAGTTTCTCTTGTCGGAATAATTTACATCTTGACTGAACATGCAACGAGGCAAGTTATTTTGTAAAAATAGGTCGTTTAAATTCAATGACTTAACTGCAAATCACAAGACTGGCATGGTACCTGCTTATGTTAATGAAAAATCAACAGTGGCAGTTACTTTAATTTAAGGAAGGCAATTATGAATCGGCTTAAAAAATCGCTAGTGGGTCTTGCAATGAGTGCATTCTGTGCACTGTCCGCTCAAGCCAGTGTAATCAACGTTGGCGGCGTGCATTGGAATTCGGAGTCCATGTTGGACTTTAATGGCGTTACTGCAACGATGACTCGGACAGTCTCCAGTGAAACTGGCGAGTTGTCGGGAATGGGCTATGTTTCGACACTCAATGGCACGGGAGTCGAAACATTCTGCCCATCCTGTGAGCTGACGTTCCAGTTCGGCGGTTATATGCCAGAGACAAGCGGCGAAATTCCAACGGCAACCGGACCGACCGGTTTCGGAACGCAAATTGGCTATACCGGCGGCTGGATGAAGATCTATGTCGACAATACGCCCAATGCAGATGCAAGTGATCCTCTTGCCCTGAGTACAGCCAATACTGGTGATGGTGCTTTGTGGTTGGATTTGACTGGTCATGCGAAGGCAGGCGGAATTACGCTTACCGCCTTTAATTTTTTCCCATCCTTTTTGACAGAAATCGGCTTATTGGATGTCGTTGGTGGATTGGCCCAAGAGTATTTCAATACCAATAGTCGGGATGATGGCGCTGATCTGTCCTTTAGCAACACTTTTGTATCGTTCCCAACAAATTCAGTGTTGTTCGCTACCGGCAGCGGGTCATTCAAAGGTGACAGCATTCCTGAACCGGGTTCGCTGGCACTCCTGGGCCTGGGCTTGTTTGGATTGGCAGCAGCACGCCGCCGTAACAAAATCCAATAAACTAAAGATAGCACCGCCGTATTGGCACTAAATCGTATTAAAAGAAAACTGCCGTTCAGACCACTTATCTGAACGGCAGTTTTCTTTTATACGCAAAAATGCGCGATCGATCGCAAACAAGCGACGCTTGAACAAGAGGTTGTGTTGCCGACCGTCGGCAACATGTCTTATCCCGCACGGATGATGCCTGTGGCGCCCACTCTTCGACTACACCACGCAATGCCGATTTGCAAAAGTCGACATCCTGCGCACTGGTAAGTCAACGTTACTCCCGTCTGTAACGATTTCGTGCCTGCTATACAGCAGGTTAAACAGCAGGCTAAAAATATTTCCTTGCGGAAATCTTAGTCTGGTGCAACACTGTGAATGTCAAATTGTGTTAAATCTAGTGAAGGATAGCCATGAAACGTCCATTCCTGAATTGTTTCGCGATTCGTGTGATAACCGTATGTCTTGTGGCTGCGTCCAGTGGATGTGGAGGCAGTTCAAACGATCCTTCATCTGACAAAATGTCTGTCGCCGTAGAGCCGACCTATAAGTCAACGGCATTCATGCGATCCAGCCAAAATCCTGATTCCACCGCCACCACGAGCGATAGTGAATTAATCCTGGCATCGACAGAGAAAACGTCACCATTGCCGACAAACACCAAAATCCAGCCCAATACCATTGTGAAAATGGCAATTTCAGCAACGGCTGCATATTCACAGGTATCCGTGCCGATCACGTTTGGTCAAACCTTCGCACCTGGTGCAATTTCGCTGAATGAGGGCGTGATCGCCACGTTGCCCAGCGGAATGACTATTCCTCTGCAACTTGATGCAAAGGCAAGACATCCGGATGGTTCGTTAAGGCATGGCATATTTTCGATGCTCTTACCTAAGCTGGAAGCGGGCCAGACCCAATTCATGTCTTTGTCCAAAGGGACCGTCTCAGCACAATCTAAAGTAATCGGAAGTCCTGCCGCTCTGTTAAATAGCGGCTTTTCCGCTGGAATCACGATTGCACTTGCAGGAAAAACATATTCCGTATCGATCGATTCATTATTGCGGTCCGGCAAATTTTCTACATGGCTCATCGGGCCGGTCGTGAATGAATGGATTATTTCAGCGCCGCTTGTCGCTTCCGACGGCACCAGTCATCCGCATCTGGCCGCACGTGTTGCGGTACGCTCATATGACTCAGTCAACAAAGCCCGGATCGATGTCACAATTGAAAACAATTGGGCATACGAGCCAGCGCCACAAAATTTTGTTTATGACGCAGAAATCCGCATCGGCGACCAAACGGCCTACCAAAAAACGGCACTGACCCATTTCCATCATGCGCGGTGGAGAAAGGTAGTCTGGTGGGGCCAAAAACCCGAAGCGCATGTCAAGCATGATTCGGCCCAGCTGATCGCATCAAATGCCTTGCCCAATTACGATACGGGACTCGTTGTGCCAATGACGGTGCTCGAGATGCTGGAGAAGCAGTGGGCAAATGCGCAAACCGAACCGATGGGGCCGGGAATCGTTGTGCCCTACATGCCGACGACAGGGGGGCGCGGTGACATTGGGCCATTACCGCGGTGGGCTACTATCTATCTGCTCAGCATGGATAAAAGGGCCAAAGAGGTGACAATGGGTAGCGGCGATCTTGCCGGAAGCTGGCCTATTCACTACCGAGATAAAAATACCGGCCGTCCGGTGTCATTGAAGGATTACCCCTACATGACTTTGCTGGGTCGGTATGGCAATACTATCAATCCGAAAACCGGGAAAAGCCAGCAATTCCCTGCATGTGGTGGTGACTGTACCACTGCACCATACAAATACACACCTGATTCGTCACACCAGCCGTCGCTGGCATATTTGCCATACGTCGTTACCGGGGACTATTTTTATCTGGAAGAATTACAGTTCTGGGCAAACTGGAACATGCTTCGGGCCAATCCTTACTATAGGGATTTGGAAAAGGGACTCGTGAAATGGGATCAGGTGCGCGGCCAAGCCTGGTCCTTGCGTACGTTGGGCCAGGCTGCGTATATCACGCCAGATAACGATCCCATGAAGTCTTATTTTGTTGACCGTGTCCGAGCCAATCTTGAGTGGTACAACGCAAACTACGCAACCGCGAAACCAAACCAGCTCGGCATTCTTGATGGATCCGGCAAATATGCCTTCAATGCGGTTTTGTATAGTACGCAGGCCGGGCCCAAAACCGGCATTGCACCGTGGCAGGACGACTTCTTCACCTGGTCGGTGGGCCATCTATTGGAGCTGGGCTTTACCGATGCAAAACCGATCGTCATGTGGAAATCGCAGTTCCCGATTGCCCGCATGACGAGCCCGGATTATTGCTGGATTGACGGCGCGGCTTACAACATCGTCGTCAAGCCGGGTGCAACAATGCCAATCTTCGCGAATATTGGCGACGCGTTTCGCAATACGATGCGAGAAAGCGATGGTTCGCCTCTGGTCAACAGCACCGGTGCCCGATACCTTGACCAGACATGCGGCAGTCAGATACAGGCAGATTGGCGTACACAGAAAGATCGCGACACCAAAGTTTATCGCCGCGCCTGGATCGCCGGCGAAATGACCGGCTACGCAGATTCCGTGATGGGTTATCCCGCCAATATGCAGCCTGCCCTCGCAATTGCCGTCACCTCAGGTCTACCGAACGCATCTGCTGCGTGGAAGGTGTTTTCGGATCGTTCGGTCCGACCTGACTATGCAGCATCGCCGCAATGGGCGATCGTGCCGAGAAATTAAAGATGATTTTTGCCGAATATGCAGCATGCGTACGGAACAGCCGTCGATAACAGGAGCATAGGAATGTGCACGGAATAAGGTGATTTCCGTGAATGAAT
>LLBZ010007021.1_pt4 | contig 13143 bp, 12 predicted proteins | sample 1489421 | NCBI WGS metagenome assembly LLBZ01 (sample SAMN04092657, study PRJNA295927) | soil metagenome | biome: Soil prokaryotic community; feature: Bulk soil; isolation source: soil from tomato rhizosphere | host: tomato cultivar Moneymaker | place: South Korea | collected 2011-11-01 | reverse complement strand
TGGCAAAAATCAACGATTTAAAAACATGATAATCGGCTACCAGGAAATTATTTTGCAAATTCAATGCTGCTAAATCTTCCGAAAGTTGTTGGTATCGATCGACCAAAAAAGACAGCTCAAGCGGAAAAGCGTAACGTTCCTGATCTTTATAAAATTTCTCCAAAAAAGAATTCCCGGCAAAACGTTCAAATAGGCTTTCAGCCTTAAAATCCTGTGCTATTTTAGAGGCTAAAGTTGATTTTCCGGCGCCAATATTTCCCTCAAAAGCAATGTATTTTAAATGCCTGAAAGAAAATTGCTGCAACGGACTTTCCAATTCTGCCACAGCCACACATTCACCTTCATCGGTGCAAGTTTCCATTAACTCCAAAATTGTTTTATGAAAAACAGGATGAATCCAGTTCGTTTCTAAATCCTGAAAAGGGAACAGTACAAACTTTCGATCCTGCATCAACGGATGCGGCACCTGAAGCATTTCGGTATCGATAACAGCCTCATCAAAAGCAATCACATCAATATCAATAATCCGGGACTGATAGCCGGAATCCTGTTTGCGAATGCGTCCCAATTTTTGTTCCACCGTCAAGGCCTTTAAAAGCACTTCAGCAGCCGGAAAATGCGTATGTAAAACCAAAGCACAGTTATAAAAAGCATCGCTGTCAAATCCCCAGGCAGCGGTTTCATAAACTTTAGAAACCTTAATAACAGTACCAATTTGCTGATGTATTAATGCAATGCATTTTTTTATTGCTTCGAGTCGGTTGCCCTGGTTACTCCCAATGGATAAAATAACCTGATGTTGTGCTTTCATATTAAGCACAAATTAACTAAAGAATTTTAGAAATAGCAATATCTTTGCAGTAAGAGTCTGCGTACTTATTAAAAAGTAAAACAGTATTTTGACTCTTGCTACTTAATATCAAAGAATATATTATGAAATTTTTAAGCAATGTCATCGCTACTGTTGTAGGTTTGTTTGTGTTTTTAATGTTGTTTTTTTTCGGAATCATTTTCATCGCTACTATGTTTAGCGGAGATGACGAAACAGCATCAGTCAAAAACAATTCGGTTCTAGAATTAAACCTCGAAGATGTAAAATATGATTATGCCGGCAAATACAAAGATCCCTGGATGAGTTTTTTTTCAGAAGAAAAAAACATTGGGCTTTCGGATGTAATCAATGCTATCGATGTGGCTTCGATTGACGACAACATCAAAGGAATTTCAATTTTAAATAATGAGTCTGAATTAGGAATGGCACAAAGCAAAGATTTGAGAAATGCATTAGAAAATTTCAAAAAATCGGGCAAATTTGTCATGGCCTACGCCAATAGTTATTCCCAAAAAGAATACTATTTAAATTCTGTAGCCAACAGTATTTACCTGAATCCTGTAGGCGAAATGGACTTTAAAGGACTTTCTTCCGAAATCATGTTCTACAAAGATTTACAGGAAAAAACCGGTGTTAAAATGGAAGTTATCCGTCACGGAAAATACAAAAGCGCCGTTGAACCATTCTTAGAAAACAAAATGAGTGAGGCTAACCGGGAACAAACCACCGCTTTATTACAATCCGTTTGGAATGCCGTTGCTACCGACATTTCTAAAAGCAGAAATATTCCGGTTGCCCGATTAAACCAAATTGCTAGTGGTTTATTGGCCCGAACTCCTGAAAGGGCTAAAAGAGAAAAACTGGTTGACTATATTGCTTATGAAGACCAATACCATGACGCTATTAAAAAAATATTACAAGTAAATCCTAAAAAAGAATACAACAAAATCTCCATTAGCGATTATACCCACAAAATGATTTCAACCGCTATAATGACGGAAAACGAAGATAAAATTGCGGTTATTTATGCCCAGGGCGAAATCCAAAGTGGTGAAGGCGATGTCAACACCATTGGCGAAGGTTCTATGCGTCGTTCGCTTCAGGAAGCCAGAAAAGACAAAAATATCAAAGCTATTGTACTTCGAATTGACAGTCCGGGAGGAAACGCCCTGACTTCCGATTTAATCTGGAGAGAAGTCGAATTGACCAAAAAAGTAAAACCGGTTGTAGTTTCTATGGGAAATTATGCCGCTTCAGGCGGTTATTATATTGCCTGTAATGCCAACACGATTTTTGCACAAAGAAACACCATCACGGGTTCCATCGGTGTTTTTGGTATTTTACCCAACTTCAGCCAGCTGACAAAAAAAATCGGAATCAATATCGAACAGGTAAAAACACATGAAAATGCAGCCCAATACAGCCCGTTTGTTCCAATGGACGAAAATTTCAAAGCGGTAACTTTAGAAAGCATTGAGCAGGTATACAAAACTTTTGTGAGTCATGTTGCTCAGGGAAGAAAAATGAATTTTGCCGCGGTTGATTCGATTGCTCAGGGAAGAGTTTGGTCAGGAACTGAAGCGCTAAAAATTGGTTTAGTGGATAAAATTGGCGGACTAAATGCTGCGATTGCCGAAGCTGCCCGTTTGTCAAAAACTGAAAATTACAGCACTCAAAATTATCCCGAATACGAAAAAGACCTTGAAGATGTATTCTCTAAAATGCCTTTTGCTAATTCGAAAGCTAGCATTATCAAAGAAGAAATTGGAAACGAAAACTACCAACTTTTACAACAAATTAAAAAGTTTCAGTCCCGAAAAGGCGTTCAGGCTTTAATGCCTTTTCAAATCAGCATTTATTAATTGATTCAAATAGACATCAAAAATCCGTTTAAAACTAACTTTAAACGGATTTTTTTATCCCCAAAAACTACTGAAGAAGCTGTAAGATATTATGAAAATATTATAAACTTCTTAAGCTCTATTGCATTATTTTTGTAATAGAACATCTCATATAAAATTTAAATTCCTTCGCCATGTTAAAAAAAGCATTAAAAATTATCGGAATTATCCTTTTACTATTTGCCGGTTCCTTATTTGCCATTCCTTATTTCTTCAAAGATCAAATAAAAGCTAAAATTCTGGATGCCATTAATCAAAAAGTAGATGCTAAAGTTAGTTTTGCCGATGCCGATTTGAGCTTATTCAAAAACTTTCCAAATGCGACTGTTTCGGTAGAAAAATTAACCATCATCAACAAAGCTCCTTTTGAAGGCGATACTTTAGTTGCATTAGGCGAATTGAATTTAAAAATGTCAGTCAAAGAATTATTCAAAGGTGATAATGAAGCCATGAATATCGACGGAATTAATTCTAAAGACGGTTTAATCAATATTATTTTTAACAAAGACGGCGTTGGAAATTATGATATTGCTCTAAAAGACGACAAAGAAACGGATGATTCCAAAAGCAAACCGCTGGCTTTAAACATTCAGCAATACAAAATTGAGAATTTCCAATTTCGTTATTTTGATGAAGCTTCCAAAATAAAAATGGTTATCGACAGCCTGAATCACGAAGGAACTGGAGATTTTGCCGCATCCAAACTGGATTTGGACACTCATTCAACAGCTAAAATCAGTCTGGACATGGACAAGGTGAATTACATGAATAAAGTAGCCTTAACCTTAGATGCTGTTTTAGGAATCGATTTAGAAAAAAGCAAATATACTTTCAAAGAAAACAAAGCTTTAATCAATCAGTTGCCGTTAGAATTTGATGGTTACATTCAACTGGTCGATGCCGGACAGGAATACGATTTAAAATTCAAAACTCCTACTTCTTCCTTCAAAAACTTCCTTGGAGTCATTCCTGCGGCTTATGCGGCCAATTTAGACAATGTAAAAACCACCGGAGATTTTACCGTTGCGGGTTTTGCCAAAGGATTGTATTCGGATACTACCGTTCCAAAATTCAACATCGAAATCGCCTCTAACAATGCTTCGTTCCAATATCCTGATTTACCAAAATCAGTCCAAAATATTGTGATTGACACTAAAATCATCAATCAAACCGGAGTTTTAAACGATACTTATGTCAATTTGGACAAATTATCTTTCCGTATTGATCAGGATGTTTTTAATGCCAAAGCCAACATCAAAAACATTACTCAAAATGCTTTGGTAGATGCGATGCTAAAAGGAACAATCAATCTTGGAAATTTCTCTAAAGCCTATCCTGTTAAATTAGACAAACCTTTGAGCGGAATCCTGAAAGCCGATGTTACAACTAAATTTGACATGGAATCGGTAGAAAAAAGTCAGTACCAAAACATCAATAATTCCGGAACGATAAGTTTATCCGGATTCAAATACACCGACGAAAACGGCAAATCGTTAAATATTAAAAATGCGGTAATTGCTTTCAATCCATCACGTGTAAACCTGAAACAATTTGATGCTTCCACCGGAAAAAGTGATTTAAGCGTTACCGGAGTTTTAGAAAATTTCTATGGTTATATTTTCAAAAATCAAAATTTACAGGGAAATTTCAGTTTAACTTCCAACCAATTGGCCGTTGATGATTTCATGACCACAGAAGAAGCGCCTAAAACAGAAACGAAAAAAACAGAAGCGATGAAAATCCCCGCTTTCTTAGATTGTTCGCTAACAGCCAAAGCCAATACGGTTTTGTATGACAATTTAACTTTAAAAAATGTTTCAGGAAAATTAATCGTTAAAGATGAAAAACTAACTATGGAAAACGTAAAAACTTCCATTTTTGGTGGTTCGATTGGACTTTCGGGAGCGGTTTCTACCAAAGAAAAAACGCCAACTTTCGACATGGATTTAGGTTTAAATCAGGTTGATATTGCACAATCGTTCACTCAGCTGGACATGCTGAAAAAACTGGCTCCAATTGCCGGAATTGTCAATGGAAAAATCAATTCGAGCATTAAATTAAATGGAAATCTGGATGCCGTAGAATTTACGCCCGACTTAAAAACCATTACCGGAGATTTATTAGGCCAGTTTCTTTCTACCACAATCAATTCCAGTAATTCGACTTTATTGACGGCTCTAACTTCGAACATCAAGTTTTTAGACATGAGCAAAATCAATTTAAATGATTTAAAAGCTGCCATTACTTTCAAAGACGGAAAAGTAAGTGTGAAACCTTTTAACATCAAATATCAGGATATTCAGGCTACCATTGGCGGAACACATGGTTTTGACCAAAGCATGAATTACAATATCAAATTGAACGTTCCTGCGAAATATTTGGGTACCGAAGCCAATGCTTTGATTTCGAAATTATCGGCTGCCGATGCTCCTAAACTCGAAAACATTCCGGTAAATGCAATGCTAACAGGAAGTTTTTCCAAACCTAAAATCACTACTGATTTAAAAGCAGCAGCGACCAACTTAACGAATCAGCTGATTCAACAACAAAAACAAAAATTAGTCAGCAAAGGAAATGCTGCCCTGACGGATATTATTAACAAAAACAAAAAAGCCGGAGACACCACTAAAACGGTTATTCCGACAACGAAAGAAGAAGTGCAACAAAAAGCCAAGGAAGAAGTCAAAACCAAAGCAACTGATTTGCTTAATAATCTCTTCAACAAAAAGAAAAAAGTAGCTGATACTACAAAAACGAATTAGCAATAATCTTTTTTAAACGAACAAGCCGTCTCAAAGTACTATTTTGAGACGGCTTGTTTTTTTCAAAAGCAACAATTACAACTATCAATCTAAATATCAAATATTTTAAAACATAACACCAACAAATGTTTGCAAATTGAAAACTTTTATTACCTTTGTTCAATGAAAATTCTTGTAAAGAAAACTATTTTATTTTACATCAAAAAATATCCAATTGCTGCAACGCAATTACTAATTTGGTATAATGAATTTTCAAAATTGGAATTTAAAAACTTCAACGAAGTCAAAAGAGTTTATGGAAATGCAAGCATTGTAAATAACAATCGTGTAGTTTTCAATATCAAAGGAAATGATTTTCGATTAGTCATTTCGGTTAATTTTCTACAAAATGCCTGTTATGTAATTTGGTTTGGAACACACAAAGAATATGACAAAATAAATGTAGAAACAATTGCATTTGACACTACAATCCTAACAGATAAAAAGATTTAATTATGAACTGGAAAGTATTAAAGACAGAAGACGATTACAATAAGGCGTCAATACGAATGATGGAAATCTTCAACGCTGAACCCAATACAGCTGAAGGTGATGAATTGGATTTATTGATAGTTTTGATTAAAGATTATGATGAAAAACATTATCAATTACCTGAACTCGATGCCTTAGAAGTGATTAAATATAAAATGCAGGAAATGGGATTAAAAGCAAAAGATCTTGAGCCAATAATTGGAAGCAAGGGACATGTTTCAGCAATCCTTTCGGGAAAAAGAGAAATTACTTTAAAAATGGCTCAGAAACTAAAAAACTATTTTAGCATTCCTGCCGAGGTATTTCTACATAATGCGAGTTAAAAATCATAAACTAATAAATTTATTATTAAACCTCAATACTCACCACATAACCCTCAGAGCCGCGAACATTAAAAACAGTTCCGTCTTCAAACAACAAATACTGTCCTTTTATCCCGGTTAATTTTCCCTGAAAATTTGGCGTTTTATCTAAATTTAAGCTTTTTACTTTCACAGGATATTGCAAAACCGGATAGTCCAGCTGATACAAATCATTTTTCTCCGAATAAAAATATTCCTGAACTTCTGCGGGAATTAAATGCTCCAATTTTATTCGCTCTGCAACCAAATCAACGGCCTCAATATCATTGGTTAACATCTTACGCCAATTGGTTTTATCGGCATAATAATCTTTCAAAGCTACCTCGGTAATTCCTGCTAAATAGCGATTCGGCACCTCCACAATTGCAATTGCCTGAGTCGCTCCCTGATCAATCCAACGGGTAGGCACCTGTGTTTTGCGAGTTACACCTACTTTTATTTCACTCGACAAAGCCAAATACACAATATGAGGTTGTAATTGTACTTTTTGTTCATAAGCCAAATCACGGTCTTCAATTCCCAAATGCGCCGTACTCAACTCCGGTTTCATAATCCAGTCACCCACAGCAGCACTGGAATAAAAACATTCGTAACAAAATCCCTGACGGTAAATATTTTTCTTTTTACCACAATTCAAACATTGAAAACCTTCCAGACTGATTTCAATATTTTTATCCAAAAGTTGATTTACATTCAAAAAACTGTTCTCAAAAACCAAATAATATTGAATCGGTTTTCCGTATTCGGTTTCCATTTTAGTAAGCACGCCTTGGTATTGCATGAAGTTTGAATTTTAAAAAGTTTGCTATTTCGTAAATTTTCCTATTTTTGGTAAAGTTATTACTCCTGGAGTAAATTTCATAACCCTATTTTTTTAAAAAATGCCAAAACAGTTCATCAATTCATTTGCCTCCTGGGTTTTAAAACAACGAATCCACCAGATTGAACTTTTCCTGAAATACCCCAACGAGGTTCAGGAAGAGCTACTTATGAATTTGATTTCGGCTGCCAAAAACACCGAATTAGGCAAAAAATACGATTATGCTTCGATAAATTCTTATGCTACTTTTTCCGAAAGAATTCCGATTTCTACTTACGAAGAATTGCAACCTTATATCGAAAGAAGCCGTCAGGGCGAGCAAAATGTTTTTTGGGAATCGCCCATAAAATGGTTTGCCAAATCCAGCGGAACGACTAATGCTAAAAGTAAATTCATTCCGGTTAGCAATGAAGCGCTCGAAGATTGTCATTACAAAGGCAGTAAAGATTTATTGTGTCTATACCTGAGTAACAATGAAAACTCCGAACTTTTTACCGGCAAAAGTTTACGCTTGGGAGGAAGTTCTCAAATTTACGAAGACAACAACAGCTATTTTGGTGACTTATCAGCTATTTTAATTGAAAATATGCCGATGTGGGCCGAGTTTAGCAGCACTCCATGCAATAAAACTTCATTAATGAGCGAATGGGAATCTAAAATGGCGGCGATTATCAACGAAACCCAAAGAGAAAATGTCACCAGTTTTGCCGGCGTTCCTTCCTGGATGTTGGTTTTAATGAATAAAATGCTCGAAGAAACCGGCAAAGGAAATTTATTAGAACTCTGGCCTAATCTGGAAGTTTATTTTCATGGCGGGGTAAGTTTTAATCCGTATCGCGAGCAGTACAAAAACTTATTGCCTAAAAAAGATTTTAAATATTACGAAATATACAACGCCTCAGAAGGCTTTTTTGCCATTCAGGATTTGAATCATTCCTCAGATTTATTGCTGATGCTGGACTACGGAATTTTCTACGAATTTATTCCAATGGATACTTTTGGCACAACAAATCAAAAAGCCATCCGCCTGAATGATGTAGAATTAAATAAAAACTATGCGGTTGTTATTACTACAAATTCCGGCTTGTTCCGTTATTTAGTGGGCGACACCGTTCGTTTTACTTCTTTAAATCCATTTCGAATCCGAGTAACCGGAAGAACCAAGCATCACATCAATGTTTTTGGTGAAGAATTAATGGTCGAAAATACCGATATGGCTTTAGACAAAGCCTGCCAACTCACCAAAGCAGAGATTAAAGATTATACCGTGGCTCCTGTATTTATGCAAGGTAAAGAAAAAGGCGCACACGAATGGATAATTGAATTCAAGAAAAAACCTGCCGACATGAATATTTTCAGAAAGGTTTTGGATGAAACTTTACAAACTTTAAATTCCGATTACGAAGCCAAACGCTACAACAACATGACTTTAAATCCTTTAGTCATCAATGTAGCCAGAGAAAATTTATTTTATGATTGGCTAAAAGACAACAACAAACTGGGCGGACAACACAAAATCCCAAGATTATCCAATCAAAGAGATTATCTGGAGCAGTTGAAAAGCATGCAGGAGAAAGTAATAGTTTAATTATTTTAGCCACGAATTCACTAATTTATATAATATCAAAATTCCACTAAGAAAAGTAGTTTTTAAAATATTAGTGACATTGCAAAAGGATAGTCTCTTTTACCTTTTATTCGTGAATTCGTGGCGTAAAAATTAATTATTTTTCCAAAATTTTCTTCAAATTAGCCAAATTTTGCGTTTGTGCGTCGGTGATGAATTTCTTTCCAATAACAGACATTAAATTCATCGGATAATCGGAATGTCCATAGAATTCATTAGTAACTTTCGTTTGATTTTCGGAAACAGCCTCTACAAAAGTAGCAGCTTTAGCTTCTCCCTCCATTGGTCTGACAAAATGCAAATCGACATCCATTCGACTATCGGTAACAGCCGTGATTTGTTGTGACCCTTCACCCACATTATCATCTTTACTGTCCCAGGAAGCTTTAAAACCCACCGTTCCGTCAATTCCCTGATAATTCATCACAACATTTGGATCCTGCATCACCCAAACACTGTATTTTTCCTGATTTTTAATCAATTTCACATAATCAAAAACTTTTCCTTTTGGAGCATTGATTGTAGTTGAAACAGAAACAGTATAATCTTTTGGAATAAACAAAGCCACTACCAGAAGCAATACTATCAGAGCTAAAAAAACAGCTATAATTTTCTTTACTATTTTCATCCTTATTACTTTTCGTTTTTATCAAAATTCACCATCCAGTTGATTCCGAATTTATCGGTAAACATTCCAAAATAAGCACCCCAAAATGTTTGATTCATTGGCATTATTACTTGTCCATCACTTGAAAGTGCGTTAAATAACTTATCTGCTTCCTTTTTGCTTTCTGTGTTTATAGAAACTGAAAAGTTATTCCCTTGTTTAAAGTGTGAAGCCCATTCTCCTCCAGTATCGCTTCCCATCAAACAAGTTTCTTTGCTAATAGGAAGTGTAACGTGCATAATTTTGTCACCGTCTGCCTCATCCATTGGTTGGCAATTTTCTTCCTCTTTTGGCATCTCTTTAAAACGACCAAAATATGAAAATTCACCACCAAAAATGGATTGATAAAAGCGAAAAGCTTCTTCACAATTGCCATTAAAAGTCAAATAAATGTTTACTGTTGCCATATTCTTAAATATTTTTTAGTTTAGATTGCTATTCTTTGTTCTAATAAAAATCATTGCGATTGCAGTTGTAATAATTCCCATAATTAAAGCTCCTATTGCTCCTTGTTTAGCATAATTAGGATAATTAAAGTTTGCTTCTGCTTCTGTAGCAGTTTTGAAATATCCTAATTCTACAGAACGTTTGATTACGTTTGGGAAATATTCGGGTGTGATAACATAAGAGGTAATCCATTGTGTCAAAGGACTAAGTAAGGCAATGAAAAAGGACAAGATAATACCCGAAATCAAACCTTGCTTATAGGTCATTTGTCCTTTATAAAAATTTTTCTTTTTGTCTTTAAGAGCTAAAACCATAATCCAAATGGCAGGAATGATAAATAAGTTTGTCAAATATAAATGATAGTCGATATATTTTCCATGTAGTCCACAAAGTTTTTCTAATACCATCCAAAGCAATCCCATTACAGAGAAAAGGATTGCCCATTTAATTTCAATTTTTATTTTTTTCATTTCTACTTGTCTTCTAAAATAGTTTTTATTTTTTTTAAAACTCTAAATTCCTAGTCTTTGAAAGATTGGAAGCTAAATGATTTATAACTTCAGTTAAATACTGTATTCCAAAGATAGAAAAAAAGTTTAACATTTGTTTAAAGCATTTATTCTTGTGAAAATATGTGTGGAGTGAAGTTTTTTTAATTGATTATATGAAAATGAAGTTATGATGGGAATTCTTTCATCCCTAAAAAGACTTTTTAAAGACAATACATTGTGTTACTTCTTTGTTCACTTTCTAAATGATTTTCCAAACGAGATTTTTAAGTTAAGTAGGATGAGATTTAAATCACTCAACCCAGAACAGTTAAAAGAAGGAAATTTAAAACGTTCATTAGTATTACACGATTACTTAAAGACGCTAAGTTTATAATACTTTAGTGTGTATTTATTTAAATTTCAAATCATTATTCTAAATGCATAACCACAACAGAAAAAGGAGGAAGATTTATAATTATTTCTTTATTTGTCTTTTTAAAATCAAAAAATGGCTTAGGTTGAACTACTGAAGGATTTGTAAATGAATTATAATCTCTTAATTGCTTTGATGTTAGTATTGTTCCATTTATCATCTTATATTTTTTATCCACTATGGTAATCTTTATTTCTTGACTTTTACTAGGATCAATATTTACTAATGATAAGTGTGTTTTGTTGTTTTTGTCTATAGAAGCTGATGCAGAAATGGCTGGCAATTTTTCATTATTGAAAACAAAATCATTGGAATTTATTTCTAAAGGAAGAGTAGCCTCTTGATGCACTTTATATAGGTTCATTACATGATAAGTAGGTGTCAATATCATTTTATCACCTTTTGTGAGAATGATGGCTTGCAATACATTTACTGTTTGTGCCAAATTTGCCATCTTTACACGAGCAGCATGATTATTGAATATATTTAAATTTAATCCAGCAATTAATGCATCTCGCATGGTATTTTGTTGATAAAGAACACTTTGCTTTTGATTAGGTTCTGCGTCATACCATGCTCCCCATTCATCTACAACTAAAGCAATTTCTTTTTGAGGGTCATATTTATCCATGATAGCACTATGCTTAGTCACTAACTCCTCCATATACCAAGCCGCTTTCATGGTTTTAAAGTATTCCTCATCTGTAAAATGTACTGCTGAACCTTTCTTCTCCCAATCTATCACAGTATAATAATGCAATGCAAGTCCTTTGACTAAAGCTTTTGGGATTTTTTTCATGAGTGTTTCGGTCCATTCATAGTTATCACTATTAGCACCAGAAGCTATTCTAAATAATCCTCCATTGGTATAGTCCGACATGAAAGTAGCATATTTCTTATAAGTATCTGCATAATAATCGGCCGTCATATTTCCTCCGCAACCCCAAGCTTCATTGCCTACTCCCCAAAATTTCACTTGCCATGGCTTTTCTTTTCCATTTTTTTTTCTCCAATCTGACATTGGACTTGTTCCAGAAAAATTTACATATTGCACCCAATCTGCTAGTTCTTGTACTTCTCCACTACCTATGTTTGCAGCTAAATAGGGTTCTGTTTGAAGTAATTCGCATAAATTTAAGAAATCATGTGTCCCAAAACTGTTATTTTCTGTTATTCCACCCCACCAAGTATTCACAATAGTAGGTCTAGTTTCTTTGGGTCCAATACCGTCTTTCCAATGGTAAGTATCTGCGAAACAACCTCCAGGCCATCTTAAATTTGGAATTTGTAATTCTTTTAAAGCATTGATTATATCATTTCTAACACCATTTGTGGTGGGAATTGTGGTATTATCTTCTCCAACATATAATCCATCATAAATACATCTTCCCAAATGTTCTGCAAAATGACCATAAATATGTTTACTAATTGTAACATTATCCTCTTTTTCATTTAAAAACGAAATGTTGTTTTGACTCCAAGAACAAACTACACATAAAAATGTGATAAAAGACGTACTATTTTTTTTAGATAAAATCTTCATTATTTTAATTCAAAACTGTTTTTTAAACCCTCTTGTGAATTGCCACCTACCATAACTAAAAAAGTTCCTGGTTCTACTAAATAATTTCCTTGATTATCATAAAAACCTAATTCGGCTTGAGTTAAAGTAAAAGTAATGGTTTTTGTTTCTCCTTTTTTAAGAGTAACTAATTCGAAACCTTTTAATTCTTTTATTGGTCGTGCTAAACTAGCCGTAATATCGTGTAAGTATAATTGTACGACTTCTTTACCTTCATAATTTCCTGTATTGGTTACTTCAACAGAAATTTTTACAGGTTCATTTATGGCAAATGCTACTTTGTCTATTTTTAGATTTTTATATTCGAAAGTCGTGTAACTTAATCCATGTCCAAAAGCATATTGAGGTGTTTTTTCTACATCTATATAATGTGACCAAAACACATTGTTATCAGAATTTACTGGTCTTCCAGTATTATAACTGTTGTAATATATAGGACATTGTCCTACATTTCTAGGAATAGAAATTGGTAATTTTCCACTAGGATTATAATCTCCATATAAAACCTCAGCCACAGCATTTCCTGTTTGTGTTCCTAATTGCCATGCTTCAACAATGGCTGGAATATGTTCATAAGCCCAAGGCAAAGCCAAAGGTCTTCCGTTATTTAATACTAAAACAATGTTTTTGTTAACCTTATATATGGCTTCCAAAAGCTCTTGTTGTACCCCAGGCAAATTTAAATCGG
>LLBZ010027042.1_pt1 | contig 13144 bp, 13 predicted proteins | sample 1489421 | NCBI WGS metagenome assembly LLBZ01 (sample SAMN04092657, study PRJNA295927) | soil metagenome | biome: Soil prokaryotic community; feature: Bulk soil; isolation source: soil from tomato rhizosphere | host: tomato cultivar Moneymaker | place: South Korea | collected 2011-11-01 | reverse complement strand
CGGGAGAGAGAGCACGGATTCGACAGCGCGCTCCCAGGCGTCGATCGAGCGCTCCCGGCCGAACCGCTTGCGCACCAGCTCCCGAGCGCCGGTCACGAGTCGATCGGGAAGCGAGGCCTCCCGCGCGAGACGGGCCAGCTGCTTGGCCGCCGCCGCGGTATCTCCCACGTCGAACAGGAGCGCGTTCTCTTCGTCTCGCAGCGCATCCTCGAGTCCCGACCCCACGTAGCGCGAAGCGACGACGGGCACCCCGGCAGCCATGGCTTCCCACGCGACCAGCGGTCCCGTTTCCCACCGTGATGGAACGAGGAGGGCGTCGACCTGCTCGTAAAAGCGCCTCTGGATCTTCGTTTCCGGCATGGTGCCGAGAAACAGCGTCCTCGACGCCGGCAGGTCGCGCCGCAACTCGCTCTCCTCCGGGCCTCCCCCGGCGATCTTCCATTCGTGGATCACCCCCATTCGATCGAGCGAAGCGGACACCAGCGGCAGGTCGAGGACTCGCTTCTGGGCTTGATCGAGCCGGCCCGCGTACCCGATACGCAGAGGCCGTCCGATCCGTGGATCGCGTTCCCGCACCCGGATCGAATCGACTCCGTAGGGTGCGTAGAACACCCGCGCCCGCTCGATGCCGCTGACGGCTTCCAGCAAGCGACACGCCAGCCGATTCGTCGCCACGACGCCGTCCAGGATCTGGCGGAAGCGGAATGCATCCGCATACAAATCCGGCTCGATCGCGTGGATGGTCATCCCGCCTCGCGAAGACAAGCCCGCAAGACGGACCTGATGCAGGGCAGGGAAGAGATCGGGGATGTTGACGCCGAGGGCGACGGCGGGCCTCTGGTCCGTGAGTGCCTCCGCCAGTGCGCGGCACCGTCCCTGCGGCGTACCCGTCGCGCACGCGATCCGGATCCAGCGCTCGTGCGGGTGCGCGGCGATCAGGAGCTCGGGCCGGTGATGGCGCGGTCCCTCGACCAGACCGAGGACCGGATCCCACCCTCGCGCCGCCAATCCGGGGATGACGTAGTCCAGCCATGTCATGAGGCCGCCCAGCGGGTGGGCGGATCCGGCGACGAACAGGAGCCGCCGGTTCGTCATGCCGATCGCCACTCGATCATCGGAGCGACCGCGCCGGCGCGCTCGGACGCCGTGTAATCGGAGTTTGGAACGTGCAGCATCACGTGCACGGAGGGTCCGGGAGCATCCTGGAGGATCGACTCAGAGCCCCGCTGATGCCGCCGCAGTGAGGGCCGGATCTGGTAGATGCCTCCGTTCAACATGCCCGCGGGGATGATCGCCTGGAGGCGCTCGACCCCGCCCGTCGGGTCCCCGCGCAAGATCTCCGTGAGATCGTTGTGGAACGTTCGGAAGACGACGGCCCCTCTAGGGGACACGAGATCGAATCCGATTCGCAGGTAGTCGATCGGCTCGAGGCGCGTGAAGTCGAACTCTACCACGATGGCCTCACCGCTCCGGAAATCCCCTCGCACCCGGCCCTTCGCGTCCATCGTGCGGATCGAATGAAGCGTTATGGGCTGCCCGTCGGTGACGCCCACGGGCGTAAACACGACCTGCCCGAATTCCGGACCCCCCGCGTTCAGACCCGCGAGGTACGCATCGATCGTGGATTCCGTATCCCCGTCCGCGACGACCCTGCCTTCGTCGAGGAGGATGACCCGCTGGCAAAGGGCGGAGATGGCGGACATGTCATGACTGACGAAGAGTACCGTGCGCCCCACTCTCGTCACCTCGCCCATCTTCCCGATGCATCGCTTCTGGAACGCGGCATCGCCCACCGCCAACACCTCGTCCACCAGCAGAATCTCCGGTTCCAGGTGCGCCGCTACCGCGAAAGCCAACCGCACGCGCATGCCCGAGGAGTAGCGTTTCACGGGAGTGTCGATGAATTTGCCGACACCCGCGAAATCGACGATTTGCTCGTATTTGCTCTCCGTCTCCCCTCTAGGCATTCCAAGTATCGCGCCGTTCAGAAATATGTTCTCTCGGCCGGTCAACTCCGGATGGAATCCTGTGCCCACTTCCAGCAAGCTTCCCACCTTGCCTTTCAACTTCACGACCCCTGAAGTCGGTGCGGTTATCCTGGACAGGATCTTGAGGAGCGTGCTTTTTCCTGCCCCGTTCCTTCCCACGATACCGACGATCTCTCCCTGTCCGACCTCGAAGCTCACGTCCCGAAGGGCCCAGATGTGGTCGCCCGCCCGGCCATCGTTTTCCTCTCGAGGCCAGCCGTCTCGTTTCCGTCGCTCAGACCATCGCCGAAGGTCGTCCTTCAGAGTTCGACGGCTGATGACGCCCAGTCGATAGCGCTTCGACAGGTTCTCGACGTGGATGACCTCTGACACTGCTTTTCGGCCCTCAGACCGTGTCCATGAAGGTTCGTTCGATCCGGTTGAAGACCAGGATGCCGCTCACCACGATTGCGACCGCGAAAATCGCGGCATACGCCAGATGGGCGACGCTGACCGTCCCCACGCCCAGGAATGCAAAGCGAAAGGCCTCCACTATGGGCGTGATCGGGTTGGCCATCACGATTGGTCGATAGGCGGGAGGAACCGTGGAGAGCGGATAGACGATGGGCGTCATATACATCAGCAGGGACACTCCGAATGCCACCACGCTGACGAGATCGCGGTACCGGGTGGTGAACGCAGACAGGATCACCCCGCCCCCGAGACCGATTCCCGCCATCAGAAGCAGCAGCAGAGGCGTGGCCAGCATCCATGGATTCGGGTCGATGGATGCGCCCCGCGCAATGAAATAGGCGAGAAATCCAAGGAATATCAGAAACTGGATGAGAAATCCGATCAGGCTCGTGCCAAGAGCGGAGACCGGCACAGCCAGTCGCGGGAAGTAGATCTTTCCGAAGACGTTCGCGTTCGCGATAAAGGTATTGGAGGTCTTGGCAAAACTGCTGCTGAAGTACCCCCAGAGCACGTTCCCCGAGAGGTAGAACAGAAACGGTGGGAGGCTGTCCGTGGAGATTCGAGCGATCCGGCCAAACACGATCGTGAACGTGACGGTGGTGAGCAAGGGATACACGAGGTGCCACAACGGCCCAAGGATCGTCTGCTGATACTGTGCCACGAAATCGCGGCGTACGAACAGGACCACGAGATCGCGATATTCCCACAGCTCACGGAGACGCAGATCGAACCAGTGCGCTTCCGGTCGGATGACGGTCGTCCATGCGGAGTCGAGTTCCGGTTCTCCCTGCTCGATCACAGGGCCCGCCCGCTCTTCATCCTCACGAATGTCACGGCCGAGGCGCGAACAGGAAACGAAGAGCGCTTCCCCAAAAGAATCTGCTCGACAGGACCTCGCCTTTGGAAAATGCGAGCTCTGCAAGCCATCGGTAGCATTCCTGCCTCGAGCTTCCGCTGCGGAACATCTGCCAGGCCAACGACACTCCATCCTCGATTCTCAGCTTCCGCGCGATACGGCGCTCTTCGTCCGCCAGCTCGGACTCGAACTCATCCCCGATTTGCTGATTTTCTCGAACAAAGGGATTCATTACACCCCTGTAGTGCATCCCGGTCTTGGAATCTTCGTGCAGGCGAAATCGCGCGATCGCCGGCCCTCCATGAGTGATTAGCCGGTAACCCGCGGACAACAGTTTCATGAAAAAGTGACGATCGAAGGCATATTGATAGCGGATATCGAAGCCAGCGACGCGGTCCCAGTGACTTCGTCTCCAGAAAACCCCGGGTTGGTGGAGTCTGACCCTGCCGACCGTCCAGAGCAGGAGATCGTTCGCGATGGAGGGCTCTCGGTCCTTTGGCACATACCCCAGCTTGCGGCTCAACCCTGGAGCGCCATGAAGTCGAAGTAACGTATCCTCTCTGAAATCTTGCACCGGATACGCGTGCCAATCGTTATCACCAACGCTGGAAAAATCCTTCGCAGCGCGATGCAGGGCGCAGCTCTCATACAGATCGTCACTGTTCAGGTACGCGCAGATCTCTCCCGTTCCAATCGCGAGTCCCTTATTAATGGCATCCGCCTGGCCGCGATCCGGTTCACTCAGCCAATACGCGAGTCGATTCTCGTATTTTCGAAGCACGTCCTGAGTTTCGTCGGTGCTTCCCCCGTCAATCACTATGTACTCCAAGTTCGGGTATCCCTGATCCAGGACGGAGCGCAGGGTATGCTCGATCAGGTGTCCCTGATTCAACGTAGGGGTAACCACGGTGATCCAGGGGGCCTTCAGCGTCGATCTCGCATGATTCCGAGCACGTTCTCCCAGAACGCTAGCTTGAGCATGGCGGGGCGATACGTCTTGGCGGTTTCGAGAAGCGCCTCGAATGCCATACTCGCGCGTCCATCTGCACGCAGGCGGTCACAAACGAAGACGGCCTTTCCCCATACTGCATCGCGAAAGACGGCCATCTTGTCGGAATCCAGGGTCCGCCCCTCTGTCCAGCGCAATACTTCGAGATAGGCCCGCAGGCTGTTCTCCAGAATGATCCTGGAGTTCTCCTCATGAAGTCGATACAGCGCAACCGTCCGATAAGAACCTTCAACCAGATTCCCAGCGAGGGCTAATTTCATCCACAGAACGAGATCTTCACAGGTACGAAGATCTTCGCTAAACCCTCCCAGGTACAAAAAACTACTCTTCCTCATCACGATCGAATTCGTGTTCCATAGAACGCCTGGGCCGAGAATACGTGTCATTAGTCGTGACCGTTTCGGTATTGTGCTATCGATCGCGCCTTTGGCATCCTCAACCGCACACGGCTCACAGACGGCGTCTATGGTGTCATCGGCGTCCAATAGCGGCACGGCAACATCAAAGCGATGGGGCAATACGCAATCGTCCGAATCGAGGAAGCAGACATACTCGCCGGTGGCCAGATGCACACCGAGATTTCGCGATGCACCGGGCCCGTGATTGCCGCCGTCCGGGTGCTCCGCCACGCGCACGAGCGCCGGAAACCGTTCCGCCAGATTCCTGGCCTGAACCGCAGACTCGTCCAGGGATCCATCGTCCACGATCACCACTTCGAGGTTGGGATATCGTGTCGCGATCAGGGACTCGACCGCCTGGGACAGAAAACCAGCTCTGTTGTACGCGGGAATGATCGTGGTGACGCGCGTCGTCACGGAGAGTACCCGAGCGCGTGCAGAGCATTTTCCGATTCGGCGATAAAGGGCGCGAGCTGCTCCGCCAGAGTGCCCGACCGCCACCGTTCGCTGCGGCCGTGGCGGAAGAAGGTGAAACGCGAGTCTCCTAGTTCCCCGCCACAGCGCCGCTCGACCTCCCTCAGCCGGGATAACCGACAGCGCTCCACGGCTTGCGCGACCTGATCCTGGTCGGCGCCCAGGCCGCAGAACTCCGCGATACGGCCGGCCTCGTCTTCTGGCGATGCGAGGAGGTCTTCATATCGAACCGCAAGCGCACGCTCGGGGTTATCCTCGACATATCTCATCGCGTCCATCGTGTGGCTGGCCCAGCTTTCATATGTGAGCGCGACATCGCTGGTCAGGAACTCCCGCAGCGACCCCTCGAACCAGCCCCGGCCGACGGAATACTCGTGATAGGAGATCATCGCGTCGCGGCCATCTCTGAACAGATATACGAACCGTGGAAAAGCATCGAAGCATGTGCCGTGACTTTTGATGATTCGAGGGGGAGACATCCCTTCGATCAGGCTTCGCGATTTATGTATGTCCGGAACGAATCGCTCTATGTTTCGAAAGGAGATCTCTTCTGTGGGATGCTGCATCGACGCGATCAAAAACCGCACCCAGGTGTTTCCCGACCTCGGGAAGGATACAATGAACGTGTCAGACGGATATACCTCGCGCAGACCTGTCCGCCGAGCGACCTCGCTGCGCCCCGTGCGCCGCCCTTGGAGCGCCTTTCGCAGCAGCCGCTTCACGGTCCCGCGTAGCCGAGTTCGCGCAGCAGGGCCGCTACCGGCTCCCACATCGCGCTCCCCGCGTCCATTGCCCTCCGACCGGTCCCTATCGAGGATGATCTGGCCTGGTCGAGAGCTTTGCGAAAGCCCCGCGACTCCTCTGCCTCCAGGAAATTCACCAGTCTGCCTCCGACACCGTGCGGATCCTCGCAAAGCTCTTCGTAGCGGATTTCCAGGTACCGCCCGCTCGCGATCCGCTCCGCGTTCCTGCCGCGGATCACGCATTCCCGCCACAGCCAAAGATATCGTTCGTACCTCGAGGCATCGACAAAGCGCCGCGCGTTCTCGTCCGGCACCCACCAGGGAACGATCATTCCCTCGCGGATGCGGCCGACGCCGATCTCGGACCCCACCTCGCGCCAACGATTCGCGCGCGCATCCAGCACGCCATCCGAAAGCGCGGCGCCATAGGTGCGTTCCAGGGAGTCCGCGCAGTCGCGCCCATCGCGGATCAAGTGAATGAAGCGCGCCTTCGTGAAGTGCCGCGCGAGCTCGGCCGCCGCCATGGCCAGGAACGGCTCCTTGTACACCATTCCGAACATCTCCAGTGGGACCTCGTTCCACCCCAACAGGATGCGCGCAGCCGATTTCGAATCGCCGAGGTGGGCGAGGCCACTACGGATATGGTAGCGGCGACTCAGAATGGATTGCGTGAAGGTCTTCCACAGGACCGCGCGGCAGGAGAAGAGGATGTCCTCCACGACCGGTGGCGCCGCCGTCCCGCTCGCGATCACATGACAGAGGCGATCCGGAACGAGCGTACCGGCATGGCCTTGTGTACGGGGCATCTGGTCCAGGCAGCGTAGCAAAAAGGTGGTGCCGGAGCGCGGGCACCCCATGACGAACGACAAGCGGATCGAATCGAGCAGGGAGGACGCGTTCTCGAACGGGACATCGAGGGCCTGTGTGCGTATCCGATGGAGAGCAGACATGGCTCGCGCCGGAGTTCAGCCGACCAGGCGCGACGGGCTCCTTTTGCGGGACTCGTACCACTGAATCGTCTTGCGCAGCCCCTCCTCGAACCCGGTGGTCGCCTCGAAGCCGAAACATTCCTTCGCCCGCCGGGTGTCCAGGCACCTGCGAGGCTGGCCGTTGGGCTGGGACGCGTCCCACGCGATCTCCCCGGCGAAGCCCGTCAACTCGGCGATCTTCTCCACCAGGTCGCGAATGGAGATTTCCGTTCCGCTGCCGATGTTCACGGGATGCACGTCGTCGTAGCGCTCCGTGGCCAGCGCGATCCCCCGAGCGGCGTCCTCGACGTACAGGAACTCGCGCGTTGGAGTGCCGTCGCCCCACACCACGATGCGATCTCGTCCCTCCTCGCGGGCTTCGACGCACTTCCGGATGAGAGCCGGGATTACGTGGCTGGTGGCCGGATCGAAATCGTCACGCGGCCCGTACAGATTGACGAGTAGCAAATGGATGCTCGGAAAGCCATACTCCAGCCGGTACGCTTGTCCCTGCACCAGCAGCGCTTTCTTGGCGATTCCGTACGGCGCATTGGTTTCTTCGGGATACCCGTTCCAGAGGTCGACCTCGCGGAACGGCACGGGCGTATGTTTCGGATAGGAGCACACGGTGCCGACGGAGATGAACTTCTTCACTCCCTCGAGGCGCGACTGCTCCATCAGCTGCGCGCCCATCATGAGATTCTTGTAGAAGAACTCTCCGGGCCGGGCGCGGTTGGCGCCGATGCCGCCAACGACAGCGGCCAGATGGACCACGACATCCGGTCTCGTCTTTCGCAGGAGGCGAGCCGACGCCTCGGGCATGACCAGGTCGTACTCCGTGGACCTGGGAACGATGAGGTTGTCCCGCGGCACGCCGCGCTCGATAAGCACTTCCACGACGTGCGAGCCCAGGAAACCGGCTCCGCCGGTAACCAGGATTCTGGAGCGTCCGAGGTCGATGTTCCTATCGATCACCGCGGGCCTCGCACGAAGGCGTCCAACCCGAGAAGGAACAGGCGCGGTTGCGCCCGCGCGAGCGACCATGCCTTCGTCGCCATGCTGTCGCGGTTGTTCGTTCGAAGCAGCAAGTCGAGCTCCCTGTTCAGCAGGCGCAGGAGCAGATCGTAATGCCGGCCATGGAAGCGGTCCATGAACCAGCGCACGAGGTCGTGCAGATAGAGCTCCCGATGCAGAGCGCGAAGCTCGCGGCGATACGGGTTGCCGCTGACGAGCGACTGGGCGGCCGCCTGGGCTCCCCAGATCCCGGAGACCACGCCGCCGACGGTCGTGACCTTGACGTGCGCGGCGGCATCGCCCACCAGCAGCACGCGGCTCTCGCCGGTGCGCCACTCGAGGGGCCGGCGCGGCTGATGGAGAGGGATCATCGCGCCCTGGTACTCTTCCGCGCGGTAGCCGTGCTCTCCCATGAAGTCCTCCAGCAGCCGCCTGGCATTCGATGGCCGTTCGGCGATGAGGCCCAGCACTCCGGTGGTCGACGACTCCGGGATGAGCCAGTAGAAGAAGCGCGTCCGCGCCCGGTCGAACCACACGCGGGTGACGTCGGGATCGTACCTGTCGCCGAGCTCGACCCGCGCCTGCACGATCGGAACCGTTCGCTGCGGAGCGGCGCCCATCGCCTCGGCGACGACGCTGCGCGAGCCATCCGCCCCGATCAGGTGCCGCGTGGTGAGGCGCGCGGACGCGCCATTGCGGACACGCACCGCGATCCCGCGCGATTCGGCGGTCACCTCCTGAACCCGGCCGCCGAGCCGGACCTCGACTCCGGAGCGATCCACCTCGCGCGCGAGGATCTCCCTCAGCGCTCCCCGCTCGACGACGAGGTCCGGGTGCTCGAGCTCGACACGGCGGCTGGTCCCGTTCGCCAGCAGCTCCATGACGCCGGTCCTGTGGATCACGCTGGGCTCGATGTCGCAGCCGGCGACCTCGCTCAGCTTCCGCGTCACGATCCAGGTGCGCTCCGGCGTGCCGAAGTCGTGGCGACTGTCCAGCACCAGCGTGCGCAGACCCTGTTCGCCCAGCGACCTCGCGGCGGCCAGCCCGGCACACGAAGCCCCCACGACGATGACGTCATAGTCGGGCCTGTGCACCCCCCTGCGGGGGACGGTCTGCAGGTGGGATTTCACGCTGGACCTCGAGTCAGATCTTCTTTTGCCGGGTCTCCCAGCGACCGGAAACGCTGACCCATAAGGATAGTGCGATGAGACGAACGTCGAGCCACAGGGACCGCCTCCGTATGTAGAGCAGGTCATAGCGGAACTTTCTCCTGCGCTCTACGTCCTTGGGCAGGAACAGGGTGGCCAGGCTGGTCAGGCCGGGGCGAACGCTCATCCGGCGCCGGAACTCCGGCAAGCGGTCCCAAACGGTGGGATTCCCGTCGTCGTCGTGAACCACCTCTCCGAACGCGAGCGGCCGCGGACCCACGAAGCTCATCTCCCCCTTCATGATGTTGAGCACCTGCGGCAGCTCGTCGATCCCGAAACTGCGCAACACGGCGCCCACCTGCGTGACGCGATCGTCCTCGTCGCAGGCTTCGACTACCCCGTGCTTCTCGTCCGAGTCCGGCACCATCGTCCGGAACTTGAACAGCTCGAACAGCTTGCCACCCTGTCCCCATCTCCGCTGCCGATAGAACACAGGCCCACCGTCCTCGAGCTTTACCGCCAGGGCGATCAGCGGCCAGGCGGGGGCGGTCGCCAATAGCAGAAACCCCCCGAAGGCGAGATCCAGCGCCCGCTTCGGGAGGGACTCGCTTTCCAGGGGGATGGGGACTTCAGCGCCGGCTCCGGTTACGACCGAGAGGGGGCTCGCCGTGGTCGTTGCCGGGACTGGCGCCGCAGATGGCGATGGTGTCACGCAGTCTCCTTCGTACGGCGTACAGGTCCCGAAGTCGACCCCGGACTTCGCGCGAAAGATCCCCCGGTCATGGCTGCAAGTCAAGTCGCGGGGCGGGATTCGCTCAACCGGGTTTCGATCTCCGCGAGGCGGCGCGGGCTCATCAGCGAATGGAGGATTTTCCAGGTTCGGGGGTAGGTGGATTCGAGGCCGATCGCGCGCGCGGCGATGTACCATTCGAACAGATCGCTCGGCGTGTCGAGGTCCCGCTCCGGCGCCAGTTCGCGGTATGCGATCCCGCGCTCGTCGAGACGGCTACGGATCGCCGCGAGCTCGCGGCCCGTGCTCCAAGGAATGTCGCGCAGAAGACCGGCGGGCGGCCGCGCGAATGCGATCAGGTAGACGCCACCGTCCGCGGCTGGGCCGAGCACGACCGGAATCCCTTCCAGGGCGCTCCACGCCTCCCCGATCCGTTCGCTCGTCAGGCCCGGGCAGTCGCTTCCCAGGACGACGACCCGTCCCGCCTTCCCGCGCTGGATCTGCCCGACGACCGCCTCGATGCGCTCGCCGAGGTCTCCCGGCGGCTGGATCAGGAGCCGGCGCCTGGGACCGAGCAGGCGCTCCAGATGGCGCCGACTCGTGGCTGGCGTGAAGGCCACCGTCAGGCGCGCGTTCGCGGATTCGGCGATCTCGATCGTATCCACGAGGAGCGCCCGATACAGGTCGGCCGCCTCGTCGGCGCCGAGGGACGGGGTGAGGCGGGTCTTCACCGTTCCGGGGATGGGCGCCTTGGCGAAGATCGCGACCTCCGGTCGCGGCCCGCGCGGCGTTGCGCGCCGGGCCGGCGTCGCCCTGCGACCGGCGGCGGCCCCCGCCCCCCGGCCGCGCGCTCCTTCGCCCCCCTGGCCGCGGCGCTTGCCGCGCCCCTTCCCTCCGGGACCCTTTCCGCCGCGGCCCTTGCCCCTCCCGGTGCCGCCACGCTTGCCTCCGCCCCGTCCTCCACCGCCGGTCGGCCGATTCGCCACCCTAGCTCCTCCGCCGCAGGACCAGTTCGCGAAGGGCCCCCGTCAACGGCCGCGGGGGCAGCCCGCGCTCGGTGTCGGGAGGCGGTGGAACGATGCCGCGCTCCCGGAGCCAGCTCGCCGCGCGTCCGCGAAGCTCCCAGTACCTCGTGCGGTGCCGGATCCAGGGCAGGACTCCGGGCGGCAGCTGGTAGCGCCCCATCTGGCGCTCGAGCTTCTCCGGATCGAGCGGGTGACCGAGCTTCTTCGCCAGCTCGAGCACGGCCGGGTGCGACCGGTACGTCCGCCAGATGTCGCCCAGCGGACGGAGCTCGCGGGTTCGATCCCAGGTCTCGTTGCGGCGCGGGGTCTTTCGCGCCGGAGGTTCCGGCGAGTCTAGTCCGACGAACTCCGCCAGCTTCCCGATCGCCGCTTCCGGATCCATGAACAGATCCTCCGACCGCAGCGAAAGGAACGGCAGCTCCGCCATCCGCGCGTGCCCCTCGAGTGCGGCCGCGTGACGCTCGAGCCACTGATAGAGCAACATCTCGAACAAGGACATTTCGTTCCAGCGGTCCCTGTACTCGACGAACCTGGCGTGCGGATCGAAGGGCGAGATCCGGATGCCATAGGGGTCGTCCTCGTAGCGCGAGCGCCGCCACCACTCGGGCCGCGTCTTGACGTAGGTGGAAGCCGCGGTGACGACCGGATCGCGATGCAAGTGGAGGAGACGCAATCGATCTCCGAGGACGCGATGAAAGACCGGCGCCAGGTGCGAGATCGTGTTGCCGAAGATGAGAACGGGCTTCTGTTCGGACGACCGAGCAATGTCCCGGACGAAGCCGCCGATGGCGGGGTCGGCGAGCGCGAGATCCTGGCGTTCGGCGTCGAAGCAGCGGAACAGGTGGCGCGGCCGCGCCGCGTGACGCAGCGGCTCGTGCTCGGCGCGGATCCGCTCGCCCCAGCCCGAGGTGAAGCTGGTCGTCAGCAGCGTGGTTCCCGAGCGACCCAGGGTCAGGGTGAGTAGGACCGGGTGTGGAATGGCGATTTCCCGGGGCTAGCGGCCCGGACCGGGCGAGTCCGCCACTAGAACCCGACGAGTCGCAGGATGTCCGCGGTAAAAGCCCAGGCCATGAGCAGCACCAGGAACGCGAGACCGACCTGGGAGAGGCGCAGCTTCTGGGTAGCCGACAGCGGCCGCCGGCGCAGCGCCTCGATGCCGAGGAAGAGGATGTGGCCGCCGTCCAGGACCGGAATCGGCAGCAGATTGAGGATCGCGAGGTTGATCGAGAACAGAGCCACCCAGCCGAGCAGGCTGCTCATACCCTGGCGCGCGAAGTGTCCGGTGAGCTGCCCGATCGCCACCGGCCCGCCGACCGCTTTCAGGCTCACGCCACCCGTCGCGATGTCCTGGAGACCGCTCAGGATGAGCATCGAGGCGCGACCGGCGGCTTTCGTGCCGGTGGCGACGGACTCGATGGGGCCCAGGCGGATGCGCTCGATCTTCGCGCCGACGCCGAGCACTCCGACGTCGACGAATTTCCCATCCGTCGGACGGGGAGCCTTCTCGATCCCGGTCTCGACGGTGAGCGTCAGCTGGCGATTCGCGCCGTCGACGGCGCGCTCGACGACGACCGGCAGAATCTGGCCGGGGCGCTCCTGGACGACTTCGGAGACCCGATCGAAGGACGACGTCTCGATTCCGTCGATCGAGATGATCCGGTCCCCGGGCTGGATTCCTCCGCGCGCGGCCGGGCTGTCCTCCTGCACCTGGTCGATGACGGCCGGAACCAGCGGGACCAATGCGCCGGCCACTTCTTCGCGATCGTCGCGGCCGGACACCGGGATCGCCAGGGTGCTGCCGGACGACAGGCCGATCTCCAGCTTCCCGTCGTCGGCCCCCACGAGAGCGTCGATCAGCTGTTGCCAGTTCGACACGCTTCGCCCTTCGACTGCCGCGATGGTCTGGCCGGGAAGCGCCGCCAGCTCGGGACGGGCGGCCAGAAGCGTGGAGTCGACGCTGGCCACCGCGGTCCCTTCCACCGTCGGAATCCCATCGTGCCAGGCGAGCGAGATGTAGAGCACCCATCCCAGGAGGAAGTTCATCGCCACGCCCGCGGAGAGGATGGCGAGGCGCCAGGGAACGCTCTTGTTCTCGAAACGCTTCTCCGGCGCCGCGGCGACCTCGCCGCCCTCGGCCTCCCCGCCCTCCAGGCCCTCGAAGGCTTCCTCGCCCTCCATGCCGGTCATCTTCACGTATCCGCCGAAGGGAATGGCCGAGAGGCAATAATCGGTCTCGCCGACCTTCACTCCCACGACCCGGGGACCGAGCCCGATCGAGAAGCGCGGCACCTCGATGTCGACCAGCTTCGCGGTGACGAAGTGCCCGAGCTCGTGCACG
>LLBZ010000733.1_pt1 | contig 13145 bp, 10 predicted proteins | sample 1489421 | NCBI WGS metagenome assembly LLBZ01 (sample SAMN04092657, study PRJNA295927) | soil metagenome | biome: Soil prokaryotic community; feature: Bulk soil; isolation source: soil from tomato rhizosphere | host: tomato cultivar Moneymaker | place: South Korea | collected 2011-11-01 | reverse complement strand
ATCGGTCACATTGGTCATAAATTTTCATTTCAAATTCATTAATAGTGTTGTACCTAAGCTAGAGTAGTCTCTATACCTAAGAATGGTTTTTAAATATTTAAATATGAAAATTACCTGCTCATTCTTGTTTTACAATTATTGGTAGGTTTCCGAACAGTTTTAATTGTGAAGTGGTTTTAAACTAAGAGACTGTCTAAATACCTAAAAACAAAAAACACTGCTAACTTACAGTTACCAGTGTTTTGATATTTCCTATTTTTAGGTTCGTCGGGATAACAGAACTAACTTACAAATTTTAAGATGCTGTTTATCAGTAATTTATATGGTTTTATTGGGTGGATTCACCGAATTGTACACTAAAGTCAAAAAGAGCTATTTAAAAACAAAATTTTATTTGTTTTTATTGGTATAAATATACAAATTTTATCAGATATCCATAAACTATATTAAGAGAATCCTCATAGTATAAAATTTTGGTTCAAAGATTTTATATAATATCATTTGTATTCATTCCTTCTTAATTACAATAAATTAAGTGTTTATTTGGTTTTAATACATAAAAATCTAATATCTGTACAAAACAAAAATCTAAAATCCATCTAAGTGCTTTTGAAATTGTTCATCAGTAAGTTTTAGATAGGATTTCTCGTTAAGATTCTGAAATGTCCCACCGTTCATTTTATGTGCCTAAAAACGATATGGGTCATAAAAATAAGTGGCATATAGCCCGATTTGTTTCCTTTCTCTCAACGAACTGCAAACACATCTTAACGTCCTTTAAAGAGGGTGCAGAAGATGTTGGTTTTGTTGGGAGTGTGTTCATTCATTTCTAAAAAAAAGTTCTATGCTTATTTCAAACGGTTGACAATATTTTGAAAGTTTGACCAAATTATTTTTTTTACATCTTCTTCATTTATTTTCCATTCTTTAGCTAAAAATGAAATTACAGTTTGTACTTGTCCAGGTTTTAGAGGAGAATTATTTTCTTCAATAAATGGGCCATCAGTTTCAGTCAAAATGAATTCTTTAGGTATTTTAGAGATTATCTTTCTTCCTGACATAGATTTTACCATTGCAGGATTAATAGAGAAATAATAACCCTCTGGAACAATTTCATCAATTAAATTAAGTCCACCAGAATACCAATGAAAAATTGCATTTCTGATTTTGTACTTCTTTAGTAGATTCAAAACTTCCTTCTCGGCTTTTCTTGAATGAATGCTTAAAAGTTTTTTTTTGTCCGCAATTATACTCAAGATACTTTCAAATGTTCGAATTTGTATTTCTTTAGTATCAATACCTTCTTTTGAGAAATCTAATCCAACTTCTCCAATGTATGATGTTTTTGAAAGATTTTGTAGAAATTTTGGGAATTCCTTTTTATAGTGCTGGGCATACAAGGGATGCATACCTAATGCTTGCCTTACTTTATTCTTATTCTGAAAAAATGGAAAGCCCCTCTCAAAATGACTCGGTAAATTAGTCATTGAAAGAATAGCAAATCCATTCTTATCACATTCGTTAAGAATTAATTCCGGCTTGGGGTATAAATCAATGTGGCAATGTGTATCTAACATCTAAACTCCTGCTTTTGCTTTAACCGTTGAGTTTCCGACTTTTTTAGTCCATAGTTTTAATTCTTCTCTAGTCCGCCAAACAACCTCGACATATTGATTGAGCTTAGACAAATTCTTCACCCCACCTACAATCAATTCTTGCTTAATTTCTTCTTTGGTGATTGGATTATTTAAAAAATCTAACATAGCTCCAGAATCTTGAGATTTGTCACGCTTTTCTTTTATAGGAAATAAGTTATTGATTAAATCTCCATACTTTGATTTGTCCTTTAGAGTTAATAATGATGCTTGTCTATATATACAGGGCATACAAACTCCACAATGATTTGCGTTTCGATTCGTCCAATCTTTCACGTGACCCCTTTTTCCACAGGAGTTAGAATGTTCAATTAAATCTAAAAGATTAGAATTATTTTTTAAACACTCTTGTACCATTTGCCCTTTCGTTTTAAACTCATATGGGTTGGAAATGTGAGTATTAATAGAAAGTTTATTCCATATAGAAATCAAGATTTCTAAAACATATGGATGTGTTGTTCTTGTACTGCAAGAACTTCTCCTTGAAGCACTAAGCGGAAAATTTAAAGAAACAGTTCCATTTTCAGGAATTATAATATTTTTTGTTTTCGTAGCCTCTGCAGCTATTAAAGCCAATCCAACAAACAAAATTGACCTGCTTCTAAAAGTTTTTTCTCTTCCAATACCTGCTTCTCTTTGCAACGTGACTTTAATGGAGTCTATGTATGCAAATTGATTTGGATAGATTTTTACTAAACTAGGAATTATTTTCCCTTGATCTTTTAAAACCCCTCTCATTTGAGGATCGTAATGCGAAACGAATAAAACTCTTTTTTTAGGATTTTGCTTTAGAAAATCCAAAGCCCCAATAAGCGAATCCAAGCCACCCGATAACAAATTAACTTGTTCAAACGGAACTGAATATTCCTTGTCTAAGGGTATTTTGGGTATATCAAAAGTTTCATTCCTAAATCCAACATCCCAATAGTCTCCGGTTAAGAAAGATAATAATCTATTTAAATCAGCCTTACATGCATTCCATTTTGAAGGATTATGAACTGGAAAGCTAACTTTCAGTTCTCTTGACCAACCATCTACTGAATTCTGCTTTCTTTCTACAAATCTATCTATTCCATAAACTGAGGCACTTATTATAAAGAAATCGAACACCTCTTTGCTAACGAGATTGGCAAATGGTAAAAGTGTTTCCAAATCAATATTAAGCGTAGAACTTCCACCAGAAGTCTCCTCAATATTTATCAAAGCTGTACCAGAAGATTTATCATAGGTAAGTTTACTAATGCTAATCGTTTTCATCGCAAATGATTTTAATTACAGAATCAAAAATATTTTCTATTTCTTTTTGGCCGTCATTTCCTTTCCAGTCAATTTTTGAAACAGGTCTTTGGGTATTTAAAACTTTTACTTGACCAAGAATATCGGCTTTAATTATTTTGAAGGTTTCTTTTCCAATTTCTGCTCCCTTTTGCTGTTTTACTTTTTCTTCAAACCTTTGAGATAGATGCTCGAATATATATAAGCCCCAAAACTTACAAAGTAATTCTGCGAACCCTGTTCCTTCAACATACCCTTTAACAAGTAGCTCGAATTTATCTAAATCATTTCCGGCCAATATTGCAAGCTCTTTCATAATTTCGCAAGAAGCATTGTTGGCAGCAGTTTCGTCCATCCCTTCATTAGAATCTGAACAAAACACAAGTAGATAGTCAAGAACCTCTTGAAAGCTTTTTCCCTGCAATGAACCAAACCCAATATCATCTAAGGCTTGCTGCAAGCCTTTACTTGCAACACCGGTAAAGAAACTTGTTATCTTTCCTGCTGACTTTCTACCTGCTTTACCAATAGAAGATGACTTTCCACTACTGATTTTCGACCTACCACCGCCAGTTTTTACTAGATTATTAAATGCAGCTTTGAGATGCGCTAACCGTCTGTCAAAAATCCGTTTAAATTGCTTCGCTTCATCTTGAGAAGTAGTATTTTCATTATTATCAAGTTCTTTCTCCTTTTCAACGGTTTTAGATATGTGAGTTATACTCCTACTCAAATCTCCCCAATTAGTTTCACCTCTAACTCCTGGAGTCATTCGTTGTGTTGTTCCCATTATTTTTTAGAATTTAATGCTTTATAGATTTGCGATGTCTTTTCAAACTGACTATATAGAGATTTGACATTTTTATTTTTTCCTTCTGCCAGTGTAAATTCACTACGTAAACTAAATGGTATTTTTCTGTTGTCTGCTTTTGCTATTGCCCTACCATAAGATTCAATTATTCCAGATGCATTTTTAGACATCATTTCAATGAAAACTTTATGAATACTATCATTTTCCGGAAACTTAATCAATTCCTTTTCTAGTAGAGATAGCAGTATTTCATTTTCTGTTTCATTTAATTTTCCGATTACTTCTTGTGTAATAGTATTTTCCAAAATACTTCCTGAGCCGTGGTTTATTAGTTTTTTAGTTAAGCTCCGAATATGTGGCGGAATCAAAGATGCTCCACTGATTGTAGTAGAAAGCTGATCTCTTGAAATCCAGTAATAATCTCTTAAATCAACGTTTGCAAGTTTTGGTTCGGCATTGACCCACTTCATTACTTTTTCCGAAGCCCATTCAGTTGAAAATTGTTTTTTTATTTCTTCTGTATTTTCTGCTCCTGCTAACTTTTCAAGCTCAATAATTTGTTTGGGCTCTCCTTTTTGTAGAGATTGCCAATTGTATATTTCTTTAAATAAATTTGTAGAAGCATATTCCAATACCATTAGTTTTGCTAGAATATCTATTTTGAAATCTGACAATTTAGCAACCTTGACAAGTCTATTTCTTAAAGTGAAAGTGTTTAAAAATCTTTTAATTTGTCGTGGATTCCCTTTCAATCCTTCTGTAATAATTGGAGATAGTGAAGCTATTAGAGAAACGTTTTCCGTCAATTCTTTCCTTTGCTCTTCTGTAGCTATTTCTTGAATATCTCCTAATCCAAAAACATCATACCTGTTATTCTCTCTGTTTGTTTTGAAAGCGTCTATTACCTTTGGAAAGTCATTTTCCATTGCCTTCTTACAGAAAAGTAATGTTAGGTAAGTTTCAACTTCGTTGTCTGTTAACTTAGGCAAATAGTAAGGTATTTGAATCAATTTCTCCAAATAGTCACTTACAATACGTTTATTTCTACTGTCTGGGTCATCCGCATTTTCAATACTATCAGTCCTATAACGATGTTCAATTGCGTGTCTTACTATTCTTGGGTCTGCCCCAATTACAAATGCTGTTTTCTCAACATTTAAGAATAATTTTATCGCTTCAAGGTTTTCAATAAGTCTGTCAGGAGTACATCTGTCCAAATCATCAATGATTACAACAAGTTTCTTTATTCCTGACTTGTCTATCATTTCTTTGAAATCATCACGAAATTCACGAACTATTGTTACTTCCTCATCTTCATTCTTTTTGATTATTTCTTTTAAAAAATCTTCAGCACCTTCTCCAGTAAGCTTTTCAGCTACATCTTTCGGTTGAAGCTGCGAAAATTCATTTACTAAGAATGGCAATAAAGAAGCTCCGCCTGTTAAGTAAGCTGATGCTCCAGGAACAATGACTTTTTTAAAACTTAATCCTAATAAACGCATCCATTTTACGGATTTGAACAGCTTTTTTGTTTTGTCCTTTACTTTATTTCCAATTGTCTTATGCTTGTCAAACTTTTCAATGATAGATTCTAACAAAGCTGCCTTTGCATCATCGTATCCTTCAAATACCCAACCGTTAAAATAGAGTACAAGAGTACCGTCTTTAAATCCGTCTTCCTCACCTCCGGTTAATTCTTGTTCTACAATTTTAAGAATGCTTGATTTTCCGCTTCCCCAATCTCCAAATACGCCGATTGTTACAGGTAAAACTTTATCATCGTTGATTACATCAACTAATAAATCTGCGTGTACTTTAAAGCCTAATAAGTCTTCTGAAGTTTCATTATCTGCCCACATATATATATATTTGATGTTTAATTATTCATTCCTATTTAATTTTCTTGCCGAAAATCTCTTTAAAATACTACCCTCAAGTTTTATTTCTTTTGATATTTAAATCTATTTTTTTTATTTATAAAATAACTTCCTATTGCTGATAAACTCATCAATTATTCAAACACATTTTCAGACACATCAAAATACTGATAAACCGCCCCATTGTGAAACTCTATTTCTAAAATGCGTGCTTCTTTATCATATCCTACCGAGGCAATATTGAAGACGCTACTTGGGGTCTTTAAATAGTATGCTCACTTTTCATGGTTCGGATGAGCCAAATTTTATATGCTCATTGGGATAGTTATTTGAAAAGTCTTCAACATTTTCGGAAAAAGCCAATAGTTGAGAGATTAACCAGTCTCTACTGCTGTGAGCACTATCAGTATTCTCCTTTAAGATTTATTACATCTTTGTTAAATTCATCAAATGCTTGATTTACATTTTTTGCCATATTATTAATTCTGTCTGTTTTTTATAATCTCTGCTAACTTACTCATATTCAAAATTTTTATTCTTTTACACATCCATTTTGCATGGTTATACGGAACTTTAAATTCCTTCTATCTTTTTATCCATGTTTCTTCATTTTAAATAAGACCATAATAAAACAATATAAATGTCAAATGTAAATCGCTTTACATAACATTGAATACGGAAAACCGCAAGCGTTCATAAATAAAATGCTAAATCAGTAGTAGGGAGATGTTAAATGTAATAAATAATAGTAAGTAATTACTCTTTAAAAAGAGCAAATTTTCTGAATTTAGAATCATTTTACATTACACAGAAATCCAGTTGGTTGCTATATGCTATACTAATAAACAAAACATAACCATATAGTTGTAATACATTGAGAAACTTTAACATCTAAATATAATTGAAGTAATAATATTATTTAATGATGTATTATAATTATTAATTAGTGCTAAAAAACAAATTACCCCAATATCTAATGACTTCTTTGTCTCTGTTTCCTATTTCAGAGATAAAGAGCCTAAGACAGGCATCAATATTATTTAAGTTTTTGAATTTAAGCGTTTTATCTTAATCCCTTCTTAGTTCCTCTTGTGAGCCTAAGATGGAATTTTTAAGCGGATGCTATATGAGTGCTTTAGAAGACGCCAGCGTGGGCAAAAATATCAAGGCATTTGCCAAGTTTATTGCTTGGCTTGTAGAAGAAGGGATGAAAGGAACTCCAGTGGCTAAGGTTTAAAAGGTCAGATGCCATAAAATCAACTATACTCAACATATGAACAATTATAGTGCAAATATAACAATTAGCATAATAGCGCTTTTTAGCGATATTTGACATAATTACAGCTTCGTTATATAAAAAATTATTGTGTAGTATTTAAAATGTCGACGCAACTTTTGTATTGTGATCAGGAGTGATTTTTGAATTGGTATCGTTAAACACTTCTTTCACGATCTTGTACAAATCTGGAATCACCGTTTTTGCCAATTTGGAATTACTGTTCAAAAGTACGCAAATCCCTAAATCGTCTTCAGGATAGACTGCTATTTCATTTCGGTAATTGTTAACACTTCCTCCATGATGCAAGATGGTTTTTTGCTCATCCAGATCCATAAATTTATGGATTCTCCACCCAAAGCCATAGTAAGAGCTTACATGCCCTGGCCAACGCTGGTAATATTTGCTGTGCCCCTTAATTTCTATAAATGGGTTAAACGCTTCCTGTAAAGCAGTCTTATCCATAATTTCCGGATGATGGCCCAACAATAACTGCATCCATTTGGCCATATCAAGTGCACTGGCATTGATGCCTCCTGCAGCAACAGCATTGTAATAATGATCGTTAAGTTTTAAGGTTTTCCAGCCGTGGCGTCTTTTTGAATGAGGTAAGGCAACATTTTCTGCATGTGCTAAAGTTTCATAATCCATTGAGGTATGATCCATTTGCAATGGCTTGAAAAATTTAGTATTCAATAATGTGGAAATATCTTGTCCGGTTTCTTGATGCATCATCTCACCAGAAAGCGCAAACATAGCATTCTGATAACTATACATCGAACCTGGTTTGCAAATTGGTATTACAGCTTTAAAGCGACTGGCAATTTCCGTTAATGGCAATCCAGCCTCAATAAGATTGGTGTAACTATGGTAAGGTGTCCCTGAAGTATGCGATAAAATGTTGGCCAGTGTTATGTGATCGCTATTATTGCTGTCTCCCAATTGAAATCCAGGAATATAGTCACTGACCTTATCTGACCAATCTAATTTGCCTTCACACTTTAAATCGGCAGCCAAAACGCCTGTAAACCCTTTTGACAGCGATCCGAGTCGGAATATTGTTTCTTCATCGACACCATCATTAAAACTAATATTCTTTTTGCCGAATCCATCAGAGATTACGATAGAACCTCCTCTAACAATACTAACTCCGGATCCTACAATATCTCCTGAAGCTATAGCCTTTTTAAAATATGTATTAAGGGCATCTTTCAAATTTTGCTGATGCACTTTATACAATTTTACCTCTTTCTGAATTATCTCTTTCTGATTGACCAAAGGTTTATCAACACTATTTGACATTATTACACCTTCTTCAGGAATTGAAGCAGGTATAATAACACTTGAGGTAAGCACAAAAAGTGTAAAAATGATGAGTATTGGTTTTTCCCAGATTTTGAATCTCAACATAAGTAAATTATCATTTAGTTTTGGATGCAATACTACAAATATATGACGAAATACTTATATAATCGACAAAATACATTTTTTTAAATCATTTCATTTTAAACATGTGATTTATTTCAACATCCCGCAATTCGACTTCGCTCAGTACAGGCTAGTCGCATAAAAAGTGTTTACTCACTCCACTCCTATTTGATAAATAGGAGCTCGTGAATCTTGAATGAGTTTGGTTAGCACCAAATCGACGAAGATGATTTGCGAACACCTCTTTCTCAAATAAAATGAGGCGAGCAAAGCTCAAGTTATCCTACAACTTTGCTCAGTTTAAACTTCACACGGTACATTTTAGTAAATTTTATAACAATTAGCGTTATAGTGCTTTTAGATAATATTTGACATGATTGAAGTTATAATGTATCAGTTTTGTTTATAAATGTTTTTATAAGTAAAATCAACTTATAAAATTAACTCACTGGTATTTAAACGTTTATAATCATATTTTAAACGATAAAGTTTCACAGTTCGCTAGAAATAAAAGAACTTAAGAAATCTTATTTCCTTAATTCTACAATTCTTTCCTGCGGTATTACATAGTTTACCATGAGAATGATAGTTTTATATTTGGCTTTAACATTATTTACAACCATTGGTTTTTCACAAAATTTTCATTCGCCAAATACTATTTCCATTATTTCTTCACAAGGCGGGGTCAATAAAACCAAATCAATATTGCTTACATGGACGCTTGGTGAGAATATTGTTGAAACAAGTTACATTAATAAAGGCATAATTACTCAAGGATTTCATCAAAGCTTTTTTGATAATGCTTCCACGTTAGGATTAAACATGAGTTCAGAAAGCAAATTTAAACCTGTTGTGTTTCCAAACCCTGTAAACCATAAACTTCATATTAATTTAGGACTAAATACAGATTCAAAATTCAACGTAAAAATTTACGATCTAACAGGTAGATTAACTCTAGAATCTTTCACAAATATTAAAGGACCAGAATTTTGGATTGATGTTGTGAATTTTAAGTCAGGTATTTATATCCTTAAAATTTCAAATGAAAATGAATCTTTCATTGAGGTTTATAAAATAATAAAGAATTAATAAAAAACTACAACCATGAAAAAACTTATCCTTTTTTTTGTTTTTAGCTTATTTCTGACCACAGGTTTTGCTCAGGTCACTTCTCAAGGGATGAAATATCAGGCTATAGCCAGAGATCTTTCTGGGAATATTTTAGCAGAGCAACAAGTTTCTTTAATTGTTAATCTACATAGCAGTAATAAAAATGCTCTAAAAATTTATTATTCTGAAGAACATACAATTATAACCAATCAATTTGGTCTTTTTTCGCTTGTAATTGGAGAGGGTGAAAAAGGCAAAGGAAATTTTATTAATATACCTTGGAGCAATGATGATATTTGGATGGAAATAGCTATTAAATATGGGAATGACAGCAGTTATTCTACAATAAGCGATAGTAAATTGCTCTCAGTTCCTTATGCCTTTCATGCCAATACGGCATCAAAACTCACAATGAACGGTAATAATATTGGAAATAATAATTTGAATACAGGAACTGCACATGGGGTTCCTGCAAATGTTTGGTCGCTTCAAGGTAATAGGAATTCAAATCCAGAAATTGATAAATTAGGAACTACCGATACTGCTGGTTTGAGTATTGTAACAAATGATATTGAGCGTATTGAAGTAACAACAGATAGTATTAAATTTAAACTCCCAACCAAATTTTTAGAGCCAAGTACGTTTACAGAATTATATGTTGAAGGAAATACTTTTTTAAATACAAAAGATGGCGAAACCATTAACTACGGTAATTTTACCGTTGAGAACCAAAGCCCTACTATGCTTACTGGTGAATTAAATGTAGGCACAAGTGATTTAAATAGCATTACCAATTTAAATGGACAGGTTACAATAAATGCAACTTTTTCCAATAGCCTTCAAAATAATATTAACACCTATCCTTTAAGAGTTTCAGGTAGTGGGCAGGGCATTGCAATTACAGTAAATGACGAAGACCCTGGCTGGGATAATAACTTCGTGACATTCTTTAGTGGCGATGGAGAGGCCGTTGGAAGGATTGAAGGTGGTACAAAATTGGCCAGACAAACAGTAATTGATATCATTGATGCTATTCAAGCTGGTGACCCCAATATTGTTATTAGCGGTGTGTCTTATGCATTTGATAGTACAGAAGACTTAAAGGGACTGTATTCTGCGCATATAGAGCCTAACAAAGAGTTTTTTGTAGGTTATGCTGAAAGAACCTTGGAAGTATGGAAATCTTCAGGTAAGTTATTAATTAATGTGATTCCTGCTATTTTTACAGTATGTGTTGAGGATTGTGATGACCCCTTTGCGGAAATTTGGGCTGTTATAGTTGCGGCTACTAAAAGAAAGGCGTTTTTATTAAAGCATGTTATAAATGTTGGTAAAGGTGGTGGAGTAAGTTTTGAATCTGGTGGTGCTGATTATGCCGAGTGGTTAAAAAAAGCCAATCGGAATGAAACAATTACCTATGGTGAAGTTGTTGGAATAAAAAATGGCGTTATTTCGAAAACATTTGTTGAAGCAGATCAATTTATGGCCATTACAAGCAATCCGATAATTGTAGGTGCCATGCCTAAAAAAGGATTTGAAGATAATTATGAAAAAGTAGCGCTTATGGGTCAAGTCCCCATTTTGGTTATTGGCGAAACTCAAATGGGAGATTATATCTTACCTTCAGGAAAAGGAGATGGTACTGCAAAATCTATTGGCCCTGAGAAAATGTTAGCCAGCGACTATTCGAAAATTATTGGTGTAGCATGGTCAAAATCGGAAGTGAATGAAACTTTAAGTTATATAAATACAGCCGTTGGTTTCAATACCAATCAAATGGGGATGATGCTCAACAATATGCAATCTGTTATAAATATGATGCAGCATGAATTGGTGAAATTAAATCCTGAATACAAACCGGTACTATTTAATACCGCTGAAAATGCTTTGATTCAAACTACAAATAATAACAAAGAAACGTTTGGACTCACAAAAAGCGACTTAGAACAATTATTGAATTTACTTGAGAACGGCTCAATTGACGAAGAAGAATTGGAAATATTATTTGGGGACTCCAAAGCTGAAATAGAGAAAGCTTTAGTTACTATGGCAGATTGTGAAGATAAATGGATTATATCTAATTTAAGGTGTTGGATAAGAGACGTTATAGCAGATTGGGATAATTTTGATACTACAGGCATTAATGTTAATGACAATGTTGTTTTAAACTTACTTTTAGAATCAACATTTTTTCTTAGACATGTAAAAACTCGTTTAGAAAATAATGGTATGATGGATATATTTAATGAGATAAAGCCTGAAGATCTCGATTTTGATCCTGATATCCAAAATGTTGTGGAGACTATTCAAAATGGTGGCCTTTTAGATAATTTAAAGGAAGAAGGAATTTTACGACCAGAGCGATTAGGAGAAATTAATGATAAAATTATTAGAAGAATACATATACTCAAAGAACTCATAGGATTCTTGGGGTCAAACTAAATTAATAATTTAAAACAGAAAGCAAAATAGCTATTCCAAACACATGATGCTTCCCTCCTACGTCGTCGCATAAAAAGTGTTCCATTAACATTGTAGAAGAAACTTTTGAGAATAAATTTTTTCAAGAAATTATAGATAAACTTATGCTTTTACCAAAGCTCAAGTTACATAACGTGGTACATTATATTATATACAAATGAATCCATTTTATCATTAATGTTCACTTTATTTAACGTTCATTATTCATGAACAATTCAAATATGTGAACACACTTTCATGGTGAAACAACTTGAAAAAGAAAAGATGCAATTCTATTTTGATTATTAACTAAGAATAGTATTCCCCAATAATAAGTTATAAACCCATTAAATTTACAACCATAAAGTGTCTAGAAAAGTGGAAATATGAATTTAGAAAGGAATAGCAAGAGGGTAACACGCTGCGCGATGTTACTGATTCACATTTATTTGATATTCAATTAATTAAACCATGAATTTCTTTGCTGTTTCTTAAATTTGCAGTAAATTCGATTTTCACCCCAGTAAAACCAATGTTTCATTGTAACAATCCAATAAATTATGGATGATTTTAATACGATTCGGCTAAAGAGAAAAACCATTGATAAATTTAAAAAATATTCTAAAAAAACAAGTCCAAGTTATTCCGAAACGCTGGATTTTATGATTGCCTTTTTTGAGGACAACCATCTATCTCCCTATGACACCTTAAGAACGGGCACTACGTCTTTATCCAATATATTGGACAAGCGCATGGATGCCATTGTCTCCATTCTAAAAAATGTTGAAGAAACCCAATTGAAGCCAACCAAGAAAATGCTTGAATCTTTATTTGAGGAAGTGGAAGATATGCAACCTTTGAAAACCGAAAAAAAAGACTTCCCAGAACCAAAATTAATCACGGAAAAAGAAGAACTCACTTATTACCGTGATGCCTATTTTAAAAAGCAGACCGAGCTCCATGAGCTTAAGCATAGATTCAAGGATATGGTCGAAAAATTCAAACCAGTAAAACATACCTTTAGTACCAATTCCTATGTCATGAAAATAACCGAACAGGAATACATGGCATTGAAAAACGGTATGGCTTAAACTGTTTTCTACCGCACCCGCTTTGGGCGGGCTTGCTGCGTTTTTAAAGCGATGGATTCCCCTCGCTCAGTTTGGAACTAACACAAAAAAACGGTTTTTAATCACAGCCCCTGAATCCATCACTTTAAAAACGGTTGCCCTGTTGGCGTAAAAACCCTATTT
>LLBZ010028888.1_pt1 | contig 13153 bp, 10 predicted proteins | sample 1489421 | NCBI WGS metagenome assembly LLBZ01 (sample SAMN04092657, study PRJNA295927) | soil metagenome | biome: Soil prokaryotic community; feature: Bulk soil; isolation source: soil from tomato rhizosphere | host: tomato cultivar Moneymaker | place: South Korea | collected 2011-11-01 | reverse complement strand
CAAGTTTTCACCATAGGCTACAACTGAGCCTAAGAGTGCTGCTGCGAGAAATATTGACAAGATTGATAATTGAATTTTCTTATCCATGATGTTATGTATGGAATTTCATATAACTGGGTTGATTAAGTTGATACTGAAAAGAACTTATTTAAAGATCATTCCGAAGATTATACTGCAAAAAAGCATAGCTATAGAAGTACGTACGACTTGATATATGTGTGTAATTTGGAAAGGTGAAAAAATGCTAGAGATTTTCGACGTGTGATTGTTCAACCTAATTGTCTATTGAAGATCATTGCCATTCTATTTAGCACATGAAAGTTTCTTTTCAGGGAGTTAGATATCGTCAATCCTTACTCTATTTTTATTCAAATCCCCCAAAAACAGATGGGTAATGGTGACGGAAGAAAAAACAATGAATACAAGAAATAGAATCCATAATAACGATTCTAAATTTTATTATCCGGTTTGAGATAAAGAAAGTGTGAATCTCTATAAATTCTCATCTGAATTGTTTCTAGCATTAGTCGTTATTACAGTTCTTGTTAGCAGTATTTTAATTTCGATCCCAGAAATCAATTTGCTTTATTCAACATCATCTTTTGGTCAATCCTTACAACAAAGTCAGAATGAATTGCAATCCTCAAGTAACAAGCAAGTTCAACAAACAATTGCAGACACCATTGACAGACTAAGTAATAGTATTTCTAATTCAAGCAAAATTGAGAGTAATGCTAGTCAAACTCAAAACGCTACTTCTTTACCAAATTTTCGACATAAAGTATCGATACTGGATAATATTGTATCACAAAAGGTAAGAGTCGGTGATATTGACATAGCGTATAAACAGATTGGCCAGGGAGAACCAATACTACTGATAAGTGGTAGTGGCAATGTAATGGATGTATGGCCTGCCTACTTCCTCGAAGAATTGTCAAAGGATCATAAAGTGATTTTCTTTGACAAGCGAGGGGTGGGTAACACGACCTCAGGGACAATGCCCTTTTCCATTGAACAATTTTCTAGCGACACTGCAGGGTTTATGAGTGCTCTAAAATTACAAGAAATTGATGTGTTGGGCTTCTCTATGGGTTCATTTGTTGCACAAAAGCTTGCCCTAGCATATCCAGAAAAAGTAAACCGTCTCATACTATCGGGAGCTTCCTGTGGTGGACAAGAAGGTATTCCTCAAAGTCCTCAAATTGTAAAAGCACTTTCAGATTTTGTAAATAATCAGACTGAAGACGTAAATTCATTTCTGGAGGTAACATTTCCAATCAACTGGATTAAGGAAAGCCCAAATTTTTTGGATGCAATACCAAAGTCTTCTGAAATCGTACTCTCTAGTACATTAAAAAAACAATTTGATATAAATGAAAACTGGCTTTCAAAGAACTGGACTGGGGTATGTGACCAACTTCAAAGATTGACTAAACCTACTTTAATAATAACCGGAATGGAAGATAAAGCTGTTCCTGCTAACAATTCTTTAGTCTTGATGGATAAAATACCTGGATCGTGGCTCGTACAGATTAGAGATGCAGGACATGGTTTGATGTATCAATTTCCTGAAACCTTTACCAGAATCATAGAAACATTTTTGAGTACAACAGGCAAAAATAATGGAGAATGATTTCTTCAAAATTATAGCAATATGACTTGAGGTTTATTTGTAATCGTTCGATGTTCCTTTCTATCCATTGATAATCAATCGGCTTTCTTCCTCCGAAGTCGGCATCATAACATGAAATTTCTAAAAGATTTTAGAAAGACAGGCTTGTAGGTGCTTGCTAAAAAGTTTTTCGTTATTGAAAAAAGAGTTAAACCAGGTAGAACGTTTTTGTTCTTAGTTCATCAGCATTCACAGAATAGGAATGCCTACTTTTAACTAATGAATAATTCTTAAATACATGGTGATACTTTTTTCTTAACACTGTCAGTTGAATTTGTCTAGAATACATCGACTGCAATTTTTTCTAATTACGATTGTGAAAAGGTCTAGAGTGATTACGTTAAACCAGATCAAACAGACATCGTCTTTACAAACCCAACACGAATAACATCTAACTTTTTACTTAATTATTTTAGAGGGGTCTTACAATTTATAATAGTGGTCTATCATGCAAGACCCTACAAATCTAACAACTCAACATTTCCAAGGTAAAAAGTGGATTCATTTTCGAGATCGACGAGATTGCAAAAGAGTTGACCGTTGTCACAGTAATAATCTGTTAGAAAAATTCCCGAGTTTGATTAGTAGTCATATTATTAAATCAGTTAAGGAAATCGCCCAAAGGTGCAAATTGTTGTGCCAAAAAAAGGAAAAAGAATAACTCATAGTATCCATGAAAAATAGTAGACAATCTTTATGCGATCTCTAAAGTAATTTGTCGTAATGTATTGATATGATAATGTGAAATGAAGACTTTTGAGAATCATGAACTTGGAATATCATTTGATTATCCATCTGATTGGGTTTCGGTTTATAATTGCAGAATCAGATATGGTGTAGATGTTCTCATGACTCATGGTCCCATGAGCTTTGGGATCATGAGGGTGGCGGACAAAATTAGAAATGATGTGATATCTAGCAATAAAACCCTTGAAGAGATATTGAGGGCCACGGTTCAACTCAATGAAATTGTATACAAAGAAATCCAATTCAATAAATATGTGGTTAGAGATTCATATTCTGCCAGTGTAGTGGTCAGAAAGAAAGGCAAAACAACTGACAGTGTCATGACAGTTGAAAAAACGCTTTTGGTATATACTTGCGATAATAATCAAATGTTTCTCGTGGTATTAGAAGATACTCCAGAAAATTATGAATTTGGTTACAGTCCATCTGAATTAAGACTTGTGTTTAATTCATTTAGATTTTTGTGTTAATTTTCTATATCTCAACCATTTATTTTGCAAATCCGAATGAAGGAAGGAAAGACGTATGGTTATTCTTATTATTCAGTTTATTTATCGAACTAGTCAAATTTTTAGAGCATTGAGCTACGCAAATCTCTGCGCAATTTCTAACTGGACTTGCAACAAAGACCATTGCTATACAGCCGTTCAAATCTATCTTACTAAATGTGTGATGAAATAGTGTTATTGACTTAATCTGTAAAAGTTCTTTCCCCTACCCTTCCTCTCCCTCCTCTGAACCAAAGTATTAGTCTTATGATATTCTTGATCTGTTATATTGATGGTGTGCCTTTTTTGCCTTTGGTATTTTTTCAGTCGTTCTATGCATACGTAAATTTACAATAAATGATCTGCTTTGAAATGGAGATAACAGAAATTTAGCACATTGGACTAAGTTCGATTTGTATAGATAGGCACTACCTTAATGTAGTAATTCAGTATATTGATGTAATTGTGTAATTTACACAAAAACGTTGGATAGATTGTCAACAGAAAGTAAATCACATCGTATAAGATGTAATCTCATATATGATCATCATCGTGAATAAATGCAGTCTGTCCCAATGGTGATTAGCAATTGCAGCAGGGAGCGAAGGAGGAACATAAACACCAGATATTGTCACAAAGGATGCAAATAGTGGATTAATTGCTAACTAGTTGAAAAATACATCTGTTAATACCTCCTAAAACCTTTTTTTATAGATTTCAATAGCCCTATTCGTCAAGAATCCACCTTAATAATTTGTTTTGGATAATTCTAATTGACAAGATGATATGGTCTATTTAACACTTGTACTTTTAGAAGTGTCTAGTTTCTATAGAGTATGAAAGATTTCGAGGATATGTCTATCCAAGAAAGAGAGCAAGTACTTGAACAGATTAGAAATCTTCCAGATGAAACCAAGGATCCCGTAGATCTATTTACAGACTCATTTAATGAACTTTCAAATAACTGGTCGAATATTACTAAAGAATTTGAAAACATATACTCAGACTGCTGCAATAAAGAAATTAACATTGACTTCGTTTCTGATAAAAGCGACGGTAGCTGGGTGTCAAAATTTCAAAAACTTTTACATCAGTAATTTTTTTGATATTTAGAAATTTTAGGTTTCAAATCAAGATTGATGCGCGTTGAATCGAAGAATTCAAAAATAATGGGATAGGCATTTACATGATGTTGGAAAAATGGATGCACATTTTATTAGTTTGATGGTCCAAATAAATCCAATCCATAACGCTGATAAAAAGGGATGACTTTTGGTTCTTGTCTGTGTTCAATACCTAATCAAAAACATGGATCTATGAAAGAGTGAATTCTCTAAAAAGTACTGTCCAAATCCGGTATTGTAATTGTACTCTTTATATATGTAAACGATTCATCAATGACTGATAAATAGGGTCGATGTTAACCTTAAGATTCTCGATTATTTTGCTAGGATTTCTAATTAGTCAAACTATAATTGTAGGAATAACAAACTCTTATTCTCAAGAAACATTTGTATATGTTTCTAATGGTGAAGAGGGCAATATTTCCATCTTTGAGTTGAACTCAGGTACTGGGGATATGAAAATGGTGACCAAAGTACCTGCTGAACAAAAGGTAATGCATATGGCAGTAAGTCCAGATCAGCGATTTCTTTATGCTTCAATTCGCGCGGAACCCTATTCAGCCATTACATATCTGATAAATCCTGAAACAGGTAACCTAAGTCAGATTTCAAAAGAGTTGCTACCTGCTAACATGGTATATATTTCTGTTGATCAGACTGGTCGGTTTCTCTTATCCGTGTCATATAACGAAGCAAAAATAGCCGTTAATTCGATTGAACTTGACGGCACGATTCAGCCACAACCCGTCCAAATAATTTCTACCGGGGCAAAACCTCATTCAATACTTAGTGATTTATCAAATCGATTTGTTTTTGTACCTCACCTAGGTACATCACAAATCAAACAATTTTTGTTTAATGAAAACAATGGAACGCTTGTAGCAAACGAACCGAGTGCCATAAACACCAAGGATAACTCAGGGCCAAGACATTTAGAATTTTCACCTGATAATAAGTTCGTTTATGTATCAAATGAAATTGATGGAACTGTCTATGCTTATGAACTAGATAATAAGACAGGTGTTTTAAAAGAAATTCAACGAATAAGTGCCATGCCTCGAAACTTTAGCTTTCAGGATAGAGGCGAGATTACTAGTGATGATAAAGTTACCAATTTAGGAGTAGCTGATATTCATATTACTCCCGACGGAAAATGGTTGTATACAAGTGAAAGAGCATCCAGCAGTATAGCTGCTTTTGCCGTAGATAATCAATCTGGAGTGCTAACACATATTCAAAATTATGATACTGAAAAGATACCACGTGGTATTAATATTGATCCGAGTGGTCACTTTGTGCTGGCAGCTGGACAAGAATCAGGATATTTATCTATTTATGAAATCAATCAAGATACTGGGGAATTAAATTACTTGGATAGATACGAGTCAGGAAAAAGTCCTAACTGGATTGAAATTGTTGAATATATTCAGGAATTATGATAGGACAACTTCTATAATGTTTTCCAATAAACATCTATACACAAAGGAATTATCACGATCCAAATCCACTTGGGCAATACAGACATTTTTGCTGAAACAATTTACAAAAGGCATTTGAACTTCTCGAATTAATTAAAAGGATCAAAAAAATTAATGAGATAGAAAATGTTAACAGAACAACAAAGTTTCTTGAATACTCAGTTAACAACATATGCCATCTAACGATTTTTGACGCAAAATATGATCACTAAAATATGATTTTGACCGCCAAAAACTCTTCAAAAATAAGTTATGTATATTAGTAAATATACCATTTATGATAATTTTTATATTTCAAAGTCTCACAATTTCAAAAAATTCTATGTTTATGTGATCGTTATTGTAAGTATCTGGGTTATTTGAAAACTATTTAAAATAGCAAACAAATACATTCTAAGAAAATGGATTCTAAGGCAATTGACCCGCATAAAAATGGAATAGGCAGTTTAGTAGTTCACCTTTATACACTGAGCTCTTCAAATCCAAAAAAAGAATTTTGGACTGTAGAAGAGATTTGCGATGAGATGTATCCAAATGTTAGCAGCACTGAAAAAGCAAATACAGTATCGGCATTGAGAACTAATTTAGCATGGATTAAATCCAAAAAGGCATTAGAAACCAGAGGTAAAAATTCGATAAAACCGATAGGCTTTAGACTTAGTAGTCTAATCGATGAACTGTATAATACAGCTTGATCCAATCTACTCCTCTATCCTCCTCCTTCTCCTTCCTGTAATAAAAGAAGGTTTATAGGATTCATGGATTCTGCGCATCAAGAGTGATAAAACTAGACTAGCCGCTCAAGTTTATTAAATATTGTAACGTTCATTGTTATAGTAAAGAAAACGTATTGACCGATCCGCCAAAAAAGAAACCAGAAGTTATTTAGCATATTATGCTCACGATATTCAAAGTACCAAATCCATCTACTGAAAATTGAAAACACGTTGAAATTTTTATTTGTCAATTGTATTCATCGTTGTTATCTTCCCCATTTCCATCGGCTTCATTGTTATTATTTTCCTGATCGTCTCCCGCATTATTGCTGTCATTACTATCATCTAATGTATCCTCGTCCTCGTGTTCATTTTGTTCTTCTCTTTCAGCCTCTTCGCATTCGGATAAGTCTCCACCTGAAGATCCTGCCTCTTCACTGCAGTTATCGTCATCAAATCAAGGATTACCATCATCATCTCTTCTTTGTTCACCACGCTGATTATCATTATCATTATCGTTATCGTTATTGTCGTTGTCATTGTCGTTATCATTGTTATTACTCGGTTGAATGTTTTGATTTGTATCCTGATCGATACTCAAAAAGGGATTTATGAATTCACCACCGCTAATGAATTGCCCAGTATCTGTATTGTGGACACCAAAAGTACCCTTTGGATTCAAAGTAGGACTCATAGAACTTTGTGCAGAATCCACATTTAAAGAATAAAATGCAGCCTGGGACTTTGTTTTATTGTCTGTAATCGTAATGGCAAAAGGTGCCGCCTGATTATTAGCCAAACTACCCACTTTGAGTCCAAAACTCTGGGTACCGACAACTCCCAGCCTAGAATTATCATAAAAGGTCGCAACTAAATTTAAGAATTTTTCTGGGGACTGCCCTTGATTAATTATGCTGCCTACGATATGCGGATTTCCAACATTATCCACAAATGAACTGCTACCTTTTATTGCCAGAGTAGAAGGTTTTTCTGTCATGGCAGGTTGAGATGCAGTTAAAAATTCCATAAAGTTAAACTTGCCTAATATTTGTTGAGGATCTTGTATTACAATATCTAATGGGGAAAGCTCTGATGGCCTAAGAGTTTCTATTGAAGAAAATGCCGAGTAATTACCAAAAATTGCATTATTGGTATTATCAGATAAAATTGCTGTAATAACAATGTCTGTTTGTGAGTTAGTCGATATGTTATTTACCTAGCCAATAACAAGAAAACTACCCGGACTATCTGTAAATGTAGAGGTAATCGTAATTCGGATCAAATCTGAGGAGATACCTTGCGCTAAGACATGGTTGGTTTTAATCGGTCTACTGAATTCATTTGGAGTGATTGTCAAATATATCAAGGAGAGTAACAACAATAGTGGAATGATAAACATATTATTTCTTGACTTTAACAATTTTTTCGTAAATTAAGTAAATAGAACATTAATTAAAATAATTTTCTAAAATAGTTCCGAAAGATTAAACTATCTGATGATACTGAAATAATTCTTCAAATCATTTTGATTACTTTTCTTGTCAATAGTAGTTTGTAAATCGTTAATAGAAAAGCCGTAGCAATTATATCGTGATAAAATTTCATGTTGAAGGCATCTTGAGAAAATCAGTTTGTCGGTAGTTTACTAGTTTTTGTTATTTTCCAACTAAATTTCTCTAATTCTACCTGCTGTTTGATAAGGATTGTGATTATCAATCAAAGTATCGATTTACTCTCACTTTATAACTGTGCAGATAATAATTCATTTTATAGACATATAATTACAGTTAGAAATCAGTTTACTTACTAATTAGTTGTGTTTGTCAGCCGCTTTGTATAGTGTCTCCATTAAGGGCTCCATCCATAACATTCCCCTCTCTTGAATAATTTTTCAGTTTGAAATTGATTATCAGATGTGCTGATCCATTCATATATGTTGCATAGTGTCGTAGGTAGAGCGTTACTTATCTGAAATATCAATACAGGTCTAATTTCCCAATAACTAATAAATATATACAGAATTTAAATAATACAATTTATAGTAGGTTTGTCATGTTAGACAGAAAAGCTGTTCACTTGAATAGACTAGTATCTCAAAAAGGGAGAATGTTCATTATTTTTGTTTTTGCTCTGATGAGCTCATTGTACTCTGCAAGTCCTTTAATTCTGCTTTGTATGCCAGTCCAGAAATAGTCTCAGATGAAGCTGCATCTGAACAAGGCTACAAGATAATAACCTATTGTTATAAATCACTCCAAATCAATTATTTTGAACCCGGATATTCTCTGAAGCATTGTGATGAATCGATGATCTATTTTAATGAATACTGTCATGAGCGAGCTTTTTATGCGGTGGATCATGTGTGTACGGACAACAAAGTTGTAGGAGCCCTCAACACGTATATCGAGATTAGGGGATTAGAAGGTTATCCCGCTTCAGCTTATTATCCTATTGAATTTACTGAGAATACAAACACCTGAAACTCACGAGTTGCTTTTTTTAGCAACCTTAACGGTAATCATGAATTTTTTTTATGTAAAAAGATTGATATTTGAATAATTCAGACCGTTATGTTTTGTGTGACAGTTTATCCAAATTGACAATGCCAAGCCGAGTCAAATTCTAAATATCCTCATGTATAATAATATGATATTTTCGCAAATCTATTTTGTACTATTTTTCTGCTCAATAAAATAGTATGGCATAAATATTTGAATGGCAAGTTTATTTAAAAAGAAGGCTGTTGCGGATAAGATTTTCGTAGAAAGGTGATGTGGTGACCTATGATGGCATGACCTGGTCACTACATCTAATTTCTATTTATTCAGCCATATTATTCATGCAAATGCCGATGCAAAGGCAAATTATTATAATAATATTTCGTTTACTGCCAGGTAATTGCTTTCTCTTTTTTCTTGGTCAAGATTAATTGCGCGTACAAAACAACTACGAAAAGCCTGAATACTAGAATATTCACCTATGTGTTTAACCAGATATTGAGTTATCTAGTATAGCGATAACCCGTTTCAAACATAACCTCACTTGCATCAATTTAAAGTTACCAGAGTCGGATACACAAATTTTCTACATTTAGAATGTACATCAGCAGGGTTTGTCCTACTTTGGCAATAACTATTTATTCTCTTTTTATAATTTAGCCAATATACATCAAAACTAACAAGCCCATTATAATAAAGAAATGGAATGTTATGATATTTACATCAATATTGTAGTTTTAGTAAATAATCATAAATATTATTAAATATTTCTCCAATTTTATCAGTTTGATGTTGATTTTGGATGGGCAAAACTTACATATCTCAACGTAACAAAACATAGAATTGGACAAACCGATTGTACATGTTGTTCCTCATAGTCATTATGATGCTATTTGGATATTTAGCAAAGAAGAGAATTTTGATATTAATTGTAATTTCATTATAAAAAAAGCAATTGAGATTTTAAAAAGAGACAATGATTTCAAGTTTATTATAGAACAAACATATCTATTGGAAAATATAGAAATTAGTTATCCAGAATTATTTGCCGATATAAAACGATTCGTCCAAGAGGGACGGATCGAAATAGCAGGGGGAGAATACCTAATGTCCGATGTAATGCTTCCATCAGGGGAGGTATTAATTAGAGAGATTCTTGAGGGCAAAAATTATGTAAAGGAAAAATTTGGCAAAGACATTGTTGTTTCCTGGGGAGCTGATGAATTCGGATATAACGCTCAGTGGCCTCAAATCCTCAAAGAAAGCGGATACAAGTATTTTGCTTTCAGAAGAGGCGTTTCAGAACCTTTAATCTCTGAATTTTATTGGAAAGGAATCGATGGCACTTCAATTCTATCTCATTGGATGCCCCTAGGATACCGAGCAGGATTAGATCTGTCGCTGTTGCATGAAACCTTTGAGCAACTTAGGAGACAATCATCCACTAGACATGTATTGATGCCTTCAGGAAGCGGATCGACACCTCCTCAACCAGAATTATGTGATACTATCAATAATTACAATGAATCTGCCAAAAGCACAACAGAAAATCCATTTATGAAAATATCTACCCCATCAGAATTTTTTATGGCTCTTGAACGCGAAATTCAGGAGAAAAATATCTGCATGTCCACAAAAAAGGGAGAAATGTATTCTGGAAAAGCTTCGTTTGTTTTTCCAGATAGTACATCAACCAGATCATGGATAAAACAAGGATTTAAAGAATATGAGACTAGTTTGCTTTTACTAGAGAGATGGAACACAATATTAAAATTAGTATCAAAAAATCATGATTTCAATGACGACCTTAAGAAATACTGGAAGCAGGCACTTTTCTTTGCGATGCATGATTCTTTGCCTGGTACTGGGATAGACGCAGTATATGATGAAATGAGGTCGGCGTTTGAGAAAATAGAAAACACATTAAAAAAATCGCTGTCTGAATGTTTATATGAAGTTGCGAATGCAACCCTTGAACAAAATAATATAAAACATTCTGTGTTGGTCTTTAATTCCGTATCTTGGGAAGTCAAGGAATGGGTAGAGGTAACAGTAGACTTTCAGATTGACGAGGCTTTTGAAATAATGGAATTACGTGCAGTAACGAGCAATGAGATAATCGATGTTGAAATTTTAGATCTTGAACTTCACGAAAAAGATCGCGGAATAAAAAGAGTTCAATTAGGATTTGTTGCAAAGTTACCTCCATTAGGATATTCGGTTTATGAAATAGTTTATAGAAAGAAGGAAAAAGGGAGAAACAACGCGATGGAACAATCTCCTCTTTTGGCATACCCAAGGTCGTACGAAACTAGATTTAATTTTGATGATTTCAATTTAGAAATTGATGCTGAAACAGGCATTTTTACTCTAATGAAAGCTGACAGATTATACTTCATAGGTAACGAAATAAGGATAGAGGAAGAATTGGGCGATTTATACTATCATAAGGATGAAACCGGGATAATTAAATCAGAAAGTGGCGAGGGAATACCATTTGGTGTATTCAAAAAGGAAAAATATACGGTCTTAAACGGCAAGATCAGAACCAAAATAGTATTTCAGAACAAGTATTACGCCATAAGATGGCCTTATCGGCTTAATGAAAAATTGCCGACAATAATATACCAACATAGTTTCTTGACAATAAGAAAAGAAATTTCGATTTACAAAGGGCTATCTAGAATTGATTGCACAACATATGTGGAAAATACTCATCCACATGTCAGAATAAGAGTAAAGTTTGATGTTCCATTTAAAGGGTATACCTATTGGACTGGAACTCAATTTGGTGCAATTCAGCGACCAACCAATCTATTTTATTTGAACAAGGATCCTGATGTTACAAAAAAATGGAAAGAACCGCCAAGTGGGACGTTTCCAGCCTTTGAATGGATTGATTTTTCAAACAAGGATCAAAACATAGGAGTTACTTTAACTCACTTTGGAATTCCATCACATGAAATTAGAGATAATAGCATTTATCTCACTTTGCTGAGGGGAGTAGAAACCCTTTCTGCCGATGGAACAAAAGGACCGTGCATTGCAACACCCGACGCCGCAGAAAAAAGACCATACACATTCAAATATTCACTTGTGCCACATACAGGAGACTGGCGTGATGCCTCAAGTTACCGGGAGGGGACAGTGTTTAACATGAAACCCATTGCCATCCATCGTGTCAATAATGGAAAGCAACTAAAAAAATCTGGTTTGAGCAACTCGATAAAAGATCTTGAGAAATCAAGCGGTATTTCATTCATGTCTATTTCTCCAAAAAATGTGTTATTAAGTACACTCAAACTTCCTCATCAAGAAAATCAAGACAAGGACATTGATGTTGTTATCTTGAGAATATATGAATCAGAGGGGAAAACAGTTAATTCAAATATACGCTTCCATTTTCCTATTAAATCTGCTTCCTTCTTGAACTTGATGGAGGAAGACAATATAGATACCAAGGAAAAGATTTCAATTGGTGGACCTAACAACAATACACTCGATTTTATCATACATCCTTTCAAGATTATCACGATCCGAGTAGTGTTTGACTTGAAATAAGATCACAAGATTAGTCTGCAACACTTTCGGTATTTCAACGCAATTGGTCATTGTCCACTATTGTAAGGTATCCACCTCATGAATAAACGATCTGATATTTGCCTCTAAATAATTTAGAGCCAACTATTTCTACTCTCAGTCACTTTCACAGAACATGGATAATCATGCATTTTTGGCTTTTCTGGATTTTAGATTGGAAACAACTTAGATCATTTTGATGAAGGTTTTTAAGAAATAAAATTTTTTTTTATTATTGGGATCACAGATATATATTTGTCTCATTATCTACCACTTGAACAAAAATGAAAATCATATCATTGGTCGCAGTTTTTCTTTTAATTTGCTCGATAAGTTACACCCAATCGGTGGCTGTCGCTCAGTTAGATCCCTTTACAATAACTATCAACCCCGGCGCTTCGGATGGGGATAGTCAAAATCCTATAAATCCTGCTAACATGACAGTCCCTACGGGAGCTACAGTAATATGGCTAAACAAGGATTCTGTTTACCACCAAATAGTTTCTGGAACCTCTGATAAAGGTCCTACGAATATTTTCTATGGAGATTTCTTTGGTCCAAATGAATCATTTAATGTAACTTTTGACACAGCCGGTGTATTTGACTACTATGATCCAATTTGGACCAATATTAAAGGACAGATAGTAGCGACTTCAGAAAATAATACAGGTTTAAGCACAAATAACATTGGCAGCGATTCGAATCAGCCCCCAAACAACCAGGCACCTGTTCAAAACGACATTTCTAACACGGCATCAGATGTAGGTAGTACGATTCAAACTCAACCTCAAGCAGGTATAATTGGCGAGAATCCCCCAGTACAAACACTGGATCAGCAGCAACAGCAGCCA
>LLBZ010029530.1_pt6 | contig 13155 bp, 4 predicted proteins | sample 1489421 | NCBI WGS metagenome assembly LLBZ01 (sample SAMN04092657, study PRJNA295927) | soil metagenome | biome: Soil prokaryotic community; feature: Bulk soil; isolation source: soil from tomato rhizosphere | host: tomato cultivar Moneymaker | place: South Korea | collected 2011-11-01 | reverse complement strand
CCGAGTCCGAGCCTGACACCGACAACCATGAGATCCCGATCGTCAAGCCTGTGCCTGCCCAGATCACGCCAACAAATACAAGCTGTACCCAGTTCAACTCGGGCACCGCGGCGACACTTAGCGAGCTTCAATACTCGGTCAAGAGCGGCAAGGTTAACCAGGTCAATCCAGGTGTGTTCTTCTATTGGGTGAAAGTGACTGCAGTTGCTGGCTCCAACACCTTCACGATTAACCAGGCGATTACGAGCAGCAACAACAACTTCAATCACTTCTTCAAGCAGGCCGCTGGCAGCTTTGCGTACACGTCAAACTGCGTGAAAGTGCAAAACGCAAGGATTAGCACGTCGAATGGTGTAACTACTGTCACCTTCAACGCGAGCTCGGCTGGCACGTACATCATCGGGATCAAGTACAACTCGAAGAGCGTTCAAGGCTTCAGCGCTCCGACCCCGAATACAACCGTGCACTACACCTTTACGTTGGCGGGTTCCCCCAGCTCAACGCAAGGGCTAGATCTCAAGAAGAAGTAGCGGAAGATGAGATAAGTTATTCAGCTAGAAAACAAGTCTGGAATAACCTTCGAGGAATTTGTCAGGGCGATGAACGCAAATGCAATCCATCGCCCTGATCCTCGGAAGATTTCGATTTCCCTGTCCGGGAAAAATGAAAATGAGTTAACATCCTGTGGGATGTGAGTAGGCGGCGGACTATGGTCCGCCGCCCATTTGTTATCTATCACACCACCAATTTCCACGGGATCTATTGTTTGAGATCTACGTATCGAGTTTCAGTGGCCGTAGAACTCTCACGGGGAGAATTGAAACGATGACATTTGTCACAGCGAAAGCCGGACAATCATCATCAATCATGTCTTATGCCGGGTAATGGAGCTTCAGTTCGTAACGTATTGAAGAGTATGGCGTCATGCGTTTGTCTTTGATTTCACAAAGGCAGAAGCGTTGATCCAGTCCATCCTTATTTGGTCGCTTGCGTACTCTACGCGGGACACTGGGGAGCTAATAGCGAAACCGACTCCATGAGTCGGTTTTTTTGTCCGCAGAAATAGAAAGGAGGTTAAATCGATCAAACAAATTGAGGGGATTTCTGTAAGCGCATATCATTCAACTATTTGTTCATTCATTGGGAAGGGAAAACATGAAAGCAAAACGAAGTCCAATTCTGGGAAGATATATAAATCTTTTGGCTATCTTTATCCTGGCCATTAATGTAACCAGTTTTCAGATCCAGCCGGCCCGCGCGGCTTCTCCACTCAGCGTAGATAACAGTAACCCGGCTTGCAGTGATGTGACAGGCGATCCATTCTGCACAATCCAGGCAGCCATTGACGCAGCCATCGCCGGCGACATGATTTATGTATACCCCGGCAGTTACGATGAGACGGCGGCCAGCCGTACTATTCTGGCGGGAACCCCAAAGGCGCAAGGTCCGCACCAGTTTGGGTTGTTCCTACCAAATAACAAGCCTGGTCTGAGTCTGATCGGCGTGGATGGGACCGGTACACCTATTACGGACCCAAACAGCACGGACTTACCTTATATCACGACAAATGCAACGAATAATTTCGGTGCAAGTGGCATCTGGGTGGAAGGCGAAAATGTAACCATACAGGGGTTTGAGATTGGTCCGAATATCCCGGGCGATAACAAGACCTTCGAGATCGTAGCCGATGGATTCACACTGAAATATTCGAACCTCAGTATTCCAGGTGGCGGCTCTGTGTACCTGGGGGACTGGCTGTATGACGCTGGAACGTCGACAAGCGCAATCGAAAGCTACACCATCGATGGCAACGTCTTTGACGATGGCACCCAGATTGCAATCAGCAACGGGGTGGGGTATTCTGGGCCTGTCTCCGGGCGCGTGATTACGAACAATACCTTTGCTATGACTGGCGCAGACTGGCCCGCTGTTTCGTTCAACGGCTCAGGCACCGGTGTTCCCTGGTTTGTTGATCCAGTGGGCGGAGCGCTGATTACCGGCAATTCTTTCAGCGACAGCACCCTATACATCCGCTCGCGCGGCACTGTCCGGGAAGCTGACTTCGACTGGGACTCCTATTGGAACGATAATATTTTTGACAAAAAAGTGATGGCAGGGCCGAACCCTCCCGCTCAACCACGAGCGTATACCTACATGTCTGGCTCCTATGAAATGCCAAACACCAGGCGGATCGGCAGTGGGATTCAGGCAGAAATCGGGATCACGCAGGCTGGCGACACCGTACTCGTTGGCGATGGTACATACACGGAGACGGGCCAGATTGTGATCAGCAAAGACCTTACGATGATCGGCATGGATAAGCTCACCACGATCCTCAAGCCAGGTCAGAACACAGGGACTACGGGAGATGCCCGCACCTGGATCCTGGTGAATGCAGGCGTAGAGTTCAATCTCAGCAATGTGACTCTCGACGGCTCAGGCAAACTTGTCGAAACGGCCTTCCTTTCTCATGGAACAGGGGTCTTTGAGAACAACATCGTCAAGAACATGTACTACAACAAGTACGTGGGCCGCGGTGTGGCATTGTACGGTGGCAATATGACCATCCGCAACAACCACTTCTCGAACATCCAGCGGATCGGCATGTATGCCGCTCTCGCAGGTACAACCGACGCCGTGTTCGACGGTAACAGGTATGTGGGCAAGGGTCCGGGCGATTGGCTGGACTATGGCATCGAGATCGAAGCTGGTGCCCACGCCGAGATCATGAACAACACAATCTCGGATGCCGTTGGTGTTGCCGCATCTGATGGATCCACTTCCGCAGGCTTGTATCTAACCACCTTCTTTGCCCCGGGCACGAGCATGAATGCTCATAACAATATCCTGCTGAATAACACCGTCGGTATTGCAGTGGGCTATTATCCGAACGACACCAGCACAACTGTAGCCACCCACAATAAATTCGAAGGCAACGAATTTGGGATAGCAACGACGGGTCCGGCGGTAACTTCCGCAGGCAACTGGTGGGGAAATTCCTCTGGCCCCAGTCATATCAGCAACCCAAGTGGATCTGGAGATGAAGTCAGCGACAATGTTAACTTTACCCCCTGGCTATGTTCTGGAACTGATGCTTCACCTGAACCGGGTTTCCAGCCCAGCCTGCAAACCAACGCTGGCTGTACAAACATCGATGTATCGATCGCAGGGGTCAACCGGGAAACTTTCTCCATTACATCGCAGGGTTCCCTGACGCCGGCAACCCTTCCGGGTATAAGCGATGGGCCGGTGAAACTGACAAGCACTGCCTCAATTTTGGGATCGGAGCGAGTCATCTACAAAGTAGGCAACATCCCCACAAGCTTTACCGAGATGATGGGGTTGCCAGATGAGCAGGTGGATACTACATACTGGTTGCCCTGGTACAACAACATCGGCCTGGATACCCAACTGCGCTTTGCCAACGTGAGCAGTTCAACCGCAACCGTTCAAATCTTCATCGGCGATAGCGAGATGGATGGCAGTCCGTTCATGCTGGAGGTAGGCGAGAGTATGCGCAAGAGCTTCCCGGGCATTGACGCCGGCCCTGTGAAGATCGTCAGCGATCAGGACATTGTGGCAGCGGAACGAATCGTTTACAAAGTAAACGGCATCCCCACAAGCTTCACGGAGATGATGGCACTCCCTGCCGGGCAGTTGGATACCACATACTGGCTACCCTGGTACAACAACATCGGCCTGGATACCCAACTGCGCTTTGCCAACGTGAGCAGTTCAACCGCAACCGTTCAAATCTTCATCGGCGATAGCGAGATGGATGGCAGTCCGTTCATGCTGGAGGTAGGCGAGAGTATGCGCAAGAGCTTCCCGGGCATTGACGCCGGCCCTGTGAAGATCGTCAGCGATCAGGACATTGTGGCAGCGGAACGAATCGTTTACAAAGTAAACGGCATCCCCACAAGCTTCACGGAGATGATGGCACTCCCTGCCGGGCAGTTGGATACCACATACTGGCTACCCTGGTACAACAACATCGGCCTGGATACCCAACTGCGCTTTGCCAATGTCGCCGACCAGACGGCCTCCGTACAGGTGTTCATCGGTGAGCAAGAGATGGAAGGCAGTCCATTCACACTTGAGCCAGGCGCTAGTATACGCAAGAGCTTCCCGGGTATTGACGCCGGCCCTGTGAAGATCGTCAGCAACCAAAACATCGTGGCAGCCGAACGAGTCATCTACAAGGTTGGCGGTACCCATACCAGCTTCTCAGAAATGATGGCGCTGCCAGACAGCCAGTTGGATACAACGTACTGGTTCACCCGTTATAACAATATCGGCCTGGATACCCAATTCCGGCTTGCCAACGTCAGCGATTCACAGCAGGCAACTGTGCACATCTACATTGATGGAGAGGAAATAGACGGCAGCCCCTTCGCCATCGAAGCAGGCACAAGCATTCGTAAGAGCTTCCCGGCGATCGATGGCGGAATGGTGAAGGTGGATAGTGACATTCCAATCGTGGCCGCCGAGCGGGTGATCTACAAAGTCAACAACATTCCCACCAGCTTCACCGAGATGATGGGCCTTCCGGCTGGACAACTGGATACGATCTACTGGTTGCCCTGGTACAACAGTATGGATCTGGATACCCAGCTGAGATTCGGGGTGCCATAAACCTAAGATAAGCTTCAACACTTCATAGGTCTGCCCGGCATAATTGCCGGGCAGACTGTTCATGGGGATTAACCATTGCGATTCTTACCCACGCTTCATGTTCTTATGGACCTGTAGTTCAATGTGTTGGTATCAGGATTTTGTAGCCAGAGACTGATGCGAGTGGCGCGTCTGCTTTTGTGAATCTTGCACTCCTTGAAGTCAAAGTGCATTGAAATGCACCTGTAACCTTTTCGTTATGAAAATTACTTGTAATTGTTCGACAACACGTGTACACTGATGGCATAAGACGCATGTGGGAAATTTAGAAGTAAAAGCACCACATCCCTATATTCATCTGTCAATGGAAGCAATGATCTAAAGATCTCATTTGGTCGCTTGTGGCGCCCGAGCGCCACGGATCTTTAGGGAGCCAGTAGCGAAACCGGCCTTTGTGCCGGTTTTTAATTTGCTAACCATCATTCTTTGGAAATCTGAGGAGGTGACTATCGAATGAGATTATGTTTTTATCCAGGTTGGGACGTAAAGAGATTTTTTCATTTTGACACATTGACACAAGGGAGAAAGCATGAAAACCAAATTTAACTATTTATCGATCTTGGTTATGATCATCTTAGCGGTAACACTTTTCGCCCCAGAAAGTGCCCTGGCGGCGACCACGATTACAGTGAAGCCCACGGCAATGAATGGCTGGGCATTTGTTCAGGAAACTGCGACGGGCACAGGCTCCTTGGGCTCTGGTCCGGGAACACCGCCGTTGAATTTAGGAAGTGCGCGGTTTGTCCTGGATGCGACCGGACGAGAACTATTGGGGACACTGGCCTATGCCGGAACTCCCTTAGAGGAGATCACAAATCTCGAATACAGCACGTATCGCAGTTCTGCCGATGCAGGAAATCTGTTAGCAGTGACATTACAGCTCGATACAGATTATGATCTGACGGATGCTAATACGAATTGGCAGGGACGTCTGGTATTTGAACCCTACTTTACAGCCGGCAGTGGAAACATCCCACAAAACACATGGCAAACCTGGGATTCCCTGAACGGCAACTGGTGGATGACCGGCACGCCCATTGTGGGTAACGTATCTATTACAAACCCCTGCCCACAGGCTTCGCCCTGTTCCTGGGCAACCATCCTAGGTACATTTCCGAATGCAGGCCTGCGTGCCAGCGTAGGTGTGCTCCAGTTCAAAGCGGGCGGACCATGGCCCGGGTTTGACGGGAATGTGGATGCTTTCACCATCGGTATTGGTGGAACAGACACTACCTACGACTTCGAGCCAGAGCCACCATGCACCACGGTCTGCTATGCAGATGCTGTCAATGGAAATGACGCGAATGGCGGCGCCAGTATTGGGGATGCCAAGAAAACCATCCAGGCCGCGATCGACGCGGTGAGCGCAAGCGGCACGGTGCGCGTGCTTCCCGGTAACTATGACGAGACCGCCACGAATCGCTTCGTGCTTGGAAACGGGCCGCACCAATTCGGGTTGTTCATCGACAAAGATGGCATCACCGTCCGGGGTGTGGATGCCAGCGATACCCCCATCATGGATTACAACGCGCTCGAAGCATACATCACGACCAACGCCACCAACAACTTTGGCGCCAGTGGCATCTTCGTGCAGGGGGATAATGTCACCCTCGCGGGATTGCACATTGGGCCAAATATCCCTGGCGACAACAAAACCATTGAGATCATTGGCGATGGCTTCACCCTCAAAGATTCGCACGTGGATGTGCCTGGCGGAGGCTCCGTCTATTTCAACGACTGGCAATACGATACTGGCACGAATACGTCTCACGTTCAGTCCTATGCCATCGACCATAACCTGATCGACCAGAGCACCAGCATCGACCTCACCAGCGGGGCCGGGTACACCGGACCGGTAAGCGGACGGCAGATCGTCAACAATGAATTTATAAACGCCGACTTCTGGCCGTCCATCAGCTTCAACGGCTCAGGAACAAACGTGCCCTGGTTCGTGCAGTCGGTTGGCGGTGCGGTGATCGAGAACAACAGCTTCACGAATACGTTCAACGGCACAGACGTCACCGCGGCCCACATTCGCGTTCGCGGCACCGTGAACGATAGCCAGTTCGACTGGACCTCCTACTGGAGCGACAATACATTCAATAAGGCGGTCGTGACCTTAGTGGGCGCGTACCCGCCCTTTGATGTGCGCCAGTACAACTATATGAGCGGAACGTATTCTTTTGATACGCGCCGGATCGGCGTGAATATTCAATCGGGCGTCGATACGGCACAGGCAGGTGATACCGTTCTGGTCAAGGCCGGCACCTATGTGGAACAGGTGACGGTCGCAAAATCGCTGGACCTGGTCGGTGAATCGGGCGCGAGCTCAACCTTCATCAAAGCCCCGTCCACGATCCCCGTTGCTTCCAATCCCGATTCGGTTATTGTCAAGATCACGGGAGCAGCCGTCAGCGTGGACTTCAGTGGTTTCACCGTTACGGGACCTGGGCCAAGCGGCTGCGGCAGCATCGGTTTTGGGATCTTCGTGCGTGATGATGCGCATGCCTACATCCACGATAATAAAATCGTGGACATCCGCGACAACCCCTTCAGCGGCTGCCAGAATGGTATTGGTATTCAGGTCGGACGCTCCGCCTTGAGCACAAACGGAACAGCCGATATCGAAAACAACACCATCACTGGCTATCAGAAGAACGGCATCACGGTGAGCGGCGGCACATCAGACGCCACCATCACAGGCAATACTGTCACAGGCGCCGGCCCGACCGCGACCATTGGTCAGAACGGCATTCAAATCAGCAGCGGCGCCACGGCTGAAATCAACGGAAATACAGTCAGTGGTCATTCCTATACGCCGTTCAACGCTGTTTCTACCGGTATGTTGATCTTCGGCGCAGATACCACGAATACTGGCGAGAACATTGTCAGCGAGAATCAGGTTGGCATCTACATTGTCGATACGGCGGGTTCCCATGACGGCAACACCGTCAGCGCCTCCGGCGCCGGGACAGGTTCCCCAGCGTTCTGGGGCATTGTCGTGGATTCGCCACCGCCAGCCCACATCCCGTCACCATTTGAGGGAGACCCAATTTCGGCTCCCACGATGAAAGCATTCACCCTCGACACACTGGCTGCGAACCAGGTCGTGACGGTTACGAACAATGTCCTGACCAGCGATGGCACGTCCGCCGGCATTGGACTGGAAGCTGACTCCGGTTTCGGCTCCTTCGATATCGACCTGACAGCCACCAATAACTTTATTCAGGACTGGGGCGTTGGAGTCGAAATTTATGAGTGCGATAGTGGTTGCACAGGGACCGGCTTCGCGAACCTGAAAGTTAATCTGAATAGCTTCACCGGAAATCTGACAGGTTACGAACACGGCAATCCCACATTCACGGCTGATGGTGAGAAAAACTGGTGGGGCAGCTCAACCGGCCCCTCCGGTGTAGGACCAGGCTCAGGCGATTCAGTCAGCAACGATGTTGACTTCACACCCTGGCTCTGCGACGGCACGGACACAAGCGTAGCGATCGGTTTCCAACCGAACGTGACTACCCTGTGCAGTGTCGCCACGAAACTGGTTTTCAGCACCCAACCTGGCGACGGTGTAGCAGGATCCCCGCTCTCCACGCAGCCTGTCGTTCAGGCCGTAGATGATGACGGCAACGTGGACCCGAACTTCAACGGTGCGGTGACCCTTATCATCAATAACAATCCGGGCGGCGGGACTCTGGGCGGCACGACGACCGTCAACGCCGTCAACGGCGTAGCGACCTTTACAGACATTTCCGTCAGCCAGCCGGGAGTCGGATACACCCTGGATGCGAATGGTGGCGAGCTGACAGGTGCAACCAGCGACCCGTTCAACGTCACAGCCGCAGGGCCTGCCCCGGCAGCCTGTCTCGTCTATGGCGTGCAAGACACAGGGTCGGTCGATACACAATTCTTTACACTGGATCCGGTCACCAAGGTCACAGCCAACCTGGGCCCGCTCTACCAAGGATGGGACTTCGAAACTCTCGACATCGATCCCACGACCGGCATCATTTATGCCGCCACTAGCGGTGGCAATGCCTTCAACCAGAAGGGACACCTGTTCATGGTAGACGGCCTGAATGGTTCGTTGTTCCCGGTCGGACCAACGGGTCAGAAAAAACTTGAGGCGCTCGCTTTCCGTCCCACCGATGGCACACTCTGGGGCTGGGTATCGGGCAAAGGGCTTGTCACCGTTAACAAGACCACAGGCGCTGCCACGATCGTAAAGGCCGACAAGAGAAGTGTAGAAGGGTTAGCCTGGGATAACAGCGGTACGATGCTGTACTTTGCCAAGGGAAAGAATCTCTTCAGCTATAACCCGGCCAACGGCAAGATTACTTCGATCGCCAAGAACATGCCCGGCCCCGTGGAGGCGCTGGATATGCGGCCGGATGGTCTGCTGGCAGTTGGTGTTGACGGTAAGTCGACGCTGTATGCCTACAACCCCGTGACCAAGCAGTTTGTTTCTTCACAAAACATCACGGGCTTGCCTTATAAGGATATCGAGGGCATCAGCTGGCCCGAGTGCGGTGAATGATTTTGAGCAAGACCTTTTAGCGATTGCGTTAGACCCGCCGGAGCAGCCCGGCGGGTCTTATTTAAGGAGCACCGTTTCAGGAGGCTCTTCATTCAATTTCTCTCAGGGGACAAGGGGAATATCGCTTGCAGCTCCGCTCAGCCTCGACGCCCTACCCCATAACCAGCAGTTACCACCGGAATCAGGAATCTTTACATACCACCACGGATTATTGGGGTCGTCATTTTTCCCGAGCACTTCCACCTGTTGATCTCTGTACAGGAAGGTAATTCTATCGGCGCCAGGTCGCGGTTTGGAGCGGCAGTTGGCGCTCTCCACCGTGATCGTCGCTATAGTGCCTGTTGCCCCCAGCGTCGGTGTTGGTACCTCAGGAGTCGCCTGGCCCGAGCTTGCGGTTGCTTGCCCCGGTGGGGAGATCCCTTGTCGTTCGGGTGTGGTGACTGGAGTGGGCGAAAGGTTAGCCAGGGAGTCCGCGGGCAGGAATCGAACATAATCGGGCAATCCGGCGGGTGTGGGGAGGAACCGAATCAGGCTGAATGCCCCGATCAGCACCATCGAAAAGGCCATCACCCAGCGCGCGGCCAACTGTTCGAGCACCGGTTTGCCCTGGTCTGTGACCTGGAGCGGCACCGTTCCCCCGAGGGCTGCCTCCCGATTGAGACTCAGGAGACTATAAAGCGGAGCCGCGAGGTAGAGACTCCCTTGCCAGATCAGGAGGATACACAGACTAAACGTGCGCCAGTTCCGGTCTGAACCGAAGGCGAGAAGCCCGGCCAGGATACAGACTATGCCAATTGCCGTCTCCCACTGCGTGACCTGTATGGCATGCCAGGCTTTCGAAGCAGAGGTCGCCTTGGGGGTGCGCAGGAAGACTCCTTCACGCTGCACGAGTCCCTGGATACAGGCCAGCGTCACAGCCCAACCAAGGCTGAAGAAATTGTACATCGTGGCCACCGCCATACTGATGGACACCCTTAACCTGTTCTGCAAGACCCAGATAAAGCGCAGGATGTGCAGGAATAGAAATACGGCAGGGACGATGAGCACAGTATCTGTCAATGGACGAATCTTTATGGGACTGGAAAAGATGTTGAACACCGCGCCCATCACCAGGAAGAACGCAAACAGAAGGTTAAATACATCCGAGAACCACCCTAATCCACCGACCAGATAATAGTAGCGCTGGGCAAATGTCAGCTTATTGCCCGGTTCCACAAGATGTGCCCAGGGCATGAGCGCCTCCCAATGCTTCTTGAGGATCTGGATCCCGCCGAAGCACCAGCGGAAGCGCTGCTTCTTCAAGCCTTCGAAGTTGATCGGCATCATGCCACTGCCAAAAGAGCGATTGATGTAGAGAGATTGATAACCCTTTTTTAGAATACGCAGGCTGGCTTCGGCATCTTCGGTGATGCACCACTCATCCCAGCCGCCGATCTCCTCCAGCACCGATTTGCGGATGAGTCCCATCGTCCCGGCAAAGATGATGGCGTTGCGCTCGTTACGGGAGGGCATGGAGACTTCGAAAAAATATTTATAGCCGCGATACATGGACTCGGAAAAGACATCCCCCGTGGAGTCACTGTAGTCCTGCGGTGTTTGGACGAAGGACACCTGCGGATCGGCGAAGGCAGGCACGAGCTCATTCAGGAAGTTCGGATCCACTTCGTAATCGGCGTCGATGATTCCCAGAATCTCGGCGCGTGGGTCCGTCTGGGTGACGGCAAAGTTCAGCGCGCCGGATTTATAACCCGGCCACTGGTCCAAATGCAGACAGTGAAAGTTGGTTCCTAGCCGGCGACAGATCTCCTCGAGCGGACGCCAGGTTTCCTGCAATGGCGTATTGTTGTCCACCACCTGTACTTCGAAGTTGGGATAATTCAACCTTGCGAGGGATTTGAGCGTCTTTTCCACCACCTCTACCGGTTCATTGTAGGCAGGCACTTGTAGCGACACCATCGGCAGGTAGCCGGGGACGGGATCGAGCTTTTCCACAAGGCGGTGCCAGCGAACGCGGCAGACCACGTCCAGGCTTTCGTGCATATGCGCCAGAGCCAGCGTCAGCGTGATGGCTTCGAGGAAAAAGAACATCAGGGCGAAGACAAAAGACAGGGGGTTGAGCGGGGAGAAGGCCGTTAATAAAAACGTATAGACTACGAACAGCCCGGTCGTCATCAACGTCATGCTCCAGGTGACCTGGGCAGGAGCGTTCCAGTCGCGCAGGCGAATAATCCAGTACAGTCCGAAGATGAAGGCGAGCAGGGATAAGCCAAAGATCTCAAGCAGTCTGCCAAAGGTGAAGATGGCGAAGAAGTTGCCAGCCAGAATAACGCCTGTGAGCCAGAGCAACGATAGGGCCATGTCGCTGCGGCGCAGGCGTGATCCCCTCACCAGCGTGGTCAGCAGGCTGATGGCAGACCAGAGGGCACAGAGGTACAGGGCACGTACGAGCATCGAGATTATGCAGGATAAAAGCGAATGAGGAGCAGCCAGCTAATGGGGATGGCCACCAGCCAGATCATGACTGCCAAAATAAATACAACCAGTAACCGCGTCCGTTCTCCATCAGTGGAAGCCGAGGACTGGAGGCGCAGGGCTTGAAAGGCGGCGACCGGTGCGAAAATCACAGCTCCCACGCCGCCCAGGAAAAGTGCCACCAGTGCGAATGTCAGCCAGCGGAAGGCGGGCTGTGCCAGCCCCGGTTTTTTTTTGAGATAGGAAGTCTCAAAAGCCCGATCCTTGGGGATATTGATCAGCAGATCGCGCCCACTCCTCACCTGATAAAACTGCTCCGTTTCATATACGTATGCCAGAAAGGGTTCTTGTTTCAATAAAGTATGGACAGCCGCGCGCAGATCCTTTTTTGCTTCCAGGTGATTCGGATCTAACGAATAGGCATGGCTCAGACACATGAGCTGCTCTTCTCTGGAGGGCGCATTCAGGGAACGCAGGTACCAGGCCCGCGGTTCATTAGGAGCCAGACTGGTGGCTCTTAAAGAGAGTTCATATGCCTTCTGGCGCCTGCCTTGCCGGGCAAAATTCTCTACCCCCTCCAACAATTGAGAAACCTCGGTCTGGAGATTATTCTGCATAAGAGCTCCTGATAATTTCTAAGGTGCTGCGAAGATGAATGGACAGGGCTATGTTTCCTGATCATTATAAATCTCTTTATCAGCCTCATCCTGATTTTGCGCCAGTGATTCATTTCGTTTTCATTTTGAAATGGGTTTTTTGGAGGTGTAACCCTTTCCTCGAAAATCGTGCATGTATCAAACGAATTTCTGTAACACCGAGAAGACCCTACCGTCTTGGTGGTAGTGTAAAGATCAGACCTGCAAAGGAGGAAAGCATACATAAAACGTGTAACCTTTTGCGACCGGCTATGACCATCTTGTGACCAAGTTATGACCATACATATGCTAGTATATAGACATTGGTAGCTGTATTTATCCTTTTTTTATTCGTCGCAGCAATCATTACTGGTGGGCGCGTGCTCCTTTCCCACACCCAACAACAAGCCAATAAATAATCTCCGTCTTAGCGTACCTTCGTCCAACTCTGAGGAGAACGAGGTCATGTTCGTTAAGTACAGCATTGCACCATCGCCTTGTTGCTGAAAGCAGTGAATTGCTTTCAGCAGATCATGTTTTTATTCACTTCATCTAATTCTTGGAGGACTACATCATGAAAAGAAATTATCTTCTCACTGCACTACTCGTCCTGACAATGTTCATGACATTGGGCTTGAGCTCGCTCATGAATGCCAATGCGGCACCTCTGACGAACCACGTTACTCCAACTGTTGTTACGGGTAACCCATCCTGTCCTGCCGGATTGACCGAACTCAAAGTGGAGCCAGTTCCAGGGGCAGACGGCAACTATAACTTTGATGACGGTACACTTTTTGTCACAATCACAATTGTGAATACTGCCGATGGCCCAAT
>LLBZ010039532.1_pt3 | contig 13167 bp, 17 predicted proteins | sample 1489421 | NCBI WGS metagenome assembly LLBZ01 (sample SAMN04092657, study PRJNA295927) | soil metagenome | biome: Soil prokaryotic community; feature: Bulk soil; isolation source: soil from tomato rhizosphere | host: tomato cultivar Moneymaker | place: South Korea | collected 2011-11-01 | reverse complement strand
GATTGCGGTCCTGACGATGTTCGCCACCTGGCCGTTCCTCTGGGAAAATCCACTGGGAAATTTTGTCAATGTCTTTCGCCTGATGTCGGATAACCCAACGACGCTCTCTGTCCTCTTTGGCGGTGAGGTGTATCGCGCCGGTGAATTGCCGCGCCGGTACATGCCTTTTATGCTTGCCACAACCCCCACAGAGCCGGTGTGGCCGCTATTCATCATCGGTCTGCTCTTTGGGTATTATCGTCTCTTCCGAGCACAACAGCATCTCTCGCCGGGTGCACAAGAAAGTGAGTCCAAAGAAAGCTGGAGATCGCTGCGATCGTCACTTGACATCTCTGACATCCGCAATCATATTGTCTCCCTGACTTTGACTCTTGCCTGGTTTCTGATCCTCCTGGCGTATGTCCTTTTGCGCAGACCTGCGATGTACGATGGATTGCGCCATTTTTTGTTTATCCTTCCCCCGATTTTTATCTTCTCCGGCTTTGCATTGGAATTCTTCGGCAAATATCTCACTCGTTCCTGGGTATACGCAGGACTGGTCTTGATCCTCCTCATGCCGGGAATCATCGCCATCGTTAAGCTTCACCCCTACGAGTACACCTATTACAATTCACTGGTCGGAGGGACGAGCAGCGCCTTCCGGGAGTATGAGACAGATTACTGGCTGACCTGCTACAAAGAAGCCGTGGAGAGACTGGAACAAACCCTCAGTACGAGGATCACACTCTATGTCCATCGTGAAGCCTATATCGCCGACTATTACGCGGGCGAGGATATCGCCGTCCACGAGCTGCGCGGCGCGCTGGATCAGGTACGCCCTGGCGATTATGTCCTCGTTAACACGCGCACCAATGAAGACCGCCGCGTCTTCAGAGACGCGCCATCACTCCTCGACGTCGGCCGCGGCGGCGCACTTTTTTGCGAGATCAAAAAAATCCCATGAATACCTATACCCATAAAGAGCGGATCCAAGCCTGTCTCCAGGGCGAAGTCCTGGACCGGCCGCCGGTTGCACTCTGGCGCCACTTTCCTGTGGATGATCAGAATCCACGATTCCTGGCGGATGCAACATTGCAATTCCAACAGACATATGATTTTGACCTTGTGAAGGTCACGCCCGCCTCCTCGTTCTGCGTCAAAGATTGGGGGGTGGAAGATGAATGGCTTGGACATACGGAAGGCACACGACAGTACACCAAACGGATCATCAACGATCCCCGTGATTGGGAGAAGCTGCCGGTGCTCGATCCTTCTGCGCCGCATCTCGCGGGCCAATTGGAGTGTTTGCGCATCCTCCGCGCCGAGCTTGGCACGGACACTCCCCTTCTCCAGACCATCTTCAGTCCGCTGGCGCAAGCGAAAAACCTGGCGAACGGCGAGCTATTGATCACACACCTACGGTTATACCCAGAAGCGGTGATGAAGGGTTTCGATACCATCGCAGAAACGACCCGGCGTTTTGTAGAAGCCTGCCTCGGTACGGGCATCGACGGCGTCTTCTACGCCATCCAGCACGCGCAGGCCAGCTTGTTGAGCCTGGAGGAGTATCATACTTCTGGCTTGCTGCATGACCTCACGGCGCTTGAGCCGGCACGGAGATCCTGGTGTAACCTCCTTCATCTGCATGGGCATGATATTTACTTCTCCCTCCTGGATTCGCTAAAGTTTCCGATTGTTAACTGGCACGACCGGGAAACCTATCCTTCGCTATCCAAAGCTCAGGAGCTTTTTGACGGGGTAGTATGCGGCGGCATGAGGCAGGATACATTGGTTTACAGAGACCACACAGCGGTCGAGCAGGAGGCAATGGATGCCCTGCATGAGACAGGAGGGAAGCACTTCATCCTCGGGACGGGATGTGTCGTGCCAGTTATCGCTTCGCATGGAAATATTTCAGCGGCGAGAAAAAGCGTCGAATGAGCCTGCGCGTGATTGCCGGGAAAGCCAAAGGGCGCAAGCTAAAGGCTGTGCCAGGCGACACCACGCGTCCGATCACAGACCGGGTGAAGGAGTCCTTGTTTAATATCATCGCCGGCGACCTGATCGATTCGAGCTGGTGGGACTTGTTCGCCGGCACGGGCGCGGTGGGCATCGAGGCTTTAAGCCGGGGCGCGTCCTTTGTGCGCTTCTCCGACTCTAACCGCGCGCCCATCGCCACGATCAAATCAAATGTGGAGCACTGCGGCTTCCAGGCCCAAACCGAGATCCGCCGCGCGGATGCGTTTGCCTATCTCTCGTCCCCGCCGGACCGGACGTTCGAGTACATCTACCTTGCGCCGCCCCAATACCAGGATATGTGGATCAAGGCTCTGGAACTGATCGATGACAACATCGATTGGCTGGCGGAGGATGGCTGGGTGATTGCGCAAATCGATCCAAAAGAGTACAAGCCGTTTGAGTTTAAAGCACTGGAAGAGATCGAACAGCGAAGATATGGAAGCACGCTGCTGGTGTTCTACCAAAGAAAATGAGGAGGGCATCATGAAAACCTGTCCATACTGCGCGGAACAAATCCAGGATGAAGCGATCAAATGCCGTTATTGCGGCGAGTGGCTCGACGGCCGCTCTCGTTCTGTCTCCACCCCAACCGCAGGGTACGGGTATGGCTACTATGGGTGGAATTATGAATACAAATCGGAAGCCGAGCTCTTCGGATTACCTCTGGTCCACATCGCGCAGGGAGTGGATCCGACAACAGGCGCGCCGCGCATTGCAAAGGGCATCATTGCGATTGGCAACATTGCGATCGGCGGCTTTGCTGTGGGTGGGCTGGCACTCGGCGGAATCACGATTGGTGGTGCATCGGTGGGTGTGTTTGCCCTGGGCGGACTCGCCCTTGGCGGTGTGACCTTGGGAGGCGTCTCAGTCGGCGTTCTGCTGGCATTCGGAGGCTTAGCCGTTTCTGCTGCGTACGCCATTGGCGGGCTGGCGCTCGCGCCCAATTACATTGGAGGCAACGGTGCTGACCCAGAGTTTATCCGGCTGCTTGAGAGCTTATTTCCGGGATTTCAGTATTAATTTCAAGAGATCTTAAGAATAATTTTCCGTCATTGCGAGGAGGATGCTTGTCCCGACGAAGCAATCTCACTTCTCGTCTACAAGAAGAGAAATCTTTGAGAGATTGCTTCGCTCCGCCCGCAATGACGATTCCTATTTCCACGGCGCGACGATCAAAGCATGATTATCTTCCGCCGCGTGGCCCAGGTATGGAAGCCCCCAGGACTGTGAAATGGTCTTCAGTAGCGAATAATGCGTGTACGGTGTAGGGTCTTCAAATCCATTTAGAACCTGCGGAGACTGGATGACCATCGGCACACGCCCACCCCCGGGCTCCGGCAGACCGCAGCAAGTATGTGAGCCCTGCCCCTCTTCCCATAGCATGGCAATGAAATACGTCTGACCTGTCGCATCCAGGGCTGGGATGAGGATATTCAATAAATTGGTCAGCCACGCATCGGAAATATCGAGCGAGCAATCGTGCGAGTCGTTGCAGATGTTTGGCTTGATGAACATAAAGTTCGGAAGTGAATTCGCGGCGATATCCACATGAAGCTGTGTCAACGGGACGACACTGCGCGTGCAGCGCTCCGGATTCAGCCGGATGGGATCGAAGTAGATAAATGGGTTATGCTTCTGGGCATACAGGTTTGTGCTGCCAATAAAACAAGGCTCTGGCATATCTTCCTGGTAGGTCTTCCAGGTGCGGCCGCTGGACTCGATCAGGTCCGCGAGGCTCTGCGCATTGACGAAACATTCACTGCAATTCGTATCGATCCCAAACGTATCGCCACCCATGAGCGCGATGTAGTTCGGCAGGCTGGGGTGCATGATGGCATAGTATTGCGTTAACAATGTATATTCTCTGGCCAGCCTGTTAAACGTCGGCATTTGAGGATTGCCAATGACAGAGCCAAACTCCTTGTTTTCGAACATAATAACGGCGATATGCCCGAAGTTTGGGACGAGGGGACGCGGCGTGTCAGTGGGGACCGCCGTCGGTGGAAGAGTCGCGCTAGGAAGAGGGGGCGCAACCGTGAAGGTCGCTGGGGGAACAGCGGATGCTATGCTGGGAGGGGCAGATGTGGCGCAGGCTGAGATCCATACGAACAGAAACATCCAGACACGAAACCGATACATTTGATCCTTTCTCAGAGATTAGATGTAGTTCAATCCGGCGGAGTCTAACCCTCATTCGTTAAAGGATGCTGAAGAATCTTCGCAAGTCCCTTTGCTTTTGGTGTATTATAGATATGGTGGTTACGAAATTTCACAACTGGAATCTGACCCCACAGGAAGCTGTTCGCATCCAGGCGGAAATGCGCCAGCGCCTGGTCCTCTCCTGGGATAATCGGCCGGTAGAAACGATTGGAGGCGTGGACGTCAGCATCCAGGCGGAACACACGCGTGCGGCAATCGTCGTATTGCGCTACCCGTCGCTCACACCCGTCGAAGCCGTTGTGGAAGATGCCCCGCTCGTGTTTCCCTATATTCCCGGGCTGCTCGTATTTCGCGAAGGTCCCGCTGTTTTGGCGGCGTGGAGCCAATTGCAGAACAAGCCCGACCTGCTCATGTTCGACGGTCAGGGTATTGCGCACCCTCGCGGAATTGGCATTGCCTCCCACATGGGCCTCTGGTTAGAACGCCCCACCATCGGCGTAGCGAAGTCCCGTTTGTACGGGCTGCATGGCGAGGTCGGGCCCAGACGCGGCGACCGCGGCGACCTGCTGGACAAAACCGCGAACGTGATTGGCGCCGTGCTGCGGACACGCGAGAAGACGAACCCGCTTTATATCTCTCCCGGCCATCTCATGGACGTCAGCCATGCCGTCGAATTTGTGATGGCTTGCAACACCACATACCGACTGCCCGAACCCACCCGCTGGGCGCACAAAGTGGCAGGAGGAGAACAACTGCCGCGCCCGGAGGACGATCAGCCCAAATTGTTCTGAGTTGGTAAGCAACGATCGAGGAGGATTCTATGGACATCCAGACCGTCAAAATCGAAAAGCCCGAAGCCATCAATTTCATCCTGGGGCAGTCTCACTTCATCAAGACTGTCGAGGATATTCACGAGGCGCTCGTGGGCGCTGTGCCCGGCATCAAGTTTGGGCTGGCCTTCTGCGAAGCCTCCGGGAAATGTCTCATCCGCTGGACGGGGACGGACGAAGCTATGATCGATCTGGCGAAGCGGAACGCACAATCGATCGGTGCGGGGCATTCCTTTATCCTCTTTTTAGGGGAAGGTTTTTACCCGATCAACGTCCTGAACGCGGTCAAGCAAGTTCCGGAGGTCGCGCGCATCTTTTGTGCCACCGCCAACCCTACTGAGGTCCTGGTTGCTGAGACCGCGCAGGGACGAGGTATCCTGGGCGTGATCGACGGTTTTTCTCCCCAGGGAATCGAAGATGAAGAAGGCATCGCCTGGCGTAAGGATTTCCTGAGGATGATTGGGTATAAAGTCAAGTAGGGCGGATTGCTAATCCGCCTATAAGTCGTTAGTCGGGTTGACAACCCGACCTACCTGCCCTACTGGCATTACAATATCCTGATAGTTCATGAAGATTAATAATTTATCATGAGCTCATGCTAGAATTGTTTCTGATACCGCACCTCTACCTCCCAGGCGGTATTTGTAGACGGAGTGATCGAATTCGATGACCACACGCCGAGCGCCATCCAGGATCATCCCCAGGGCCTTTCCGGGCATTAAACCAGATGAGATCGAACAGCTGATTGCCAACAGTCAGGTCCACTCCTATTTGCCGGGCGCAATCCTTTGCCGTGAAAACGCAGTCGAGGACCGTTTTTATATGATTCTCGATGGCGAAGCCGAAGTGACCAAGAACATTAACAATAGCGAGTCCCGTTTGCTTACCACGCTCTTGCCGGGTGACTTTTTTGGAGAGATGGCGCTCATCCATAACGCGCCGCGGGCGGCCACAGTCACGGCAAAAACCGCGCTGACCACCCTCGAGCTGGACAAGGCTGCCTTCGACAAGGTCATCCGTCAAAGCACGAGCATAGCCATGGCGATGGTGAGCCAGATCAGCAACCGCCTGCGTGAGAACGACCAGTTGGCCATCGATGACATTCGCATTCGGGCGGCCGAACTGGCAGAAGCCTATCAAAAGCTTGCCGAGCAGGACCTGGCGCGACGTGAGTTCCTCTCCAATATTGCCCATGAGCTGCGCACACCTCTGATGGTAGCGAGCGGAAACTTGCAGATCTTGCAAAAAGGAATCCTAAAGGGCGAACAGCTGGCCGCGGGAATCGACACGGTGGCGCGCAACGTCCAACAGATCGTATCGCTGGTCAACGATATCCTCTTCCTCCAGGAAATGGATCTGGTCCTGCCGGACTTTCAAAAAGTGGATATGAACGAGATCGGCTACATAGTCGTCGGTAAGTATGCAGCTTCTGCCCAGGAACATGGCGTCAGCCTGCGTTTCACCCCCAGCCCTCACCTGCCACCCGTCTGGGGGGACGCCAAATCGCTCGAGCGGGCCCTCATGGCGCTGGTAGACAATGCCATTAAGTTCAGCCCTCAGGGCGGCGGCGTGAAGATCAGCCTGAGCAAAAACGATCCGTGGGTTTTGGTCGCGGTCGAGGATCAGGGCATCGGCATCCCAAAAGAGAACGTACCGCGCATCTTTGACCGTTTCTATCACCTCGAACGAAGCGGAGACCATCTCTTCGGCGGCATCGGGCTCGGCCTCGCGATCACCCGCCAGGTTATCGAACAACACCAGGGCAGCCTGGATGTGGTCAGCACGCCCGGCAAGGGCAGCACGTTTACCATGACGTTGAAGCAGTGGAGGTAGAGCCAGGACATAATAAAACAGCAGAAAGGTCATTTCATGCAACAGAAAAGAATATACACATGGATCAGCGTGTTGCTGATCACTATTTTCCTCGCAGCCTGTTCGCCCCTGCCGGTCCCCCCCACAAGCACACAACCCATTGAAACAGCGCAAAATACGGCTACTGTCCCAACCGCTACCCTGGAGGGCAGCACACCTGTTGCCTCACAGAGCCTGTGCACGAACCTTTACTATCCTGTCCGCCAGGGCGCCACGTGGACGTATAAGAGCACTGGCGGCCCTGCGGGTGAATATAGCTTTACCGACACGATCACCTCGGTGCGCCAGGACGGCTTTACCCTTTCCACACAGATCGGGCAGTTGACCCGCCTCCAGGAATGGACCTGCACCGCCGAGGGTCTTTCTGCCCTGCAACTGGGTGGAGCGCCGGCAGCGATGCTCAACTCACAGAACATCCAGTTAAATCTGGATATCAATAACGCCACCGGTGTCACCTTCCCCAGCCAGATCAACCCCGGCTCTCAATGGCAGCAGAACATGGACGTCACAGGGGATGTGACAGCATTCAACGAAGAAGCCGAAGCGGCCGGGACTGTGCAAATGAGCTTCAATGCCGTTGGGAACGAAAGCGTGACGATCCCTGCCGGAACGTTCGAGGCCTTGAAGGTGGAAGTGGACGTCTCACTCAATGTCAATGCCACATACGAGGGGATTACTCTCCCCATCTCGTTCACCGGCGATTACACCTACTGGTTTGCCCCCAACGTAGGCTGGGTCAAGGCCAGCGGCACAGGGATTGTGCTAGGGAATTCATTTACCGATACAACCGAACTACAATCGTATTCCATCCCATAACTACGAATCACCACAATCGACAACAATTGGGCGAGGCATTGCTTCGCCCAATTGTTATTCTGTAAACTCGACAATCAACCGTTCGCGTTCATCGTAATAGGAGCGCGCCGAAAATGGCGGGTCACCGCGCTGCATGTGTTTGATTTTGGATAGTAAGATGGGGAGATCCTCAACCACGGGCAATTCACCGATTCGATCAAACGGGATCCATTCGGCTGTGCCCTCTTCAGAGGGAGCAGGCTCACCCTCCGGGCATTCATCCGTGAAGAGATATAAAGCAATCCCCATTTCTCCAGCATCAACGAGCAGCGTACCACACAGCCACAAATTTGCCGCCAACTTTGTTTCTTCGAGCAGCTCTCGTCTGGCCGCGGAGAGCACATCTTCACCTCGTTCCACGTGACCACCGAGCCCGTTGTATTGATTCGCCCACAGACGCTTGGTCGGCGCGCCTTTGAGGAGCAGGAACGAATCACCACGCTGCAGAAAGATGGCAGTTCGGGGAATGACGACGTATCGATCTTTCGAAATACCCTGGTCCGATTGAGGCATCCGATTTCCTCCGGCAACTAAGCCTGCTATAATTTCTTCCAGCAAATTCCATTCCGCAATGTACCACAATCGACAGCTTTAGTCATGGTCGCGCAGTAACGATTTTTATGATCAGCCATTCACCCACAATAGGCACCCGGATGAATCTCGAATTCAAACGTTTTAAGAAAGAATACTATACCGAGTACGCCTCCTGGTTTTCTGACCCGGAGCTGAATCGTCATCTGGGACCTATGGATCTTGCGTGGCTGGAGGCGACACTTTCTCAGCTCGAATCACAGGGAGTCACATGGGCTGTATTTTGCAGTCGGGAGTTGATCGCCGTCGTCGAAACCTCCTTTGAGGAGGAAAATTGTTTGCTGGCTGCGATTACGGCCATCGCTACGAAACCAAGCTTTCGCCAACGCGGCATTGGCACAAGCGTCTTACAAATGATTCGGAAATTGCACGGGAGCAAAGGAATATCAGAGCATATCGCTTATGTTTGTGTCGATAACGAGGCCGGTCGCCGATGTCTTACAAAAGCAGGCTTCGTGGCCGTTTCATCCCAGCCCGATGAGCGGGGATACATCGAGTTCCGTCACTATGCGTGAGGCTTGAAAATGACAATATACTATGTACTATGGCGATAGATCCAGCAACTCGCAGGTCCCCTTTGAAGTTTTTCGGATTGCTTTTTGCTCTGACAGCGCCATTTTGGTTGCTAAGCACGGTCGTCAAAGCCGAAGGATTGCCAGACAACCTCCCGGTAACCGACGTAGGGGCGACGTTTGTCCCGCTCTTCGCGGCGGCCATCCTCATTTACCGCGAAGAAAAGCTGGACGGCGTAACAAGATTGTTGCGAAGAACCTTTGACTATAGGAGAATCAAGAATAAGGTCTGGTATATCCCTATCCTCGTTCTGATGCCATCTTTATACATTCTGACACATTGGATCATGCGTTTGCTTGGGCTTCCTGTTCCTACCGGATGGGATATTCCCTGGGCCACACCCTTTATTTTCTTGGCCTTCTTTATTGCCGCGGCGGGCGAAGAATTAGGTTATATGGGCTATCTGATCGATCCAATGCAGTTGAGATGGACAGCTTTAGCGACAGGTCTTATCGTGGGCTCAATATGGGCATTGTGGCATTTTCCTTCTATGATCCAGCTCGGGCAAACTCCTATTTTGATGACATGGGGATTCCTTGCCACGGTTGCCTTTCGTATTTTATACATCTGGCTCTATAACAACACGAATCAAAGTGTGTTCGGCGTCATTCTATTCCATGCTATCAGCAACACGGGAAGGACGATCTTTCCAGGTGGTCGTTCTCATTTTGAGCTTGCCAACGCGACGGTTGGCTATTCCATGATTGTGGTGGCAGCAATCGTTGTTGTATTTCTGTGGGGGCCGAAAACATTGGCGCATTTCAATCTGCGAAAGAGTAAATGACGAAAGGTATTGAAAAACCTGTGCCACAGGAGATCTAGATGGAAATCCACGACGATGACCTCATCAAGTTCGAAGCAGAAGGAGCCGTGCCATTACCAGAGACAGACCTTCAGGGCTATGTGGAAAACGACGGGGCCCGGATCTGGTATGCCGCCTATGGCGCTGGAGCACCTGTGATTCTCTTACATGGCGGGCTCGGACATAGTGGCAACTGGGGCAATCAAGTCCCCGCGCTGGTCGCGGGTGGCTACCGTACTATTCTGATCGACAGCCGCGGCCACGGACGGAGTACACGCGACGAACAACCTTACACCTATGAGTTGTTGGCGTCCGACGTTTTGGCCGTGATGGATGCATTGCAGATCGAACGGGCGGGTTTTGTGGGCTGGAGCGACGGCGCCTGCACAGCTCTGATCCTTGCTTCGAAAGTTCCCGACCGCCTCGCAGGTGTTTTCTTCTTCGCCTGCAATATGGACCCGAGTGGCACAAAGGAATTCGAATTCGGGCCCCTTGTCCAGCGCTGCTTTAGCCGTCACGTGAAGGATTACGCACAGCTCTCGCCCACACCCGATCAATTCGACGATTTTTCCGAGGCAGTGGGACTCATGCAAAGAACGCAGCCCAACTACTCGGCGGGAGATCTGGCGCAAATCCATGTGCCCGTCGCGATCGTCCATAGCGAGCATGATGAGTTCATCAAGCGCGAACATGCTGAATATCTGGCCCGAAGCATTCCGAATGCAGAATTTATTTATCTTCACGGTGTGAGTCATTTCGCACCGCTGCAGAGACCGGACCAATTCAATGCAGCTATGCTTGCATTTCTCGGCAAAATTCTATGAGGAAGGCGTTATGAGAAACGATGAATTATCCGATGGAGTCGAGCAAGCAGTCATAGAGTGCCAGCGGCGTTTTTGGGCTGCCTTACAACAAAAGGATGCGGAGCTTTTTGTGCAGGTGCTGGCCGAAGATTTCGTCTGCCGGTCCCCCGGGCAGGAGGACCAGGACCGGACTGCGTTCATTGCTAACCTTACGTCTATTTCATTCCCTGTAGTGGGCATTCGCGGCGAAGACATTGCGATCCGAGTTATAGGCGATATCGCCATCCTCACGGGGACACAGGTGGCCCACATGTGCTTACCCAATGGAGCAATGGTCCCTCAACGGCTGGCTCTCACGAACGTCTTCGAAAAAATAGCAGGAATGTGGAAGATGATCCTCGCGCACCCAGTACTCCTGCAGTAAGACGTGTGATGCTTAGCGCTGACAGCTGGGACAATAGAACGTGTTGCGTCCGCCAATTCGAATATAAGCAATCGGAGTGCCACAGCGCGGACAAGGCTCACGTGTTTTCTCAAAGATATAGCGACGATGGGTGGCTTGACCCTTAACCCCGAACAGATCTCGTTGTGTGCCGCGCAGGGCAATGCCTTCGGAGAGCATCTTTCCAATCGCCTCGTGCAGCCGCATCAGCTCGACTTGTGTGAGTGAGCTAGCTGCGCGACGTGGATCGATTCCCGCCAGCCACAGGCTTTCATCGGTATCCCGGTTGCCGAGCCCGGCGAGCACACGCTGGTTCAACAATACTGACTTCAACACACCGCGCCGTCGCGACAGTTGTCTGGCAAGCACATCGACGCTAAAGTTCGGGTCCAGCGCTTCGGGGCCGAGGGAATGGAGAGCGAGCTGTTCTGCCAGGGCCTCCGGCGACGCCACAGCTGCGCGAGCATAACCAAGCTTATCGATCAGGCGCAAGTCCTGGTCTTGATCGAGATACCAGACAATCAAAGTCTCCGCGAGGCGCGGCTGCGCGGTCGGCGCCAGCGCCAACGTCCCCCACAACGCGAAATGAACGGCGAGTACGAGATCGCCGGAGAGAGGCAGCAGGATGTATTTTGCCCGGCGATGGGACTCTAGCACCACGCGATGGGTGAGCAGGGACGTAAACTCGTCCACGGTGGGGAAACGCACCGCGGCGGGTAAAAGAACGTCGGTCCGAGCAATCGTCCGCCCGACCACGGCTTCGCGCAGGTCGCGTACAATCGTTTCGACTTCAGGCACTTCTGCCATGATAAATATAACGAACCGGTGGGATCACTGTCATGTCAGAAGTCAAACGCTGCGTAAACATGCTCATTAGGGTAAACTACGACATACCCGTCCTACTTTATAAATAATTAGAGGTTTACTATGTCCGCCACCGTGCTCATGCTTTTCGTTGTTACATCGTTTGTCGCGATTGCGACCCCGGGTCCCACCGTCTTGCTTGCACTATCCAATGGCGCGCGCTTTGGCACCCGCGTGGCGTTGTTCGGACTGCTTGGCGCCATGCTGTCGGATCTGATTCTTATTGGTACTGTATCTATCGGTCTGGGTGCGGTCCTGGCTGCTTCAGAAGTAGCGTTTCAAATATTGAAGTGGATTGGTGTCGCTTATCTCTTGTATCTCGGCGTTCAGCTCTTGCGAACAAAACCGCTATCAAAGTCTGACATGCCTCAAGGGCTAAAAACGCCCACCTCACATACCCATCGACTCTTTCTTAAATGTCTGTTAATCGCCCTGACCAACCCCAAGGGTTACTTGTTCTTCTCAGCCATCCTTCCGCAATTTGTGAATCCACAGGACCCGCAATTTCCTCAATATGTTGTGCTTGCGCTGACGTTCACGCTGATCGATGGGCTGGTGATGCTTGGTTATGCCAGCAGTGGCGCGCGAGCCGTACAATTCTTCCGCACTCCCATGACCATGGTTTGGATCAATCGCTTCAGCGGAGGCGCGCTAATTACACTGGCCGGTGCCTTAGCGCTCTATCGACGTTCCCACGATTAATTTGTGAGGTGTCATCTACATGAGCAATGCATTCGAAGCCATAATCAACATCCTTACAGCACGAGACGTCGCCTACACAGTGCATGAGCATGTCCCCTCGTATACGTTTGCCCACGCAGAGGAGCGTTTACCATTTCCAGCTGAGCGCCTTCTAAAGACAGTCGCGTTTCGAATCAAGAATGGATCCTATCTTCTCGCCGCTGTGCGGGGTCCAGATCGCATCGACTACCGTAAGCTCGCGGCCGCGAGTGGAGCCAAACGTGCCGATATCGTCCGGCTTGCTCCGGAGGAAGTCAAGGACGCGTTTGGGATTGAGGCAGGAAGTCTCAGTCCCATTGCTCTGCAAGCCGAGCCCAAGGTTTTCTTCGATACGCAAGTTCCAAATGAGGAAACCGTGTTTTGTGGGATCGGGCGGGCCGACCGGACGCTCGAGATTCGTCTGAGCGATCTCGTGCAGATCACCGGCGGACAAGTTCTGCCGCTGATACAGGATGCCCAATAATATCGCTCGGCGCTGTGTGGATTCCATATTCACTGGGATGACCAGCAAGATCATTAATGCCTGGACCTATCATGCTGATATCGAAGTAATGGTAGAGCAGAAAAACGTTTGAGCTCGAAGTGAGTGGAGATTATGGGTGCGGCTATAACGCCACGATCCTTGTTGAGTCGGAT
>LLBZ010002839.1_pt2 | contig 13170 bp, 13 predicted proteins | sample 1489421 | NCBI WGS metagenome assembly LLBZ01 (sample SAMN04092657, study PRJNA295927) | soil metagenome | biome: Soil prokaryotic community; feature: Bulk soil; isolation source: soil from tomato rhizosphere | host: tomato cultivar Moneymaker | place: South Korea | collected 2011-11-01 | reverse complement strand
TCGAGGGTTCGAATCCCTTCCTCTCTGCTGTTATTTTTATTTTTTTATTGTATTTTTTTTATATCTTTAACACATTAATTAACTAATAAAATTAAGATTTAGAACATGAAAAGATTATTTTCTATCCTTGCCATTGCTGGAATGATGGCTTTTGGAACTGTTAATGCAACAACAAATGCAAACACAAGCACAGTTGCAACAACTGTAGCAAGTATGGCACAAGATGAAGACACTGCTGAACCAGCAGAAGAACTTGGTTTTCATCAAGAATTAAAAAAGAGATTTATTGAAGGTGGTCCTGGATTTATGGGGATTGTATTATTATGTTTGATTCTTGGATTAGCCATAGCTATAGAAAGAATTATCTTTTTAAATCTTTCAACTACAAACACAAAAAAATTAACTCAAGAGGTTGAAGAAGCACTTGCTTCTGGAGGCGTTGAAGCTGCAAAAGAAGTTTGCAGAAACACAAAAGGTCCTGTTGCTTCTATTTACTATCAAGGTTTAGATAGAACGGACGAAGGTTTAGACGCTGTTGAAAAAGCTGTTGTAGCTTACGGTGGTGTTCAAATGGGACAATTAGAGAAAAACGTATCTTGGATTTCATTGTTTATTGCTTTAGCACCAATGTTAGGGTTCATGGGAACAGTAATTGGGATGATTCAAGCGTTCGATAAAATTGAGGCTGCTGGAGATATGCAACCATCACTTGTTGCTGGAGGTATTAAAGTAGCACTTTTAACAACAGTATTTGGACTTGTTGTAGCGATGATTCTTCAAGTTTTTTACAATTACATTATTGCTAAAATTGATAGTATCGTTAATGATATGGAAGATGCTTCTATTACGTTAATGGATCTATTAATTAGAAATAAAAAGTAATAATTAAAACTAAAAATCATGAATTTATATAAAATACTCAAGTATTTAGCTTTTGCTCTTGGTATTATTGGAACCGTTTTTGCATTGTTATTAATGACAACAGATTCTGATAGTATGATAGACAATATATTAGTGGTTACTTATATTGTTCTATTTATAGTAATAGCTTTAATACTTATATATGTGCTTAAAGGCATATTTGCAGGAAACATTAAAAAAACGCTAACCACCGTAGGATTGTTTTTGGCAGTTATTCTAATATCTTACCTTATATCATCTGGTACAGATTTAGATTTAAAGCAATTTAACGATAAAGGTTTGGGCATTACAGAAGGGATCTCTAAGAATGTAGGGGCAGGTTTATATGCTTTTTACTTTCTTGCAGTAATAGCAATAGTTGCTACCTTTCTTTCAAGTGCAAAAAAACTATTAAATAAATAAATTATGGCAAAAAGAGCAGCACCAGAAGTAAATGCAGGCTCCATGGCCGACATCGCGTTCTTACTATTGATATTTTTCTTAGTAACAACCACTATTGAAACGGATTCTGGATTAAACAGAAAGCTACCTCCTATTGAAGATAACGTAGAACCACCTGTTATTAAACAAAAAAATATTTTTACCGTACTTTTAAATGGTAAAGATCAATTACTTGTTGAGGACGAGTTAATGGAACTTAAAGATTTAAGAAAGGCGGCCACAGAGTTTTTAGACAATGGTGGAGATGGTACTTGTGATTATTGTAATGGTGATAAAGATCCTGAATCTTCTGATAATCCAGATAAGGCTGTAATATCATTAAAGAATGAGCGTGAAACAACTTATAAAACGTATATAGCGGTTCAAAATGAATTAGTAGCTGCATACAACGATTTAAGGAATATTAGAGCGCAGTCGCTATATGGAAAATCTTTTGTTGAAATGGAAGCGAACCTTAATGATGTTAATTGGCCAGGAAATAAAACGAAGCTAAAAGAGCAACTCGAGAAAATAAAAATAGAGTATCCTCAAAAGCTTTCGGAAGTACAAAATTAAAATTTAACACATTATTATGGCTAAATTTAAAAAGAAACAAGGCGGCGAAATGCCAGCAATATCAACGGCATCATTACCAGATATTGTGTTTATGTTATTATTCTTTTTTATGGTGGCAACTGTTATGAGACAGAACACTTTGAAAGTAGAAAATAATTTACCATTTGCAGATCAAGTTGAAAAATTAGATAAGAAAGATTTGGTTATGTATATATATGCAGGTAAACCAAGTGCGAATTATAGAAATTATGGTACTGAAACCAGAATTCAACTTAACGATGATTTTGCCGATGTTAATGATATAGCTGCTTTTATTGCTGCAGAACGCGCTTCTAAAAGAGAAGAATTAGTTCCGTTTTTAACTACTGCTTTAAAAGTAGATAAAGATGCTAATATGGGATTAATTGGTGATATTAAGCAAGAATTACGAAAAGTAAATGCGCTTAAAATAAATTACACTACTAAAAAAGGTAGTGTATTAGAAAATAACTAATTTCTATATTCTTAATTTTATATAAAAGGCGTTTTGAAATTTCAAAACGCCTTTTTATTTTTAATAATTATGGTATGTTTGTATAATGAATTATAACTGCTAAAGATGAAATTTTCATACGGAATCCTACTTATTTTGTTTAGTGTTCATTTATGTTATTCACAAGAGGATAGTATTAGCAGCGTTGATAATTTTTATAAAGAAGACCAATTTTACATAGGTGCCACATATAACTTATTAGGTAAAAAGCCAAAAGATTTATCGCAAAGTGGGTTTTCAAGTGGTATTCATTTTGGTATTATAAAGGACATGCCTTTAAATGAAGAACGAAATATTGCTCTTGGCATTGGTTTAGGATATTCGTTAAATTCATTCATTCAAAATTTACTTATTAATAAAGATAGTAATGGTAACATAACCTATACTATTTTAGAGGGTGCTGCGACCTATTCAAAAAATAAGTACACAAACCAATTAATAGAACTTCCCATTGAGTTTAGATGGCGGACATCAACACCCACCGAATACAAGTTTTGGCGTATCTATACTGGTTTTAAATTAGGTTACTTGGTTACCAGTACAACAAAGTTTAAAGGAGACTTAGGATCTTTTAAACACCGTAATATTAGCGACTTTAATAAGCTTCAGTATGGCTTGACCCTTAGTGTAGGTTATAATACTTGGAATTTTTATATGTATTATGGTTTATCTCCCATTTTTTCAGACAAGGCTATATTGAATGGTAATGATATAAAAACAAATACCATAAAAGTAGGGTTGATGTTTTATATTTTATAGTTTTTAACTTGAGTTCGATATAAATTTTAACGAAGTTAGATGTTAAAAGTACACTATTGGAAGTACAAAGTACAAAGTTAAAAGTTAAAAGTTCAGAATGTAATGTACCGATGGAGTTTGTGTAAACGATTCAACGATTACACGGTTAAACTGTTAAAAGTTACAGGGTATGTTTATCAACCAGAACTCAGGTTTTGTAATGATTATCGTTTTTTATTTATATAACTATTTAAACACTTGAATATCAGATTACATTATATCGAATTTAGCTTTTTAAGCAATAAACTAATTCAACCAATAATTCACTAAGATTAACTGAGGCATCACGCCAATAAAAAAGCCCATAATTAACTCTTTATTGTTATGTGCTTTTAAATGCAGTCTAGAAGTAGCTACGGCACCCATTATGATACACATTAAAGCCAGTATTTCGTTAATGTTTATACTAAAATGTATGCTTAAAACAATAAAAAACATAAAAAGTCCCGATACAGCAATCATATGAATACTCGCTTTGAATTTCAAAATGGCTAATATTAAACACGTCATCGTTGAAATTAAAATACCAACAAAAAAGAAATAGAGTTCTATAAATTGCGTTTGGGTTAAAATACGTAGCAATACAATTAGGACAATAACACAATTCAAAACTAAAGGTAAAATGCGTTCAGTAGTTGTTTTTAAATAGACAGATTGTACCTTACCTAAAGTTTTTAATAAAAAGTATATTAAAACAGGTAATATAATAGTCAGTATAGCTAAAGAAATAAGTTTAGCATATATTACTTCTTTAGGGGTAAAGCGAGGAGATACTAAAAAATAAAAAGCAACCCCCATAAACGGTATAAGTAATGGGTGGAAAATAAACGAGATGCTTTTTAAAATTCTATCCATTATATTTTTTTTCGTAATCGGGCTACAGGAACATCTAATTGTTCTCTGTATTTAGCAACAGTACGTCGTGCTATAGGGTAGCCTTTCTCTTTTAAAATCAAAGCCAAAGTTTCATCGGTTAAAGGTTTTCTCTTATCTTCTTCTTCAATAACAGTTTCTAAAATTTTCTTTATTTCTCTTGTTGAAACATCTTCACCTTGATCGTTTTTCATTGATTCTGAAAAGAACTCTTTAATCAATTTGGTTCCATAAGGAGTGTCAACATATTTACTATTGGCAACTCTTGAAACGGTAGAGACATCCATAGAAATTTCATCGGCTATATCTTTTAGAATCATCGGTTTTAAGTTGCGTTCATCGCCTGTTAAAAAATACTCTTCCTGATAGTTCATAATGGCACTCATGGTAATGAATAAGGTTTGTTGGCGCTGTTTGATAGCTTCAATAAACCATTTCGCGGCATCTAGCTTTTGTTTTATAAAAATAACGGCATCTTTTTGGGACTTCGATTTGTCTTTCGACTCTTTATAACCTTTAAGCATGTTGTTATATTCTCTAGATACATGAAGTTCGGGAGCATTGCGCCCATTAAGCGTTAATTCTAATTCGCCATCAACTATTTTAATGGCAAAATCTGGAACTACGTGCTCTACAATTCTATTATTGCCTGCATAAGACCCACCGGGTTTTGGATTTAAATGTTCAATTTCGTGAATGGCATCTTTTAATTGAATTTCTGAAATATCAAACTTTTGAATAAGTTTATCGTAATGCTTCTTAGTGAATTGCTCGAATGCAGTATCAATAATTTCAATAGCCAATTCGGTATCGGGCGTTTTTTCTTTTCTATGCAGTTGAATGCTTAAGCATTCTTGTAAATTTCTAGCACCAACACCTGCAGGATCCAACTGATGTACAATTTTAAGAACTTTACCTATTTTTTCTTCGGTAGTATAAACACTTTGTGTAAAGGCCAGATCGTCCATGATGTCAGATAGAGAACGACGTATATAACCGCTTTCATCAACGCTACCAACTAAAAACTCAGCGATTTCGTACTCTTCGTCATCTAACCTATAGGTATTCAACTGATTTATTAAATGCTGTGTAAATGAGGTTCCTGCGGCATAAGGCATCGTTTTTTCTTCGTCGTCACTGCTATAATTATTGGCCTGGGTACGGTAATCTGGAATTTCGTCATCACTCAGATATTCATCCACATTAATGTCATCGTCCCCAATAGATTCGCTATCATTAAAATCGTCATTTGAATTGTCCAAATCAGAATCAAAATCGTTTTCTAATTCTTCTTTACCGGCTTCTAATGCAGGGTTTTCTTCTAATTCTTGTTTTAAACGTTGCTCAAATGCTTGCGTAGGCAACTGTATCAATTTCATTAACTGAATTTGTTGCGGTGACAGCTTTTGTGATAATTTGAATTGTAAATGTTGTTTGAGCATACTTCGATTTGGTTTAAAATAATAGTAAAATAACTTTTTTACTAATTTGTTACCAAGATACTAATGTTTTTTAAAATTCGGCGTTTTGTGGTGTTCTTGGAAACGGAATAACGTCTCTAATATTGCTCATGCCTGTAGCAAACATTACCAAACGTTCAAATCCAAGACCAAAACCGGCATGAACAGCGGTACCAAACTTGCGTAAGTCTAAATACCACCAAAGTTCTTCTTCAGGAATATTGATGGCTGCCATTTTTTGTTTCAGAACCTCTAAACGTTCTTCACGTTGTGCTCCACCCACAATTTCGCCAATACCAGGGAATAAAATGTCCATAGCGCGAACTGTTTTTCCATCGTCATTCAAACGCATATAAAACGCTTTGATGTTTGCAGGATAGTCGAACAAAATAACAGGACATTTAAAGTGTTTTTCAACAAGAAAGCGTTCGTGTTCACTTTGTAAATCGGTTCCCCATTCTTTAATAATATACTTAAATTTCTTTTTCTTATTTGGGCTGCTGTCTCTAAGAATATCAATGGCTTCGGTGTAACTTACGCGTTTAAAATTATTATCGGTTACAAAATTTAACTTTTCAATTAAACCCATCTCTTGACGCTCATTTTGTGGTTTGGTTTTATCTTCGTCCTGCAAACGAGCGTCTAAAAATTCTAAATCTTCACGATTGTTTTTAAGAATATATTTTAGCACAAATTTCATAAAATCTTCGGCTAAATCCATATTACCAGCTAAATCCATAAAAGCGACTTCGGGTTCTATCATCCAAAATTCGGCTAAATGGCGTGAGGTGTTTGAGTTTTCAGCCCTAAAAGTAGGTCCAAAAGTATAAACCTTTCCTAAAGACATGGCATAGGTCTCGGCTTCTAATTGCCCAGAAACGGTTAAATTGGTTTCTTTTCCAAAGAAATCTTTAGAATAATCTACATGACCTTCTTCATTTAAGGGTGGTTTTTTTGCATCGAGATTGGTGACTCTAAACATTTCACCCGCGCCTTCAGCATCACTACCTGTTATAATTGGCGTGTGCACATAGTAGAACCCATTATCATTAAAATATTTATGAATAGCAAACGATAAGGCAGAACGCAAACGCATCACAGCACTGAAGGTGTTGGTTCGGGTACGTAAATGGGCGTTTTCCCTTAAAAATTCAAAAGAATGTTTTTTAGGTTGAATGGGGTAGGTTTCGGGGTCTGAATCTCCTAAAATTTTTATGTCTTTGACTTGAATCTCTACTTTTTGCCCTTTGCCTTGGCTTTCTACTAAGTCGCCTTTAATATGTATGGCTGCACCTGTTGTAATCCGTTTTAAAAGTGCTTCGTCTAAGGTTTCAAAATCGACAACACATTGTATATTATTGATTGTAGAACCATCGTTTAAAGCGATAAATCGATTTGCTCTAAAGGTTCTAACCCATCCTTTTATATCAACTTCAGAACTAACAAAATCTTGTGACAATAATTCCGAAATAGTACGTGATTTCATATGCTTTAAAATTTTTAATGTAAATATAGAAAATTCTAAATTCTGAATTCTGAATTCAGAATTTTTTAGACTAATCGGTTTCGTCTTCCTCTGGAATAATATTTATGGCTGGTTCTCTTAATACTTCTTTATTGGCAATACTGCGTTCTAACGACAACAGTAAGGAAGGAAGTAAAAGCAAGTTAGATAACATAGCGAATAGCAAAGTTGCCGAAACCAATGCTCCTAAAGCTACTGTGCCACCAAAATCAGAGATGGTGAATACCGAAAAGCCAAAGAACAGTACGATAGACGTGTAAAACATACTTACTCCCGTTTCGCGCAAAGCTCCATAAACAGATGTTTTAATTTTCCAGTTGTTTGCCTGTAGTTCTTGCCTGTATTTTGCCAAAAAGTGAATGGTATCATCTACCGAAATTCCAAAGGCGATACTAAACACCAAAATGGTTGAAGGTTTAATAGGAACACCCAAATAGCCCATAAGGCCTGCGGTTACCAACAGCGGAATAAGATTAGGTATTAACGAAACAATTATCATACGCCCAGACCTAAACATATATGCCATAAACAGCGCTATTAGAAGGATAGCAAGCGATAAAGAAATAGCTAAGTTTTTAACCAGATAGGCTGTGCCTTTTTGAAATACCAAGGCTTTACCCGTCATAGTAACGGTGTATTGTTCTTTAGGGAAAAGTTTGTTTATCTTGGTTTGAATGTCTTCTTCAATGCGTTCCATTTTATCAGTTCCAATATCTTTCATAAAGGTTGTGATGCGGGCATATTGACCTGTACTATCAACAAAATTTTTGAGTAAATCGACGTCCGATGTCGAGTTTTTTGCATACGATAATATAAAGCTATTTTCTTGCGATGTAGGCAGTTGGTAAAAATTAGGGTTACCGTTGTAATAGGCTTGTTTGGAATATTTAACCAAATCGACCACCGAAATGGGTTTTGATAATTCGGGTATGTCGTTAATTAATTCCTGAAGCTCGTCCATACGCCTTAGTGTCGAAAGTTTCATAACACCTTGTTTGCGTTTGGTGTCAATCATGAACTCTAAAGGCATGATGCCGTTAAATTCATCTTCAAAAAAACGGATATCATTAACAAATTCAGAATCTTGAGGCATGTCTTCAATTAAACTACCCGAAATTTTTATTTGATAGATGCCAATAATACTTACGATCAATAAAACTAAGGCTACCGAGTAAATGGCTATACGCTCGTGTTTTACCATGCGCTCCATCCAGTTCACAAAACCGCCAATCCAACGTTTGTTTAGGTGTTCTAAATGCCTGTCTTTAGGAAAAGGTAAAAATGTGTAGATAATAGGAATAATTAGCAAACACAATACAAAAATTGAGAGGATACTTAAAGAAGCTACAATACCAAACTCTTTTAAAAGTGTACTTTCAGTGAAAATAAACGTGGCAAAACCAGAAGCTGTGGTCACATTGGTCATTAAAGTCGCATTACCAATTTTTGTGATAACACGCTGTAACGATTTTACTTTATTACCATGCAGTTTTACTTCGTGTTGGTATTTGTTAATTAAAAAGATACAGTTTGGAATACCTATAACAATAATTAATGGCGGAATAAGAGCGGTTAAAACCGTTATTTCGTAGTTTAAGGCGCCAATAATGCCTAAGGTCCACATAACTCCAATACATACAACTATCAATGAAATGAACGTGGCTCTAAACGACCTAAAAAAGAAAAAGAAAATAAGGGAGGTTACCAATAAAGCAGCCAAAACAAACCAGACAATTTCATCAATTATTAGTTGGGCATTTAACGTTCTAATATAAGGCATGCCCGAAATGCGAACATCTAAATTTGTAGCTGTCTCAAAATCTTCAATCTTTGGCACTAATTCATTAATTATAAAATCTTTCCTAGCCGATGTGTTAACAATGGCCTTGTCAAGATAAATAATGGTTCTTATGGTTTTTGTTTTCTTATTGAATAAGAAATTATCGTAAAAAGGGTATTTATTGAAAAGTTCGTCCTTAAGTTCATTTATTTGAACTAAGGAAGTGATAGAATCTTTAATAAATGGTTTTAAGCTAAACTTTTGATGGAGCGTATCTTTTACGAGTTTTTGAAGGTCTTTAACAGAGATAACCGTTTCTACTTCATCATATTTTTTAAAACTATCTGCTAATTTATTCCAAGCATTTAGCTTATCAGCCGATAATAAAGAGCTGTCTTTTACACCAATTATAACAAGGTTTCCTTCTTCTCCAAAGGTTTTTAAAAAGTTGTTATAAGTAATATTTACTTCATGATCATCCGGCAGCAGGTTCGCTTCGGTATTGGAAAAACGCATATTTTTCCATTGCGTGCTGAACAAAATGGTTATAATAATAATAGTAACAAGAATGCCTATTTTATTACGTAAAATTAACCTTGCGATAACGTCCCAAAAATCTTTGGTAAAAAGTTTTAACATGCCTAAAATAAAAGTTGCGCAAAGGTAGAAAAAATGAGGGTATTACCTCATAAAGTCAAGTTAAATGTAAACTTAAAAGCAACATTGTCACCAATTTCAGGTAGGTGGTAAGCACCATAGCGATACGTAAAGCTTAATCCGAATCCGAAAAGTAATTTGTTAATTTCGAAACCCGATTCGGTATAACCTTTTTTAAGCGAACCAAAAGTGACGTTTTGGTGTTTTTCCGGTTGCTTCGTGTCGCCAATGGCATAACGGGTAATCAAAACCATTTGCGGCTTATAACGCTCTGAAATATTAAAGGGCTTAAGGAAATGTTTAAAGTGTAGTGTTGCAAACCTATCAGAAAAAAATTCATTAAAAAACATGGTTTCAAAACTATTGGTGCCTGCAACCGAAAAACGTTGCATAATGGTTTCTTTATTAATATTATTAGGGTAGGCGTGGTATAAATGGGTTAACGGAATATCTCCTTTTGCTATTCCTGCAACTAAAGTAATCTCAGAAAGATTGCCATCTTTTTTGCCAATTTGATAAATCGTTTTAAAGTCTAATTTTGAAAAACTTAAGTCGCTATTAAATACATCGTTAAAGCTTTTTGTGTATTGTATAGTAACTAGTGGAAACTCATTTTTAATGTCTTTTAACCTTGTTTCTGAAACATTGGAACTTTTAAAAGGACTCCATTGTAATGCAAATTTTGCAAAGCTTAAGTCAAAAGTATTTAAGACACCATTATCAGTTATATATCCGTAATTATAAGTGGGGTCAATATTGCTTACTGAAAATTCTACTTCGGTGTTTAAGTTGTTTGAGATTTGATGCTCGAATGCTATAGCCTTTGTGATGTGTTTATGGAATAAATCGATGTTAAGTAAACGGGGTTCAAATAATTGAAAAAAACGTTTATCAGTTAAAAATTTGGTGCTTCCGGTTTCTTCTAAGTCGTCGGTATAGGTAAGTGTCATCCAAGTATTGGTTTCTTTGTCTAAATGAAAACTACTGCCAATACTGTATTTAAAACGGTGGTCTCTAAACCCATAAACCCCGTAGCCATTCATTTTTATTTTTTTTGAAAACGCATCGTTTGTAATACCACCAATTCCTGTTCGCACACCTTCATATTGATTGTATTTTATAAGATACTTTAAGTCGAAATTGAAATATTTTGTGGGAATGTATCCGTTGCTAAGAGCTTTTGCAAAGGCGCTTTTTTTAATAGAATCCTGAGCGGTTTCTAAATAGGTTTCATGACTGGATTGTGCTTGAAATATTGTAGCATACAAAGTAAAAAAGAAGAAGATACAATATTTATACATAGGAATAATGCAAAAGCTATAGTTTGTAAAAAAAGCGACTTGTTAGTCGCTTTAAAATAAATTCGTTTAAACTTTTTTGATTGAAACAAAAATTAGTCATTTTATATTCGGTTGAAGGCTTTTTTGAGTTGCATAGCAGGGCTATGGAAGAATGAAAAGACAAAAAAGCGAGTGCAAAAAGACCATTTTTTAATCAATTGTGAAAAGTTTAAACGAGTTCAATTATACAGTCATAATTTCCTTTTCTTTGGTCTCGAAAAGGTCATCAATCTTTTTAACGTATTTATCTGTTAAATGTTGTACATCTACTTCGGCGTTCTTTTTTAGGTCTTCAGAAACGTCGTCTAATTTTTTAATCTCGTTGTTGGCGTCTTTTCTAGCAGAACGAACCCCTATTTTAGCGTCTTCAGCTTCAGCTTTGGCTTGTTTTGCCAAATCACGTCGACGTTCTTCAGTTAAAGGTGGTACATTAATGATGATGGTATCGCCATTGTTCATTGGGTTGAAACCAAGATTTGCAATTTGAATGCCTTTTTCAATTTCTTGAAGCATCTTTTTTTCCCAAGGCTGTACTGTAATAGTTCTACCATCGGGGGTGTTTACATTAGCAACTTGGGTTAAGGGTGTTTGGGCACCATAATAATTAACCATAACACTTCCAAGCATCGCAGGACTTGCTTTTCCCGCTCTAATATTAACAAATTGCTTTTCTAAATGCTTGATGGCACTATCCATTGCTTCTTTTGCAGTGTCTAATATAAATTGTATGTCTTCATTCATAACATTATTTTTTCAATCAATTACTCAAAAATTACGCCAAATTTAGAGGTTTACTTCGGTACCTACTTTTTCGCCAGAAACAACTTTTAGTAAGTTGCCCTTTTTATTCATATCAAATACTATTATTGGAAGTTGGTTTTCCTGACTAAGCGTAAAAGCCGTGGTGTCCATTACTTTTAAGCCTTTTCGCAACACATCATCAAACGATATAAAATTGAATTTAATCGCTTTAGCATCTTTTTCTGGGTCTACATTATAAATACCATCAACACGTGTTCCTTTTAAAATAACATCGGCTTCAATTTCGATAGCACGTAAAACGGCTGCAGAATCGGTAGTAAAATAAGGATTTCCGGTGCCACCACCAAAAATAACAACACGTCCTTTTTCTAAGTGTCGCATGGCTTTGCGTCTAATAAAGGGTTCTGCAACTTGGTTAATATGCACAGCAGATTGTAAACGTGTTGGTAATCCAGCATCTTCTAAGGCACTTTGTAAAGCTAAGCCGTTTATAACGGTTGCTAGCATACCCATATGGTCGCCTTGTACGCGATCCATACCATTGCTTGCTCCAGCTACACCTCTAAAAATATTACCTCCACCAATGACTATGGCGACTTCTACGCCTTTATCGGTAATGGCTTTAATGTCTTGTGCATATTCGGATAAACGTTCTGGATCGATACCATATTGGCGATCTCCCATTAGGGCTTCACCAGATAGTTTTAAAAGAATTCTTTTATATTTCATCTGTAATTTTTATTGCTTATAAAGGTCAGATGCAATTCGCAAATTAACTATTTAGTTGTTTTCACAATATTATTAGTTGCTTATTACATCTTAATTTTTGAAAGTTCAGCAAATATAAACAATATCTTAAATTGCTAAAGCGGAATTTTTATGAAGTGGCTTAAACTTTTTCGATTGAAGCGAAAATCAGTCATTTTTTTGTCCAATCGAAGTCTTTTTAGAGTTGCATAGCATTGCTACGGAAAGAAAAAAAGACATAGAGTGGGCAAAAAGGGCGGTTTTTTAGCCAATTGGAAAAAATTTAAACCACTTCTATAAAAAAAACCACTACCTGATATAGTGTAGTGGTTTTTTTGAAAATTTTATTGTTTTATTAGATTTTCATTTCCTGAAAAAATGAAAATTATCCTAAAGCAACACGTTTAAATCCTGAAATAGCAACATCTCCGTAAGATGCAACATATTTAGCAACATTTATTTTATCATCTTTAATAAAGTTTTGATCTAATAAACATTGTTCTTGGTCTAAAGTAGTGTTATCTGAAATGAAACGTTCAATTTTACCTGGTAAAATTTTGTCCCAAATTTGTTCTGGTTTACCTTCTGCTTTTAATTGAGCTTTTGCTTCTTCTTCTGCTTTAGCTAATACCTCTGGCGTTAATTGTGCCATAGAAATATATTGAGGTACGTTTTTAAGTGTTTTACCTAAACGCGCTAATTCTTCGTTGTCTTTTTCAATAACAGCAATTCTTGCCTCTAATTCTGAAGCAATAAAAGCAGGATCGAAATCTTTGTAA
>LLBZ010044592.1_pt1 | contig 13171 bp, 9 predicted proteins | sample 1489421 | NCBI WGS metagenome assembly LLBZ01 (sample SAMN04092657, study PRJNA295927) | soil metagenome | biome: Soil prokaryotic community; feature: Bulk soil; isolation source: soil from tomato rhizosphere | host: tomato cultivar Moneymaker | place: South Korea | collected 2011-11-01 | reverse complement strand
AGGAAGCGCTGCTCCTGGTCGAGCGGGTCGTTCAGCTCGGTGAAGGCATTGCATAATTCAAAACCGGCGGCATAGGCCTCGAAGCGCTCCACCGTCAACGGATCGCCCGGGATGGACTTGGCCAGCGGCGAAATATCGCGCGGATAGTTGTACAGGAACGTTGGCTGTATGAGGGTCGGCTCGAGAAACTCGCTGAGCAGGAAATCGATCAGCTTGCCGCGCGTGGCCTTCGGGTCAGGCAGCTTGTTGGAGTGCCGTTCCTTGATGGCTCTGAACAACCCCTCCGCCGTCTTGTACTCGTTAATGTCGATCCCGCTGGTCTCGAGGATTCCCTGCCGCATCTCCAGCCGCTTCCAGGGAGGCGTCAGGTCGATTTCGTTGTGTTTGTAGGTGATCTTCTGCGTCCCCAGCACCTGTTGCGCCGCGTAGGAGACCATTTGCTCAGTCAATTCCATGACCTGCAAGTAATCGGCGTAAGCCCAGTAAAACTCAAGCTGGGTGAACTCGGGGTTATGCTTGAATGAAACACCTTCATTGCGGAAATCACGCCCGATCTCGTAGACCTTTTCGAGGTTGCCGACGAGCAATCGTTTGAGGTAAAGCTCGAACGAGATCCGCAAATACATCTGCTGTTCCAGCTCGTTGTGATACGTCACAAACGGACGCGCGGCCGCCCCGCCATAGATGGGCTGCAGGATAGGCGTTTCTACCTCGATGAAGCCGTGGTCGTCGAGGAAGTCTCGCAGCGCCTTGATGATCGCGGCACGTTTTCGAAAGACCTCCCGGACCTCAGGGTTGACCGCGAGGTCGGCGTAGCGCTGGCGCGCTCGCAGCTCAGGGTCCTCCAGGGCCGCGTGACGGACGACGGTCCCGTCCTCCAGGGTTTCATCTTTTGCAGCCGGAAGTGGGCTGACGGACTTGGCCAGCAGCTTGAAGTCGTGGACATGAAGTGTTACTTCGCCACTTTTGGTGCGAAACATTTTGCCTTCGGCCTGAATAAAATCACCGATATCGAACATCCGGTTGAAAAACTCCAGGTTTTGCTTGCCGACCTCGTTCAGACGGAAGAAGAGCTGGATTTTGCCTGCGCCATCTTCGATATGCGCAAAGGAGATCTTCCCCATCGTGCGCATGGCACGGATACGTCCGGCGAGGGCCGCTTTCACCTCGCGCTCTTCCTTTTCGGCAGCTTCGAACTCGGCGATGGCTTCTGTGCTCAGATGCGTCCGCTCGGCGCGTGTAGGATAGGCTTCGATCCCTTCGGCACGTAATTCTTCCAATTTCTGCAGGCGGATTTTTTCGAGTGAGGTGTATTCGGTCATGGGCATAGCTCCCCCTTCTCCTCGTCCCATTAGGGGGCCGCTGCCGCTTCACGCGGCGTCTGCAAGGAGAAAGGATCAAGGTGAAAGTAAAAATTAAAGCCCCGCGCACAGGCGCGGGGCTTTAACGTACGCTCCTGTGGCTAACTGATCTTCAGGATTTTAACATTATATGTGCCGCCCGGAGTCTCGACTTTTACAGTATCGCCGACCTTATGGTTCAAGATCGCTTTGCCAATCGGAGACTCATTGGAGATCTTGCCATCACGAGGATTTGCCTCTGCTACGCCGACGATAATGAACGTCTCAGAATCAAAGCTCCCTTCCTTAATAGTCACTTTGGAACCGATCTGGACGGTATCGCTCTTCTTTCTTCCATTCTCGTCGATGATCTTGGCCGTGGCAAGGAGCATCTCAAGTTCCTGGATGCGCCCTTCCACAAATGCCTGCTCATTTTTGGCGGCTTCGTATTCTGCGTTTTCGATCAATTCCCCGCCTTCCATGGCTTCGTGCAGACGATTTGCGACTTCCTGGCGCTTGGCGGTGCGCAAATAATCCAGCTCATCCTGGAGCTTCTGGTAACCCTCTTTGGTCAAAAAATTGTTAGGCATGCTCGTATTTCCTGCTATAAGAATTTTGCATCTCTAAAAAGAGATGCAAAGAAAGGGGAAACGTTGCAACGGTGAAGCACGGTGTCGCTTCCGAAAGTGCGCTTAATATATCACGGATTTACACCCAATACAAGAGACGGAAGGCCCACTAACGCATTTGTAACAAACGAATTCCTCCATGCGCTTCCCAGTAGGAATGTATGGAATTCCTCGTTTTTTCCGGGGTTTCGAAGGCCTCACCCAGTACAGGGAGCTGAGATTTGTATGCCAGGGCCGCCTCCTTCCAGGAGCTCAAGCCTGCTTCCGTGACCGAATGTATGCTTTCACTCATTCCAGCGGATTTTGGGCTCAATTCCTCGGGTTTGTAGAAAATGTAGGGAACGTCAATATCATAACGTAAGGAACGCCCCAGGAGTTCCGCGCCCTGCCGGACCAGCACGTGGTCCACGTGGGATCCAACCGCGAGCTGGCAGACGAGCACATCGTCGGACGCAAGATACCTGGTGATTTCCGCCGCGATCTGAGAAGGAAGGGCAGCATCCTCCGGTCGGGGCGGCGCGAACACATCCGTGTAGAGCCATTCGCCATCTGACCCGCGCCGGTAGATACAGTCCAGAAAGTCGAAGTGGCGGACGCTTGCACCGACCAGCGTAGCGGCCTGTTTATCCTCTTCCCGGCGCATACGGGTGGTCTCTTCGGAAGAAGAAAAACCCCATAACTTTTGAAGTAGCTCGGCGAACGGTGAAACCGCATCCTCTGGCGCGTAACCGCACATAAAGGTCCAGATTTCCACCGGGCTCCCCTCCCGGGCCTGTTCATAGATCAATCCGCCGGCAGAGAGCACGGCATCGTCAAGATGAGGGGAAAGATAAATCCAACGCATAGATCGATTTAACCACAATTGTCCGGGAAGAAAGAGGTTTTTAAGATGCCTCACAATTGATTTTAGCCTTCAAGTCAAGTAAACTAGGCAGTGAGGTGCACATGCAGGATCGACGCAAACTTCCCCGTAAAGATCTAATGTCGTATTCCCAGGTGTTCGATCTGGGGCAAGGAAAGTTGATCGGTTATCTCGGAGATCTCAATCTGATTGGCGCTATGGTAATCGGCGACGAATCACGGAAGGTGGAGGAAAAGCTGAACATCTCCATCCAGCTTCCAGAGCTGCCCAGGATCAACGCCACACGCCTGGTTCTGTCTGTGCGGGTGGCCTGGTGCAATCAAGATCTCAGCCCCGAATACTTTAACATCGGATTCGAGTTTGAGCTGGTGACCGACGAACAAAAGAGGATCATCGAAGCCGTGCTCGAAAATTACGAGTTTCGACGGCAGCCTCCAAGTTATCCGCCTCGCCCCGTCCTGCCGGAACAGGATTGAAGAGCAAGCTTCAAAACCTTCAGGCTATGCATCTGAAGGTTTTGTTTACCTAATCCTCTTTTTATCCTATAATCGGTGAACGACGAGACCGACAAGGATGAGCACACCGGCGCCCCATTTTTTCATGAGTTATAGTCGAGACGACATCGACCTGCAGCGCAGGGTCGCGGCGGAGCTACGCGGACGCGGTATTGATGTCTGGGTGGACGTGGAGAATCTGATCCCTGGCTCTCCGGCCTGGGAGAGGGAGGTAGAACGCTCCATCCGCACGGCAGCCGGCCTGATCGTCCTGCTTTCCCCGTCTTCGAACAATTCTGAATGGGTGCGACGTGAAATCAGCTTTGCCGAGCATAACGAAAAGCGGATTTTTCCCGTGCTGCTCAGCGGCGACGAAGACGATTCCATCCCTTTAAGACTCTCCAACCACCAGCACGTGGACCTGCGCGTTCAATTCCATCCCGGGATGGAGCAACTGGCAAACGCGCTCCACGACCACCTGGGAACTACGAAAATCATCAAACACAAGAAGCGGGAAGCCCAGACTCCTGGCGGGATCACCACAGCCAACATCAAGAAATTTGCCTTGCCGGGGTTCTTACTGCTCTTGGGGCTGGCCTGTATTGGCGGGTTGGCCATGGCCGCTCGCCTTATTTACGGTTCGATTCGCAATCTTCCCACGCCAGCCGCAACGCCCACCCCGAGCGAAATCCCTTTTGTGATTGCCACAACGCAGAATATCAGCAACAATGAGGAGCCAATCGGTAAAATCGTGTATACCTGCCAGGTCCAGGGGGACGAAATTTGCATGGTCAATGCAGATGGTTCGGACTGGGAGCGACTCACCAATCAACCCTCTGCCAGTAATTACGCCTCATTTGCCCCAGATGGAAACTCAGTCCTTTTTGTGGGCAGACGGACCGGGAATACTGAAATTTATGAATTGAATCTCAGCACGCGAGAAATTAGCCAGCTCACCCAGCTAAAAAAGGAGGTCGGTGCTCTGGAGATCTCACCGGATAACAAGCTCATCGCGTTTACGTATCGTCCCAGCAATAACATTGCGCGATTGTGGATCATGAACAGGGATGGGAGCAATCCGCATGAGTTCTACGGTTCGTCCAACCAGGAGTCCCATAACCCAACCTGGTCACCCGATGGGACTGAGATACTCTTCGCGATGGGTAAGGGAGAAAACAACAAGCTTTATATCATTGGCTCGGATGGGCAGGACCCGCGGGTGGTTAACGAAACCATCGATACACGGGGGCGAAGTGATTGGTCGCTCCAAAACCTAATCTCCTTTGATATGGGAGGGCCGCTTCAGCACGATATTTACCTTGTGAACCTGGACGGCAGCAGGCTGGAGAAGCTCACCAATGGAAATAATTCGCAGGGAGCCAGTTTTTCGCCCGATGGTAAATGGATTGCTTTCACAGCCTACGCCAATCTGTCAAACCAGGATCTGAACAGCTGCGAGATTTACATCATGCGCGTGGATGGCACCGATCTGCGCCGGCTGACTGAAAACAACTATTGTGATTACCAGCCCAGGTGGGGAAACTAGGAAATTCCGGTCGCCCAACGCAAGCCGAATCGATTTACACTTCTGTAAATTGTAGGGAAAATGTAGGTCTGGCGTAGACATTGCTGTAGGATGCAGCCCTGAAATACGGGTATACTCCTGCGGAATTTGATTTTTTGTTTCATCGCAATCGTTGTTATCTTTGGAGCACATCAACAATGAAAAAGTATCGCCCCGTCATCGCCGCCGCACTAGCGCTCGCCTTCTACACGTTCGCCGACATCCTGATCTGGCAGCGTATCTTTGAAACCAATCAGATGGTCCAATATGCAGACATATACCATACCGGTTGGTTCGTGTCCCTGGCAGGGTATGCCATCCTTGGGTTGGTCCTGATGTGGGGGGATTGGAAAGACTGTGTGTACTTCCTCGTCTCCCTCTTCGTGGGGGCCTTCTCGGGACTGGAAGATATACTTTATTATCTGCTGGATGGAAAAGCGATGCCAGATATGCTGCCGTGGCTGGAAGACAACCCCATGATCTTTCATGTTTCGCGCGAAGGCGTGATTGGGTCCGTTTCTGTCTGGCTGGCTGTCCTCGTGGTTCTCTACCTGGTACTCTATCAATGGCGTAAAAAAACACAAACATCTCAAAACTGACAGGCATTTCCTCAACATTGGGGAGAAGGAAACAGCGTAATTGTCTGACCTCCTGCTGCCAGGAAGCAGGAGGTTTTCTATGAATAGGTATCCAAACGCTCCCCGGGGATGTATGGCGCCTTAGCAAATTCTAATTCCTCATTAAGAAACTTCTCACGAAAGTAATAATAACTGTGTTTCTGTATCGTTCTAGTTAACATCAGCCGCAGGACCTGTGGCTGCACTTTGTAATGCAAATTAAGGAGGATCCTACTTTGCGACTTCTGATCAGTTTAATGGGAGTTTTCTACTTTATCGTTACATTTGCACTGGCTCTATATGGCTTCCACAACTTAATAACGACTATTATATACCTGACAATGAAGCCAACGAAGAAGCGCAACACAGAGACTCTTTTGCCTGCAGAGTGGACACATGTAACGGTTCAACTCCCGATCTTTAATGAGAAATATACGGTTGAACGCTTGTTACGGGCCGTGACCCGCTTGGATTACCCGGCTGATCACCTGCAAATCCAGGTATTGGATGACTCTACAGATGATACATTTGATCTGCTCGTGAGACTTGTAGAAGATTATAAGTCACACGGCGTGAACATCGAATTGATTCACCGCTATGACCGCAAGGGATATAAGGCCGGCGCGCTAAAAAATGGACTTCGTACCGCGACAGGCGAGTTGATCGCGATCTTCGACGCGGACTTTGTCCCCAAAGCCGATTGGTTGAAGCGCACCGTCCCATCCTTTCAAAACCCGGACCTGGGATGTCTTCAAACGCGCTGGGGCCATACCAACCAGCAATATAATTCCCTAACACGGGCCGAGGCACTTGGGATTGACGGTCACTTCATTATTGAGCAGACCGTACGTTCCAAGAATGGTTTCTTTCTTAATTTCAACGGTACCGCGGGTCTCTGGCGGCGGGCCTGTATCGAAGATGCAGGCGGCTGGCAATGGGACACCCTGACCGAAGATCTCGACCTGAGCTATCGCGCCCAGATGCGCGGCTGGAAGTTCGATTATCTTCCCGACGTCGTCGTTCCGGCGGAGTTACCTCCTCAGGTTGAGGCCTATAAGAAACAACAATTCCGCTGGGCAAAGGGAAGCTTCCAGGTGGTCCGCAAGATTCTGCCGAGTGTCCTGCGGGCAAAATTACCGCTGACCGTGCGCTTTATGGCGCTCCTTCACCTGACCGGTTATTTTGTGCATCCGCTGATGCTCACCTTGCTCTTGCTCACTCTGCCGGTCGGGCTGTTGATTCCCGGCGCCTTCGAGATATTTCCGATTTCACTCATTGCCGGCTTAGGCCCCCCGCTGCTCTATCTAACGGCCACAGCCAAGCAGCACCGTTCCATGTTGAGGCGATTACGAGCGTTTCCTCTACTTGTGATTGTTGGCTGTGGTCTTTCGCTTAGCACAACGATTGCAGTGGTCGAAGGCTTGTTCAGCAAAGGCGGAGCATTTATCCGAACGCCAAAGTTAAACATAGGAAATCGGCCAAACCACAAACATAAGATCGACCGTGGGTATGTTGCTCCCCTCAGTTCCATGGTCTGGATCGAGATCGTTTTAGGTCTGTATGCCCTTCTGACCGGCATCGTGCTGATGCCCTATCTCGGCTGGAGCATCCTGTTCTGGATGGTCATCTACATGCTTGGTTTCTTCTATATTGCCGGGTTGAACTTGATCCAACATGCTCCCCAGGCAAGCCAACACGCGACGGAAGCTGGCGCAGCCGATTAAGAAAAGTGATCATGTTGCAATGCGCAAACCTCCGGTGCCAGCATGCACCGGAGGTTTATAATTAAGACATTCGTGACTCTCTCAATAGAACAGTTATAGGAAACATAGCATCCCTTGGAAGACCTGACTGGAAAGCAATTCGGTTCATATCAAATTGTTGGGCCGTTGGGAGAAGGGGGAATGGCAGCGGTTTACAAAGCGTACCAGCCAGCCATGCAGCGTTTTGTTGCCATCAAGGTCTTGCCGCGCCACATGAGCACCTCGGGGGAGTTCACATTGCGTTTCCAGCGGGAAGCCCGGTTGGTGGCACAGCTTCAGCATCCACATATCCTGCCCGTTTTTGATTACGGCGAATCAGAGGGTTACCCCTATATTGTGATGCCGTTTATCGTCGGCGGAACGCTGGCAGATATTCTGCGCAAGCAGAGGGTTTCACTCCCAGAGGCGCGGCGAATCATCATTCAGGTGGGTGATGCGCTCAGTTACGCACATGGACGCGGTATGATCCACCGCGACATCAAACCCAGCAATATTCTGATCGACGAACGCGGCAACTGCCTGCTGACCGACTTCGGTCTGGCGCGCATGATCGAGGCAGATGACAGATTTACAACATCCGGGAGGATCATGGGCACCCCTGCCTATATGTCTCCCGAGCAGGGCCTGGGAACAGAGACGGACCCGCGCAGTGATGTGTATTCACTGGGGATCATTCTCTATGAAATGCTGACGGGCCGCCTCCCCTACACTGCAGAAACGCCTATTGCTGTTGTTTATAAGCAAGTTAACGATCCTTTACCATCCGCCCGCAAATTCAATCCGAGCCTGTCTGAGGCAGTGGAGCTCATCCTGTTAAAGAGCTTGGCAAAGAATCCAAACGACCGCTTTCAGAGCGCTGATGCGTTCGTGGATGCCGTTCAGCAAGTTCTTCCGGAGAATCCCTCGGCCGATAAGACGCTGTCGGAAAAAGTTGGGCCTGTCCTTTCAGCGGCTCCTGACCCTGATGCGGCGAAGCTGCCTGTCGATGAATCATCGGTCGAGCGTCGTTTCCCCGCCCGGATTCTCGGGGGCGCAGGAGTGATCGCATTGGTCATCCTCGTGGCTGTGACGATGAGCAGGTCGAATACACCGGTCACGGCAACGGTCACCCCAACTGTCAACCCAACCACCTCATCAACGATCATCCCTACTGGTACGCCGGAACTCGTGATTTCACCCACGGATCCATGGCCGACATTCACTCCGCGAAATCCGACAGTCTCAGAAGATAACTTTACAGACAATTTCGAAAATCAACTTGGTGAAGGCTGGACATGGCTGGCCGAAGATCCGGCGCGCTGGAGCCTCTCAGAGGAGCCGGGTTGGCTGCAAATCATTGCCTCGGATGCCAGCTTCGATGGTCCAAGTTTCCCGATGAATATCTTGTTGCGCAACCCACCCGAGGGCGATTTTGAAGTCACTACATTGCTGCGATTTTCCCCCACCAGCAACTTTCAGTTCGCCGGAATACTGGTATTTCAGGATAAAGGTAACGCCCTGCAATTCGGACGTGCCTTTTGTGACCTGGCGGATACCTGTGTGGGAGATGGGATTTATTTCGATCATTTTCAAGATGGCTTTATTCAGAGTAATCACAAAGCACCGATCAATGGCTCTGAAATTCACCTGCGGCTTCAGCGGGTCGGGAACACATATACAGGCTATTACAGCCAGGATGGGGAGAATTGGACGTCAATTGGGGAGCACATGCGGGAGTTCTCGCAGATCCAAATTGGTTTGATGGCAGCCCAGGCAGCAGAGCAAATCCCCGCGCGGTTTGATTATTTCCGCCTGACTCCAAATGAATGAACCCCGTAAAAACAGTTTTCATGTACTGGCTTAAAAATAAAGACCGTGGCATTTTCCACGGTCTTTGATATATCGACTCTACGGTTTTTTTTCTTCGTTAGTGATTTCCACTTTCTTTTTTCTTGTCGTCTTCTTCGGCGGAGTCGTTGCCGGAGCGGCTTCCTTCAATTCTCCACTTTCCTCTTTCTTCTTTTTCACAGTCTTCTTCCGCGGCTTCTTTATCTTTACTTCTTCCTTCCCACTTCTTTCTTGTTCCTTTGTTCCAAACATCTCTTCCCACTTGGCCTGCATTGATTCCACGCCAGCACCGTTCAAATTACTATGTACCAACTCCCAATTACTATCATCCACAAATCGCCAGTCCATAAAGACGTGGTGCTGGTAGGCGTGCAGCTGGAGGTACATGCCTTTTTGCCAGAGGTCTTCACAGGAACGGATATATTCGAGGTGTGTCACGTAATCCTTGAGGATGACATAGCCCTCAAAAGGTAACCCCAGGGCTTCGGCTAAGGATTTTTGTCGCAGATCGCCGGTATTTTTGTCGAGGTAGGCAGTGGAAATCTTGATCCAGCCGGCAGTCTCTGCAAAGCGGTTGTGATAGATGACCAGCCCGCGCTCGTCGCCGTGGATGTTGGAGTAGGCGAACACGTTTTCATCCACGGAGCCCTCGGCCGTAAACAGATCGAAGAGGAAGAACTGCTCCACATCTGCGAAGAGATAGCGCCGGTGGAGAAGCGGGAAGATCTTCCATTCGTGCCCGGCAATCAGGCTTTCGTTGGGTGTCTCGTCCCACTTCGGTTTGCGGAACTCCATCCCATATTTCTCGCGGAAGCCTTCGACCTGTCCGTGACCAAACATGGGCAGGCCAGGCAGGGTGGATAGCACGGTAGTCACGCCAAAATATTTATCACCATCGCCGAACTGCTCGATGGCGGTCTTTTCATCAGGGTTGCTCATGAAATTGACGTAACGCTTGAGGATCTGTGGATCGAACTCGAGCGTGTTCTTGATCGCGGCGCGGTATTTGGCGTTATCTTCATCACGCAGCATGTGCATGAACGCCGAGTTGTAGACCCGGTGCATCCCCAGGGTGCGAACGAAATAGCCCTCGAGCAGCCAGAACGCCTCAGCAAGCAGGAGCGTATCCGGCACTTCCGCGGCGACGCGGTCCACGACCTCGCGCCAGAACTCGTTGGGGATTGCTTCGTCGAATTCGGCGCGGGTCATCCCATGCTCCGCACGCGAGGGAATGGCACCGCCCGTCCCGGGCTCGGGGAACCACAAACGCTGAATGTGTTTCTTGGCAAGAGTCATGGCCGCGTCGAAACGGATGACGGGGAAATTGCGCGCCACATGCAGGATGGTCTGAATGACAGCTTCGCGAACTTCGGACTTCAGGTAATCGAGCTGTGCCGTGTCGTTCCAGGGGAATGACGTGCCGTCGTTGCCGTGATAGATATAGCGGACATCGCCCGTTAAATGGTCACGCCGCTGAAAGACCACCGCGGCGTCCGTCCTGTCATAGTAATGATCTTCGAGATAGATGCCCACGCGCGGGTCGTCAGAAAGATTTTCAGAGTTGAACGAATAGGAAGGATATGGAGAGTAAGGAAGCGAGAGGAACCAATCAGGATGCTCAATGACCCACTTCGAGTCGATACCCATGTGGTTGGGGACCATATCGGCGGAGAGGCGGATGCCGCGCTGCCAGGCGCGCCAGCGCAGATTCTCCAGGGCGCTCCATCCGCCGAGATCTTCCGCGATATCGTAGGAGTACAAGGAGTATGCCGAAGCGACCGCCTCCGCGTCGCCCATGTGTTGTTTGATGCGCTGCGAGGCGCGCGAACGCTCCCATAGGCCGATCAGCCACAAGCCGGTAAAGCCGCGATCGTGCAGGATATCCAGCTCCTCGTCGGGGATCTGGTCCAGGGTCCGGATCCAGCGCCCGTATTTGCGGGAAAGCTGCTCGAGCCAGACGTAGGAATTCCTGGCAATCAGGACGAGCCGCGGCATCCAATCTTTATCGGGGCTGTATTGTTCGTATTCCTCGTATTCACCGCCGCCATAGGTTTGTAATGGGATATCGGGTGTGAATTCTCCATGTGCCAATTTTTGGTGCATGGCTTCCTCGCGTAGAAAGTCCATGCCGCGCACGATCCGCGTAACGAACGTGTCATCCAGTAAATGCCCCCACCTGTCGATTATGAATTTGAGCTGCCCCTCCAGGGAGTTCGGAGATGCCTGAGCCGGCGCGCGCAAGATCTCGAACAGAGACTCAGATCCGCCTTGGGCCTGCGGGCTGTCCTTTACGACTTGGGCGAAGAACTCATCCAGGGCAGAGATTAGGTTTTTGTAGGCCGTCGGCTCGAGCGGTTCATCGTCCACTAGCTCCAGCAGCGGATTGACCGCCGGGTTGGCGTTGTGCGTGAAGATGTAGATCAGCTCTTCGATGGTTTTGACGCGCCCGTTGGTCAGCTTCCTGAGGTACTCCTCTACCCTCGCTTGGCCGCGATAGACCTCTTCCGGCGGGAACTCGGAGACGAATTTCTTCTGGGTTGTGCTTACAGAGTCTGGGCCGAGGCTCTCATCCACATGAGACGCGGCGCGCTGCATGACAGCTGAAGGGGCGTAATGACGGAGGAGCCGGCGCATGGCCTCGTCGATGAGCTGCATCGCGTAGAGGTCGGAGGCCGGCACCGGCTGGGCGCGCTGCTCAGACATTTGCTCAGCAAACCGGCGGGCCGAGGCATAGTCCGGAAAGGTCACATTTCCATCCGCCAGGAAGAAATCTGTATCGAATTGATAAGTATCGCGGGAGGCTTTTGTGATAAGCATGTGACAATAATAACAGCGTTAAATGATTTCGAGTATACTTTCTTGCGATGTCGGCTCAAGAATTGACCCTGATTCTGCATCTGATTCTGGCGGCGCTTTACCTGCCCATGCTTTTCACCCTCATCCAGCGGCACGAAGGGCACGAGACGGCCGCGATGCTGTTGAGCGGGTATGCCTTGATCAGCGCACTGCTGAATGTTGCTGAGGGTTTTTGGCGCAGCGGACGGGTGCAGATCGAATCTTCACAAGCGGCGAATGACATCCAAACCTATGGGGCGTTCGTACTGGCATTCTTCTTCATACTGACCGTCATTTCGTTTTTACGGCGCAGCCTGCGTACCTGGCTGGCGATCGGCGCGTTCTGGATTATCGGTTTTGTGCTGATCGTGCTCAATGTGTTCGAGCTCGGCGACGTGCTGTGGACAAATGGGAGCTTTTCCCTGACGCAGGAGCGCCTGGCCCCCGTCTGGGCCATGCTGGGATGGCTGTTATTTATGGTGGGTTCCATCCTGGCCGTCCGTTCTGCCTATGCACACTCGCGCCAGCCCTTGCTCCGTAACCGGCTGAACTACTGGACGCCTGTCTTTCTGCTGCTGGCCCTCAACGACATCTTGCTCCTCGGCGGGATTCCCCTCCCGGGCAGTCCCATACGGCTGGCTGCCGTCGCACTGGCGACGTTCATCGTCGTCACACATGACCCGCCGGACCTGGTGGAGGTCTCACGCCGTTTCGTTACATACATTATTACCACGCTGGTCATCGTGGGGTTTTATGTGGCGGGCTTTACCGCCTCCCAGACCGTGTTCACGGCATTGCCTGGTTACAACCCCCTGCTCGTCGGCGCGGGCATCGCCTTGCTGCTCTCACTCATTTTTACACCTCTGCTCTCTCTTGTGCGCCGCTGGGTCAACCGCTGGCTGAACATCCAGGAGTTTCACCCGAGCCGTACGCTGCATGCCTATAGCGAACAGATCAGTAACATTCTCGATATGCAGAGGCTGGCGAATGTGGCGGTGGGCCTCATCATCGAGGCCATGGACATCTCGCGCGGCTTCCTGTTCCTGGTAGATTCGGAGCTGACCAGCGATGCACAGAAGGCCTATCGCCTGCGAGCGGTGCGCAACCAGGGCGAACGTCAGATCAGGACGCTGACACTCGGCAACGATCACCCCATCGTCAAACAGCTCGTGCTCGACCAGCGCCCGCTGCTTCAGTATGACCTCGATCTGCTCCCTGTTTTTCGAGCCGTTTCTTCGGC
>LLBZ010053623.1_pt2 | contig 13174 bp, 11 predicted proteins | sample 1489421 | NCBI WGS metagenome assembly LLBZ01 (sample SAMN04092657, study PRJNA295927) | soil metagenome | biome: Soil prokaryotic community; feature: Bulk soil; isolation source: soil from tomato rhizosphere | host: tomato cultivar Moneymaker | place: South Korea | collected 2011-11-01 | reverse complement strand
AAGCAATTCATTAAAACGCATTTCAATAGGTTGTGTGAATTCGATTTCCATGTTTGGAATTTTCTTTTCGATAGCTTCTTTTATTTTGTCGGCTAATTCATCTTTAGAACTAGCTGAAACCCATTCCGATTTTGGCTTTAATTTCACAATTACGTCACTTTCTTCCATACTCATTGGATCTGTAGGAACTTCTGCAGCTCCTATTCTACTTACCACTTGTTCAACTTCAGGGAAATTTTTAAGAATGATTTGCTCTATTTTAGTAGTAGTTTCAATAGTTTTAGTTAATGAAGTTCCAGTTTTTAAAACGGGTTGAATTACGAAATCACCTTCATCTAATGTTGGAATAAATTCTCCTCCCATTGTTGTAAATAAAACTACCGCCATAACTAACAAGCCTAATGCTCCATATAAAACTTTTTTAGTATTATTTAATGCCCAATTTATAGAAGGTAAATACCACGTATTCAATTTATTAATCAATCGATTTGAAAGTGAGTTTGGGTTTTCTTCTTTTGGTTTTAAAAATAGGGATGAAATTACAGGAACGTAAGTAAAACAGAATAACATAGCTCCTATTAAGGCAAAACTAAATGTCATTGCCATAGGTTTGAACATTTTTCCTTCAACACCAGAAAGCGATAATATTGGAATAAATACAATTAAAATGATTAATTGGCCAAAAACAGCTGAATTCATCATTTTTGAAGCACTTTTATAAGTAATTTCATCAATCTGAATTTGTCTATCTTCTTTAGATAAACCAACTAACTGTTTGGATTTATGTACTATTTGGAAGGCAATAAATTCAACAATAATTACTGCTCCATCTATTATTATTCCGAAATCAATTGCTCCTAAACTCATTAAGTTAGCATCAATTCCAAAAATATTCATGAAAGAAATAGCAAATAATAAACATAAAGGAATTACGGAAGCTACCACTAATCCTGAACGCCAATTTCCTAATAATAAGACTACTACAAAAATTACAATTAGGCAGCCTAAAATTAAGTTTTCAGCTACTGTGAATGTAGTTTTCCCCACTAACTCACTTCTTTCTAAAAATCCGTTGATATAAACTCCTTTTGGTAGTGACTTTTCTATTTCTATAACTCTTGCTTTAACATCATCAATAACTTGTTTAGAATTTCCTCCTTTTAGCATCATCACTTGACCTAAAACTTTCTCTCCTTCTCCATTTCCTGTGATTGCTCCAAAACGATTTGCTGCACCATAGCGAACATTTGCCACATTTTTTACATAAATGGGATTACCATTTATATTTTTAATTACAATGTTGTTAATATCTTCAATTGATTTTACTTTGCCTTCACCACGAATAAAATAACTTTGATTTGTTTTTTCGATATAAGCACCACCAGCAATACTATTATTTTTTTCTAAAGCTGTTAAAACATCATTTATTGTAATATTCATTGCTTTTAAAGCAGAAGGAACTACAGCAATTTCATATTGTTTTAAATATCCACCCCAAGTATTTATTTCTACAACACCTTTTATTCCAGATAATTGACGCTTTACTACCCAATCTTGCAAGGTTCGTAAATCGGTTACAGAATATTCCTCTTTATATTCGGGTTTTACTTCTAAGGTGTATTGGTAAATTTCACCTAAACCTGTCGTAATTGGTCCCATTTCTGGAGTTCCAAAACCAACTGGAATTTTTTCAGACGCAGATTTTATCTTTTCGGCAATTAATTGTCTTGGTAAATAAGTTCCAATTTCATCATTAAAAACAATCGTTACTACCGATAAACCAAATTTTGAAACCGAACGAATTTCATCAACTCCAGGCAAATTAGCCATTTCTAATTCAACTGGATATGTAATATATTGTTCAATATCTTGAGTAGAAAGATTTTGAGAAGTTGTAATTACTTGAACTTGATTATTGGTTACATCAGGAACTGCACCAATTGAAATTTGGGTTAAAGAATACAATCCATACCCAAGAATACCCAATGTTAACAAGATAACTATGAATTTATTTTTAAGACTGAAAGCAATTATTTTTTCTAACATTTTTATTAAATTGAAAAATTAATAAATAGTATTCATCTTATTTATTGATAAATACAAATTATAGTATAGAAATTAGTCATAATTTCTATACGCTCTTATGTTAGACCAATTTTGGTGGAAGCCAAATAGAAGTAAATAAATTTGATTTAAAGGAATTCGTATAAAAAAAGACCTTTTTTGCTTTAAAAGTTGTTCTTTTATAGGAAAGTTGAAAATTTAATATTACAAATGTAAATAAATGATTTACAGAACTATCAAAGGTTTTAAATGGTAAATCTTGATGTTCTTTTTCTTTGTTTTTAGTGTTTTCTGAATAATGAACTTTTAAAAATTGAATAAATGAACTTGAAGTAGTATTGACTATACCTTTATGTTCCTTATAATGCTCTATTAAATTAGGAACTTTCAATAATTGCCCTATTGATGTGTTGGTACACAAAAATAGTGTTATTAAAAAAAAGGCAATTACTTTACTCATATTATAAAATTAGTAATTTAAATAAGTATAATACAAATTTACAATTTAAAAACATAGGAAAACTTAAGGTCTACTTAGGATTTTCTAAAGGAAAACTTAATTTAACTTCTGTTCCTATATCTAAAGTACTCTTCACAGAAATATCAATCTTTAATAAATCACATAATCTTTTTACAATAGATAATCCTAATCCAGTTCCTTTTATTTCAGGATGATTAGAAACATCTGAACGATAAAAAGAACTGAATATTTTGTCTAAATCATTAGGAGAAATTCCTACTCCATTATCTTTTATAATAAAATCAATTGTATTTTTTTGGATAACCAAAGAAATAGAAACTTCTCCATTATTATTAGTATATTTAATTGCATTTGATATTAAATTACTAATTATAATAGAAACTAAATAGTTATCTGATAGTAGATAATAATCTTGGGTAAAAAGCGTCTTTACTTTTATTTTTTTACTATCAATTTTATTTGAAAACCGTGTTAAACTATCTAATATAATTGCATTTAAATAAATAGATTCTTTTTTTATGTTTTGCTTTTGATTTTCAAAACGTGCCAAAAGTAATAACTGATCAACCATGTGATTTAATCGATTTACTTCTGAAATACAGAAATTAATTTTAGATTCATATTCTTCTTGACTTCTTGGTTTTCGAATTAAAACCTCCATTGTACCTTTTATAACTGCTAATGGTGTTCTTAATTCATGAGAAGCGTCTGAAGTGAATTGCTTTTCTCTTTCTATAGTATTTTCAATTCTATCTAATAAATGATTGATATTTTCAGAAAGTCTATATAATTCGTCTTTATTATATGGCAAAGGAATTCTGGTTTGCAAATTATCTTTGGTAATTTTACTTGAAGTTTCAATAATTGTACTGACAGGTTTAATACTTCTTCCTGCAAAAAAGCGAGCAATTAAGAATAAAACAATTAAAATGATTGGAAATGAAATAAGGAGTGTTTCTTTTAAAATTTCAACAATTTCAAAATCTTCTAATGACATAGCGATAACCAAATAACCTACTACTTTATTTTCATTGATAATAGATGTTTGCAATTGTCTTACTGAAATTCCATTTAGAGAAGTATTAAAAAATTCATTATTATGAGAATCGTCTAGTAGTTTAAGATTGGAATCATTAAGATTAGGAGATTTATCAATTAATTGTTTATTAGTATCATAAAACTCGACAAAAACAGGATTAACGTTAATAGAATTATGTTCTCTTGCTCTCCATTGATCAACTTGAATAAGATAAGTATTATTACTATCAATTTTAACTTCCTCTAAATGTTTCTTTAATTCTTCTTGTATACCTTCATTTACATGTTCATTCACACTATATTTTACAATTGCGAAGATGCAAACAAATACCATAGCAATTAAAATTGAACCACTAAGAATGTAGTTAAATGCGATTCTATTTTTAAATGAAAAAGAAAACATAATCTAGATTAAATGGTTTCAAAATCAGGTTCAATATGAATTAGAACGTGTCCTAGTTCAATTAATTCAGTACGTAAAGTATCTTTTAGATTATGAGCAATATCGTGTCCTTCTTTGACTGAAATTGTTCCTTTAACAATAACATGTAAATCAACATGATATTTCATTCCTGCTTTTCTAATATAACATTTTTCGATACCTAAAACACCAGAAACATTATTAGAAATACACTTAATATCGTTTTCTAAATTATGATATAAGTGTTCGTCCATAATTTCACCAAGAGCTGGGCGAAAAATTTTATAACTATTATATAATATTGCAAATGAAGCAAATAATGCTGCCCAATCATCAGCTGACTCATATCCTTTTCCTAAAAAAACTGCAATAGAAATTCCAATGAATGCTGCTACTGAAGTTATAGCATCACTTCTGTGATGCCAAGCATCTGCTTCTAATGAGCTACTTTTTGTTTCTTTACTTTTTTTTATAACAATTTGAAAAGAAATTTCTTTCCAAAGAATGATTCCTCCTAAAACAAATAATGTAAAAGGTTTTGGTAGTTCATGTGGAGTTTGAATATTTATAATACTTTTATAGGCAATTATAGTTGCAGAAGTGATTAAAAAGCCAACAACCAAAAAAGTAATTAATGGTTCAGCTCTACCATGTCCGTAAGGATGATTTTCATCTGCAGGTCTATTTGAATATTTAATTCCAAAAAGTACTAGAAAAGAAGCAAAAATATCTGCTGTAGATTCAATAGCATCAGCAATCATAGCATAAGAGTTTCCAAAATAGCCAGTAATTCCTTTAATTATTGCCAACAAGGTATTCCCAATAATACTAAAATAAGTTGCTTTTATTGCTTTCTGTTCTATACTTCCCATGTTTAATTCTCATTGGCTATATAGCCTACTCCTCTTATCGTTTTTATAAGTTCTTCATCTTTTGAAAGGTTTAATTTTTTTCGAATGGCATTCATAAATACATCAATAACTCCTGTATCATAGTCAAAATGAATGTTCCAAACGTCTTCTATAATCTTATTTCTAGTACAAACTTTTCCTTTGTTTGTAATTAAATAAGCTAATAACTCAAATTCTCTATGTGTTAAAGAGACTTCATTTTTATCTACAAAAACTTGAAATTTACTTTTATCAAGTAAAATATTTCCTAAAGTTAATTTATTATTATCACTATTTGCACGAAAATGTATTTTTATTCGTTCCAATAATTCTTCAAAGCTAAATGGTTTTTTAATATAATCATTAGCTCCTGCTTTTAATCCTTCAATTGTCTCTTGAATAGTATCTTTGGCAGTTAAAAAAATAATAGGTACAGTAGTTTTTTGAAGTCTTATTGCTTTACAAACATCAACACCATTCATTTTGGGCAACATCCAATCTAAAAGAATTAAATCTACAGATAGAGCCAAAGCTTTTTCTAAACCTTCTTTTCCATCCATGGCAAAGGAAATAGTAAATCCTTCTTCTTCCAAACCTTGTTTTAGAAAATCTATAATTCCTTTTTCATCTTCAACTATAAGAATATGCATTATTTCTATTTATTGTTGGACAAATTTTACTCCAAAAGTAACAATATTAGCATTCAAACCATCATTTCTGTCATAGTGATTAAATCTAAAATCGATGTTTTTCAGTCCAAATTTCCAAATTCGAGCGTTAGTAAAAATATCTGTATAATTTATTCCAAACCCATACTGATGTGCATCAAAAGTAGATAAATCATAATCAGAAGTATAATATTCTTCAGTTGATAAATGCGTTTCATAAGGTGCAAAATATTTTGATTTTTCTTGAGTATAATATCTGTAAGATGGAAAAACAGTGAATTTTTCTGACAACTTAACGGGTAATTCAATGCTAGCAGTGTTTGAAGTTATTCCCCAATTATCCCAATAATATCTATAATATGTTCTAAGAGTTAATCTCTCGTTCAAATAATAATTTAAGCGAGCACCTACTGGAATTTTAAAACGTGTATTTGGTAAACGCTCAATATCATCTGCTAATTGATAAACACCAAAATTTTGAGTAGTTTCATATACAGGAATATATTCGGCTTGACCAATATAATAATTTGCTTTATCTGCAAAATATACTCTATGGTATGGAGTTGATAACATTCCTTCTTGATGAAGAATATCAAAAAATAATGAAAATTGCATTTTTTTAGTCGCTACTTGAGAAAAACCAAATGAAGCAGAATAGGAATTTCTATTAGTTGAGTTCCAAACTGTAAAATCAGAAGGTAAATAATTTGTAGTTGCATTTCCGTTTTGGTCTAAAATAGTTACACCACTAAAAAAACCATTATTTTGAAATCCAGATCCATAGCTTGCATATTCATGTAGTTCTGTTGCATATATTGGTCTCCATTGGTCAAGATATACATTAGCTTTAATAGAAATTTCGCTATTTTTATTATTAAATAATTTACTAACACCTCCACCAAATCCGATAGAAGTATAATCATATTCATTTGAAAATGCTACATCAGCGTTCCAAATGAAATTTCTATTATCACTACTATGACTATAATTTACGACTACTGAAGCTAATGCATCTTGAGCAGAAGCTCCTGAAGATGCTTGCCAAGGTGTTCCGTATGGGCCAATTACTGCTCTTCTGTCATCATCGTCATCTTCTCCACCAGAAGCTCCCGATGAATTAAATGGATTAATATTACTGGAAGATGCTGACGTATAGGCTGAAATTCCCATATCCACAGTTAATACATCATCATCGTTTAGAGGAATTGCAACTATTATATTAGATGCTAAATCGGTTAATTTTTCTGATCCCATACCTCCTGAAACTGAAGAATGTACACCATCTTGTTTGTAATAACTGGCTAAGAAATCTACTTCGATAGATTCTAAAACACGTTTTTTATAAACTATTTCTGCTGAATCTTTTTCTTGTGAAAAAGCTACACAAGTCATTAATCCTAAGGTTAATATAAATTTATTTTTCATTTTACTCTTTCTTAATTGCAACCACAACCACCACCAGTTTTTCCTCCATTTGCACCAGAAGCTGCTTCCCTATATACTTGAAAAGTAGTTTCATAACGCTCAGAACTTCTTGCAGAAAGTTTCATTTCTGGATCATTGATATATTGTTTATCGTATTCTTTAACTGAATTACAGGAAACCACAGAAACTATAATTACTGCTACTACAATTATTTTTCTCATTTTATTAATTTTTTTTGATATCTATATTTTTTGATGCGTGAATGCCTCCTTTATCATCAACAATAATGCATTCTATCCCGTTTAATTGATTTATTAAATCTAATCCTACTTCTATTCCTAAAACAAAGATTCCTGTGGCTAATGCATCAGCTAATTCAGTTTGTTTGGCAAAAACTGAAATACTAATAATACCAGATGCTGGATAGCCTGTCCTTGGATCAATAATATGTGAATATCTTTTTCCATTGAAATTCACAAATTTTTCATAACTCCCAGAAGTTTCAACTGCGCTATCTATTAATGGAAAGGTTGCAAATACTTTGTTTTTATTCATTGGATTTATAATTCCTACTGTCCATGCCTCTCCATTAGGTTGTTTTCCCCAAGTATTAATATCACCTGATACATTTACTAAGCCAGATGAACAACCTTTTTCTTGCAATAAAGCTTTAATTTTATCTGCAATATAACCTTGTCCAATTCCTCCAAGACCTAATTTCATTCCTTTGTTTTTAAGAAAAATTGTAGTGTCTTTTGGATTTAAAATAATATTTTGATAACCTACCTTTTCAACTGACTTTTTTATTGCATCTGGAGTAGGCATTTCTTTCATACTTCCGTCAAATTTCCAAATTTTATCCATTGATGCATAACTAATATCAAATGCTCCAGAAGTTAACTTAGAAATCTTTATAGCTCTTTCTACTAGATTATAAACTTCTAAGTCTACTTTAACAGGAACAACTCCCGCATTTTGATTTACTTTAGAAATTTGTGTGGTTGGAATCCAATCTGAGATTAAATTTTCAATTCGTTTTACTTCTGAAATTGCTAATGAAGTAAATTTATCCGCTTCAATAGAATCTTTCGCTACAACCGTAATTTCAAATGGACTTCCTAACAAACTTTGTTTCTTTTTAAAAACTTGTTGAGAAAATGAATTACTAAGGGTTAAAACAAATAAAAAGATTGCTACTTTTCTCATTTTTTTTCTAATGCGTGAATCATTTTAATGTATTCTTCAGGAGGAACGTTTTTAAATCCCATTTTTCCTAATACTTTTCCTGTATTATCTAATAAAACTACTAAAGGAAAACTTCCTTCAATATTATATTTTTCAGCAAGGTTTCTGTTATGATTGCTTTGTTCTTCAGATAATTGATTGGCTTTTTTTCTTGGGAAATTAGCCTTTACCAAAATCCAATTTTCAGCAGACTCTTTTTGAAAAACTTCTGATTGCCAAATATTTTTTTCCAACTTTATACAAGGTGCACACCAATCAGAACCAGAAAAAATAAGGATAATATTTTTATCCTGTTGCTTAGCCAATTCTTTTGCTTCTTCAAAATTATATTTCCAATCTTGTGAAAAACCTACAACTACTATAAATAAAAACAAAAGGGTTATATTTTTTTTCATTTTAAATAATTTTTATACAAATTAAACGATTTTATAATCTATTATTATCTAGTGAGATTTAAATTAAGTAAAACTTAAGTTAATATTAGTTGAATCTTAAGTCAATAAAATGATACTAATTATACATTTGATTCATAATTAATTAGTCATGAACAAGTACCTTACTCCATTTAAAAATCTAGCTATAATTTATATAGTTATTAGTTTTATTCTAAGAATCATTTTATTGTTTCATCCTATTACTCAATCTAATTTTAGTGTTGTTGAAATAATAAAAATTTTTATTTTAAGTATTGCTTCAGATTTTTTTATTTTTGTTATTGCAAGTGCTTTTTTATGGTTGTATTTATTGTTTTTATCTAATTCAAAATTCAATAAGCCATGGGGATATTTTCTTTTTGGAGGTTATCTTTTATTATTTGTCTATATTTTATCTGGTAAATCAATACTACATGAATATGGAGGTGTTTTACCAATGTTAGGATTAATTTTTGTTGGGGTAAAAACAGTATTAATGGGCTTACTCCTATTTTTACCTAAACATAGAAAACAAATACGATTTGCTGTTTTTTCATTTACTATTTTTTTATTTGTATTATTAATTATTCAAAATGCAGTTAGTGAATTTTTCTTTTGGAATGAATTTGGAGTAAAATACAATTTTATAGCTGTTGACTATTTGGTTTACACCAATACTGTAATTGGAAATATCATGGAATCTTATCCTGTAATTCCTTTATTTACTTCAGTAGGAATTATTACATTATTAATCACTTATTTAATTGTAAAGAGATCGAAAATATACTTAGATTATTTGCCTTCATTATGGGATAAATTAAAAATTATAGGTATTTATATTGTCTTTTTTATTATTTCATTATTTGCAATACCTAATTTGGCTAAACTTGAAAATTCAAAGAATGTTTTTACTAATGAATTACAAGCTAATGGAGTTTATAAATTTTATTTAGCTTTTATGAATAGCGAATTGGATTTTTATAAATTCTACAATACTATCGATGACCAAAAGGCATTTGCTGAGTTAAAAAAACAATTGCAAAATAGTTCAGAGAATTCCACTCTTCGTTCTATAACTAATGATAGTATTGAAATTAAAAAGAATGTAGTTTTAATTACTATGGAAAGCTTAAGTGCATCGTATATGAAACTATATGGAAATGAAGAAAATCTCACTCCTTTTTTAGATTCACTAGCCTTACAAAGTCTTAATTTTTCCAATTTTTATGCCACAGGAAATAGAACAGTTAGAGGTTTAGAAGCAGTTACTCTTTGCATTCCTCCTACTCCTGGGGAAAGTGTTATTAAAAGAAAGGATAATAACGACAAATTTAGTACAGGAAGCATTTTTAAATCAAAAGGGTATCAAGTGAAATATTTATATGGTGGTGATGCTTTTTTTGATAATATGCAGAATTTCTTTAGTGGAAATGGGTATGATGTTATAGATAAAACAACTTTTTCTCCAGATGAAATTACTTTTGCCAATATTTGGGGCGTTTGTGATGAAGATATGGCTAAAAAAGCAATTAAAACAATGAATGAAGAAGCAAAAATAGGCAAACCTTTTTTTAACCATTGGATGACTGTTAGCAATCATAGGCCTTTTACTTATCCTGATGGAAAAATTGATATTCCGAGTGATGCAAAATCTAGAAATGGTGGTATAAAGTATACTGATTATGCTTTGAAACAATTTTTCAAAATGGCCAAAAAACAAACTTGGTATGAAAATACAGTTTTTGTCATTCTTTCCGATCATTGTGCATCAAGTTCTGGGAAAACAGAATTACCAATGGATAAATATCATATTCCAGCCATGATTTATGCTCCTGGTTTCATTGCTCCAAAAAATGAAAATAAATTAATGTCTCAAATTGATTTAATGCCAACACTTTTTGGATTATTGCATTTTAATTATAAAAGTAAATTTTATGGTCAAGATGTTATGAAAACTAATTATAAGCCAAGAGCCTTTATTGCAACTTATGAAGATTTAGGGTTTATTAAAGAGGATGTATTAACCATTATTTCACCTGTAAAGAAAGAAAAACAATTTGATTTAGAAATGGTTAAAAATCCAAAAACATCAGATGATTTTCAATTGATTTATAATGAAATTCCTAGAAAAAAAATAGACAAATCACTCGTTTTAGAAGCTACTTCTTATTATCAAACAGCTACTTTTATGTTAAAAAACAAAAAATATCAAAAATTATAATAAACCGTTATATTTTCTTGTAAACCATTCAATTGAAAGAAAAAAACAAATTAATATCAATAATATTGTCCAATCTATTAAAGGTGTTTTTTTAACTACTTCTTTTTGAATAGGTAAAAAGTTAGGATTTTCTAACAAAGATTTTGTTAATTGCTCTAATTGATTAGGAAAATATGCTTTTCCAGAAGTATTGGTTGCTAACTGTTCTAATCGTAATTTATCTGGATTTACAAATTGTTTTTCAATATCAAATTCTAAAATTTCAAAATTACCTGAAAATGAAGTTTTTGATTCTTTTTCTTTAACAGTAAAAGAATAATTCCCTTTTTCCAGATTATCAAATTCAACTTTATAATCAATATTCGATTTTAAGAAATTATAAGTTTTTCTCTTTTTAGTTTCATTATTCGTTAGTACTATATTTAATTGAGCGTTTTCATCAAGTTCATAGTTTTTATCAAAATATTGAGCCGTAATTTGAATTGTTTCTCCTTCATTATAATAACTCATATAATCAACTTCTAATGATTTTTTTGCAGAATTAGACGTTAAATATTGTACCCATTTATCAGTAAATAAATCAAAATCGTCAAATGATTTTTTCTTTAAATGTGTTTCCATTCTCCATTTCCAAATATTCTCACCAAATAGGTATCCTTTTCTTTGTTTTCCATTTTCTAAAAAAGTTAACAATGGATTACCTGTTTGAATATTACGAATGGTTGCATTCAATAATGTTTTAGCATTTTCTTTTATAGTTATTGTGCCAAATTTATTTTCAAGTGATGAAAAATGTTCAAAACCAATGTTCTCCTGCGAAAATAAATTAAAATCAGAATTATAAGTAGCAAAATAATCCTCCTTTTGTGGTGACATTCTAAAACTAAAATCAGTTTGATGAAGTCCTAAAAAATTGAAATCTGTATTTGTACCTGTAATAATAAAAATATTAATTTGTGCTGTTTTGTTTTCGTCAAAAACACTTTTAAAAGTACTATTTGGTTGGTATAAAATCAAAATATTATAATCTCTAATATTTTTAATTTCATTAGGTTTTAGTAAAGTTACTTTACGTTGTTCATTAACTTCTATACTTCGTTTTAAAGCACTTAAATCAGGATGAATGATGTCAGAAACAATTGCAATTTCTGTACGCTGATCAATAACTTCAACTATAAAATTTTTACTATTATTAGTTTTATTTTTTTCAGATTTTGAAGAACTAATTGATGCTGTATACTTTTGGACACCAATAGATTTAGCATCAAGTAACACTTGTACCGATTGTGCTTTATTTTGAGAAGAAAAAGAAATAGTCTTTTTAAAAATAGTTTGATTTCCATTCTTGATAGAAAAAAGAGAATTAAGTGATTCATTTCCATTATATTGTAGAAAAACCTCTACAGGAAACTTATTCTTAAGAAAAGTATACTTATTTACATTAATTTGATTGATTTTTAAATCAAATACAGTAGTTGTATCACCTTGAATCACTGGATATACAGTTGTATTTTCTTGAAAACTATATATATAATCACTTCCTTGTGTTTGATTTCCATCGGTAAATAAAACCACTGGATAATTTACATTTCTATAAAGCTGTTTTAAATTCTTTGCAGCGTTATCAATTAGAGATTGTTTTCCTGTATAATCTATTTTACCATTACTTGTAAATTCTTTATCAAAAGTATATAATTGAATATCATATTTCTCTTTTAAATTTTTATTTTGAGATAATTGTTCGTATAAACTTACATTTAAGTTATTTCCACTCAAATCTTTAATAGATTCTGAATTATCAACAAGAATGGGTAAAGGTGTTTTTACTATTTCGTATGTTTTTCTTGTAAATATTGGGTTAATAAGTAGCAAAAAAATACCTAGAAAACTTAAAAAACGTAAAAAAGCTAAGAATAAATTTATTTTTGATTTATTCTTAGCTTTATAAAAGTATTGAAAAAATGATAAACCAGTAGCTATAAATACTGATAAAATAAGAAGTAAAATAGTACTTGTTGTCATTGAATTATTTTAGTGTTCAGTTCTCAGCTTTTTGTGTTTAGTAATTATTAACTAAACACTGATTACTGACAACTTTCTATGTTAACATTCCTCCATCTACGTTTATAACTTGTCCTGTAACATAGGCACTCATGTCTGAAGCTAAGAAAACACAAACATTTGCTACATCTTCTGGAGAACCACCTCTTTTCAAAGGAATAGCTTCTCTCCATCCTTTTACAACATCTTCATTTAATTTTGCAGTCATTTCAGTTTCAATAAAACCTGGAGCAATAGCATTGCAACG